>Ga0247738_10000376_pt1 | contig 17642 bp, 20 predicted proteins | sample UWRJL013104B2_FD_180936 | JGI IMG/M metagenome (GOLD analysis project Ga0247738, IMG submission 180936) | Plant litter microbial communities from Arlington Agricultural Research Station in Wisconsin, United States - UWRJ-L013-104B-2 | ecosystem: Environmental > Terrestrial > Plant litter >...
CCTCGGCCCTGGACGTGATCGCGGCTTCGACGTGTTCATGTCCGGCCTGGTGCGTCTGGCTTTTGCCGTCACCCGCCTGATCCATGGTGGCCGGCTGGAGGTCTATATCACCCTGACTTTCCTGCTGCTGGCGGTGGTGCTCTTGGTGCCGCCGGTGGTCTATGGCGAACTGCCGGCGATGCCCGCATGGCCGGCTGGCATACAGTTGCAGGAGATCACTTTCGTCGTCATCGCGATCATCGGCCTTCTGGCGGTGCTGACGGCAAGGGACCGGCTGACGGCGATCGTATCGCTCGGCATCCAGGGCTTTGCCGTCGCCGTCATCTTCCTGCTGTTCGGCGCCCCCGACCTGTCGTTCACCCAGTTCATGGTCGAAACCCTGTCGGTGGTCATTCTGGCGCTGGTGATGACGCGGCTTAAGCTGTCGCCATCGGACCACCGGCCGGCGTGGAAACTGCTGACGGACGCCGCGATTGCCATCGCCTGCGGCCTCGGCTTCGCGCTGCTGTTGCTGCGGTCGACGCAGTTGCCGTTCGACGCGGCCCTCACCGATTTCTTCAACGCCTATTCCAAGACGATTGCCCACGGCGCCAATGTCGTCAACGTCATCATCGTCGACTTCCGCGGTACCGACACGCTCGGCGAAATCTCCGTGGTGATGATCACCGGGCTGGCTATTCTGGCATTGATCCGCATCCGGACGGGCGGGGTGAAGCCATGACATCGAATCGCGGTGACCGCCCCATTCCATCCACAACCCTCGCATTCCGGGAAATGGTGTCTACCAGCATCAAAAATAGCGTGTGGCACAACATCTCCGCATTCCGATCTCCCCCCGTGTGGGGGAGATGCCCGGCAGGGCAGAGGGGGGTATCCACGCACGCAACGGCGGCCGCACTTCATGGCGCGTTAAGTGAATACGCGCTGCGGAGCGTCACCCCATGAACACGCTGATTTTCCGCACCGTCGCCCCGTTCCTCACCGCGCTGATGCTGCTGTTCTCCGTCTTCGTGCTGCTGCGCGGCCATAACGAGCCGGGGGGAGGGTTCATCGGCGGGCTGATCGCCGCCTCGGCGATGGCGATCTATGGCATTGCCTATGGCGTGCAGGCGGTCCGCCGGGCGATCGTCTTCCATCCGATGTCGATCGCAGGCTTCGGCCTGCTGCTGTCCTGCCTGTCCGGGCTTTGGTCGGCTGCCTTCGGCCTGCCGTTCATGACCGGGCTATGGGTCTACCCGACCATTTTCGGCGTCGAGGTGCCGCTCGCCACCGTCGTCTCCTTCGATATCGGCGTCTATCTGGTGGTGACCGGGGCGATTACCGCCATCGCGTTGGCGCTGGAAGAAAGGGACCACGACTGATGGAAGCGATCTTTTCCGCACTGGTCGGCATATTTTTCGCCGCCGCCATCTATCTGATGCTGTCGAGACATATCGTCCGGGTTCTGCTCGGCATCGCCATTCTCGGCAACGGCGTCAACCTGTTGCTGTTCACCGCCGGCAGGCTTTCCCGCGAGGTGCCGCCGATCATCCCCGCCGGCAGCGATACGCTTTCCCGGCTGGCCGCCAATCCGCTGCCGCAGGCGCTGATCCTCACCGCCATCGTCATTTCCTTCTCCTTCTTCGCCTTCCTGCTGGTGCTGTCCTATCGCGCCTACCAGGCGCTCGGCACCGACGATACCGATCACATGCGGGTCGCCGAGCCGGTCGATCAACCGCTGCCGCCGCTGGGATACTGAAATGGCTTTTGCCTGGACGATGACGGCCGCAAGCCTGGCTGCCCCCCCGGATCTGACGCTTGCCTATGTGGCCGGGACCGCCTCGTTGGCCCAGTGGCTGGTGATCCTGCCGGTGGCGCTGTGCCTGACGCTCGGCGCCGTGCTGATGATGGTGCGCCACACCACCAGGCTGCACGCGCCGATCGCCATTGCCGGCCTTGCGGCCCTTGTGGTCATAGACAGCCTGCTGCTTTCGAACGTCATGGCCGGGGGACCGGTGACGATGATGATGGGCCGCTGGCTGCCGCCGTTCGGCATCGCCTTCACCGCCGATCTGACCGGCGTCCTGTTCGCGCTGGCGGCTGCCATCGTCGCCCTGGCCGGCGCTGTCTATGCGCTCGGTGATATCGATGCCCGTCGCAGGCGTTACGGCTTCTATCCCATGCTGATGGTGATGATGGCCGGCGTTTCCGGGGCGTTCCTGACCGGTGACATCTTCAATCTGTATGTCTGGTTCGAAGTGCTGCTGATCTCGTCCTTCGGCCTGCTGGTGCTGGGCTCCGAGCGCGAACAGATCGACGGTGCCCTCAAATACGCCGTCCTCAACCTGATCGCCACCACCCTGTTCCTGATCGCGGTCGGCTATCTCTATGCGATTTTCGGCACCCTCAACATGGCCGATATCGCCGGCAAGGCCAACGAGTTGCGCGAGCGGGCGCCGCTGATGACGCTGTCGGCCCTGTTCATCCTGGCATTTGCCATGAAGGCTGCCGCCTTTCCGGTCAATTTCTGGCTGCCGGCCTCCTATCACACGCCGCGCATCGTCGTCTCGGCGCTGTTTGCCGGGCTGTTGACCAAGGTCGGCGTCTACGCGCTGATCCGCGTCATGGTCATGCTGCTGCCGGTAGAGCGCGAGGCCTTGAGCCTGGTGCTGGCCGGCGTGGCCATTGCCACCATGGTGCTCGGCGCCCTTGGCGCGCTCGCCCAATCGGATCTGCGCCGCTTGTTCGGCTTCGTCGTCATCTCCGGCATCGGCTACATGATCGCCGGCATCGCCATTGGCGGCATTGCCGGCATCAGCGCCACGCTGTTCTACGGCCTGCATGCGATCGTGCTGATGACGGCGCTCTACCTGGTGGCCGGCGAGGCTGCCCGCCTCGGCGGCAGTTTTTCCATGGCCGGCCTTTCCGGCCTCTATGGCCGGGCGCCCGGCTTTGCCTTCCTGTCGCTGGCACTGTTCTTCGCCGGCTGCGGCCTGCCGCCGTTTTCCGGCTTCTGGCCGAAATTCATGCTGGTCAAGGCGGCGATCGACATCGGCGCCTGGTGGCTGGCCGGCAGCGCCCTGCTGGCCGGCTTCCTGCTGCTGATCGGTTTCGGCCGGTTGTTTCTGCTGGTCTATTGGCGGCCGCTGCCGGAAGGCCCGGCGGGAACCGTCGTTCCCGTCGCACCAGCGACCACGGCATCCGTCGGCCTCTCGGCGCTGCTGCCGCTTTCGGCCCTGACGGCACTGGTCGCCTGGTTCGGCCTGTTTCCGGAGCAACTGCTGCAGCTCGCCCAGCAGGCGGCCTATACACTCGCCGATCCGACAGCCTACGTGTTGTCGGTCTTTCCATCCGGAGCCGCGCCGTGATCGTCTTTGCCGCCAACCTGCTGTTTGCCGTCGTCTGGGTTGCCATCACCGGCAGCCCGACTTTGCTCAACCTGGTGTTCGGCTTTGCGCTGTCGGCGCTCGCCCTTTCCGTCATCCGCGGCGAGACCGACGTCGCCGGCTATCTTGGCCGGGTCCGGCGCATCGGTGCCCTCGCGCTGCTGTTCTTCGTCGAACTGGCCAAGTCCGCCTGGAAGGTTGCGGTCATGGTGCTGTCGCCGACAGTGTCGGTGCAGCCGGGTATCTTTGCCTTTCCGCTGACGGTCACCCGCGATTTCGAAATCACCTTGCTTGCCAATCTGATCACGCTCACCCCGGGCACCCTGTCGGTCGACGTCTCGGATGACCGCAAGACGCTCTACGTCCATGCCATCGACTGTTCCGACATCGAGGCTACCAAGCGCGATATCGCCGAAGGTTTCGAGCGCAGGATCCGCGAGGCATTTGCGCCATGACGCCTGAGGCCATCATCCAGACCGCCTGCAATTTCGCCCTCGGCATTCTCGCTTTGGCATTTCTGTTGACGGTCTACCGAGTCGTGCGCGGTCCGGCGCTGCCGGATCGGGTCATGGCACTCGACATGCTGGTGGGCATTGCCATCGGATTCATCGGCGTGATTGCCATCCGCACGGGTTATCCACTGTATATTGATATCGCCATTGCCCTCGGACTGGTCGGATTTCTGGCCACGGTGGCATTTGCCCGCTTCATTCTGACACGCGGCACCGGCGGCGAGCCGTGGCCGACACCGGCATCTGTTCAGGAACCGGGCAGCGGCAAGCGCAAGGGCAAGCGCGCCGGGGCGAAAAAGCCGTCCAAAACCACGAATGGCGATGGCGGCAAGGCTCCGATTGCCAAGCCGCAGGGTTCGAAAAGGAGTGGCCGATGATCGCCGTGGCGTTTGCGCTGTTTACCGCCCTGCTGATCGTCGGCGGCGCCTTGTTTGCGCTGGTGGCGGCGATCGGCATCAATCGGCTGCCGGATTTCTACACCCGGATGCATGCCGCCTCGAAGGCGGGTACGGTCGGTTCCGGCCTGATGCTGATTGCTGTCGGCTTGCATGCCGGTGATTTGGCGATCTTCGCCCGTGCCATGGCCGGCGTTTTCTTCTTCATGCTGACCGCGCCGGTCTCCGCCCACTTGCTCGCCATGGCCGCCCACAAGGCCGGATACCCATTGTGCCGAGTCTCGGTACGCGATGATTTCCGCAATATACCGAAGTAACTAATATACTTGAGGTTTTCAAATAAACCCGTAACCGAATCATGTTTGGGTGGCGGATATGCAGCTAAGAGTCGCTGCCTTAACACTGAATTAACCATGCGTTACGCAGACATAGGGAAAATAGCAATTGGACTTTTTTTGGAATAGTGATATTCCCGGCAATAGAGGACCGGGTGCATGAAATCATCATCTCGGGAGATCGCTTTGAATTGTTCCAGCAATACTGCCTTATTCGGCAAGATCAGTGCGCTGGAATGTTTGAAGACGGCGGGGAACTATTGAAATAACCAGCAACTGACAGGAATGGGCAGGCCTTATTACGTCGAAATCTAGGGGTGGATTTCAATATGACGGCAATATGGCCATTTAAAATCCCTATTCTGTCGGCTTATCGAAGGGCCTTTGCCGCGGCAAAGCGTGCACGGCCATACACGCAGTTGAACAGGAGAACACACATGAATGAAACGGCATACGGCTCTGGCCACGACCTGCTGGTGGAACTGACCGCCGACATCGTCGCAGCCTATGTAAGCCATCACGTGGTGCCGGTGGCCGAGCTTTCGAGCTTGATCTCGGACGTGCATGCCGCGCTAAACAACACCTCGACGCCCGTGCCCTTGGCGACGGTGGTCGAGAAGCAGAAGCCGGCGGTCGCCGTTCGCAAATCGGTGCAGGACGATCAGATCATCTGCCTGGAATGCGGTGGCGCATTCAAATCGCTGAAGCGCCATTTGATGACTCACCATACCCTGGCACCGGAAGAATACCGGGAAAAGTGGGACCTGCCGATGGACTACCCGATGGTAGCACCTGCCTATGCCGAGGCGCGCTCGCGCCTTGCAAAGGAGATGGGTCTCGGCCAGCGCCGCAAGCGCGCCAAGTAATTACTGCAAAATCCGACGATAAAAACCGGGCTCCTGCCCGGTTTTTTTATGTGGAAAATTTTCCCAGGGGCGTCACGCCGGGAAATCTAAAAACAGCAAAGTTTCAACCAATTAATTTTTTTCGATGGTTTGCCTTATCCCCGTTGCAGCGCTAGGGTGTATGAATAAATTCCTATCTTAAGGAGTTCATCATGCCCGAGACCTTTTTTCCACCGGCAGCCATCCGCGGCTTTCCCCATCATTCTCTGGTCGTCTATCCGCCGTCTCGCCCCAGAGGCATGGATCTCGGCCGTCTGCGCGCAGTCTGTGAGGGCGTCCGCCAGGTTACCGAGGAGTTGCTGATGATGTATGCCGACCGTCGGCTGACCCGGCGCGACCGCCGCCGCACCATGTGCCATGTCCGCCAGATCGCCATGTATGTCTGCCATGTCGTGCTGCGCTTCACCCAGCACGATATCGGCCTGGCCTTCGGCCGCGATCGCAGCACGGTCAGCCATGCCTGCCACGTGGTCGAGGATCGCCGCGACGACCCCGCCTTCGACGATTTCGTCTCGTCGCTGGAGCGCATCGCCGCGGCGCTGTTTTCACCGGTCGGGGAGGCGGGGGATGAGTGAGCCGGGCATTGCGGCAGCCGAGCGCCGGGCAATGGTGAAACTTCTCAAATTCGCATTGAAGGGAGAGGCCACCGTCAGCCTGGACGGCGCGCGTCTGTGCCTGGCAAACACCGCCGGCCGGCAGCATGCCGATCCTGCGCTGGTCGCCCGCGCCGGCAGGCTGGGCCTGCTGCGCGGCGGGGCGGGTGGATGGCCCGCCACGCTTGCCGCGACGCCCGAAACCCGCGCCTTCCTACGCCGCGCCCTGGCCGAGATCGCCGAGTGCGGCTTTCAGGAACAGCACCGCAACATGGAGGCGGCGACGATCGAGGAGGAGGGCGGCGCACGCATCACCGTGCGGCGCAATCTCGCCGAATCGCCGCTGTCCGGGCTTTCGCGTCTCAGGCAAAAGACCGGTGACGCCTATTTCCCGGCAGAGGCGATCGAGGCGGGCGAACGGCTCGCCGCCGATTTTCACCGCGCCGGTCTTCAGCCGCGCATCACCGCATCGTGGGAACCGCGGCTGTCCAGCCGGGCGCCGGGTGCGGCCGTCGGTGCCCGCGACGTCGCCGACAGCGCCGCTGCCGCCCGCCGCCGCGTCCATCTGGCCATCGACGCCATGGGTCCGGAACTCTCCGGCGTCGCCGTCGACGTCTGCTGCTTTGAAAAAGGCCTGGAGACGGTCGAACGCGAGCGCCTTTGGCCGGCCCGCTCCGCCAAGCTGCTGCTGCGCGCCGCCCTGCTGGCGCTCGCCCGCCACTATGCTCCGCCGCAGCCGCCGGCCCGTCCGCGGTCCCGTCATTGGGGCGCAGAGGATTTCCGGCCGGAATGGGGATGAGAAAGGGTTGCCTTACCCCACGGACGCACCATCGCCTCCCAACGATATCAGCGAGGATGCGACCTGGCCGCCTCCAGGGCGCTGCAGAACATCGACACGATCTGATCGCCGATGGCACCTTCCAGCAGATCCGACATCTGGCGATCGAAGAAGCTTCGAACGGTGCCGAACAACACGTTGAGAAGGGTCAGATTGAGGGTCGCGAGGTTGTCGAACTCTGCGTCGCCGGCGCTGGCGAACATCACGTTGCTGGCGGCTTCGATCCGCTGCGTCATGTCTTCCACCAGTTCTGCGACATCGACCTCCACGGCCGCCAGATACAGTACGCGGGTCACGTCGCGTCGTTCGATCTTCACGGTGATATACGTCCCGACCAGCGCCCGCGCCATGTCGGCGTAGTTTTGCCCGTGCTGGGCCCTGCACGCAGCCTCGACGCGATCGGCCAGCATGTCGAGGTAACGCTGGTTCACCGCATAGAACAGCGCCTGTTTGTTCGGGAAATACTGGTAGAGCGTGCCGACTGACACACCAGCCCGTTTGGCGACCCGCGTCGTCGTCAGCCGCGACGGACCATCGGCGAGCAAAACCTGAATCGTCGCTTCGTAGATCGCTTCCACCGTGGTGGTCGAGCGCGCCTGACGCGGTTCTTTTCGGGCCTGCACGGTGAGGGATGGCGTGGCAATCATATGCGAATTCAAAACCTGAAGGATTGTTCGTATCCTTAGATCGATCATGTGATCGATTTTTTCAAGGAAAATACCGTGACAGACAACAATCAACGCACCGCGCTCGTCACCGGTGCAAACAAGGGCATCGGACTGCAGATCGTCCGTCAGCTCGCCGAGGCCGGCGTTTCGGTCCGGTTGGGAGCAAGGGACGCCGCGCGCGGCCAGGCAGCTGTCGGGATGCTGGCGGCAGAAGGCCTGAAGGTCGGCTTCATCCAGCTCGACATCTGCGACGCACAAAGCATTGCCGCCGCCGCCGCCCGCATTGCGGCGGAGCAGGACAGCCTCGATATCCTCGTCAACAATGCCGGTATCGTCGTTGCCGGCGACACGGCGCCGAGCACGGTCGCGCTCGACGTCGTGCGCCGGTCTCTGGAGACCAACTTCATCGGCGCCCTGGCGGTGAGCCAGGCGATGCTGCCGCTCCTGCGCCGCTCGGCTGCCGGGCGGATCGTCAACATTTCGAGCAGCCTGGGCTCCCTGGCGCTGAACGGCGATCCGTCCTATTCGGGATACGAAGTCCGTCTGGCAGGCTATAACGCCTCGAAGGCCGCCCTCAACATGCTGACGGTGCAGCTGCGTGCGGAACTGCGCGACACCGCGATCACCGTGGTCTCCGTCTGCCCTGGGCTGACCAAGACCGATCTCAACGGCCATATGGGCGATCGTCTGCCCGAACAGGGGGCCGCTGCTCCCGTTCGGCTGGCGCTGCGGCCGCAGGACGATTCCATCGGCATCTTCCAGGATGAGAACGGTGTTCTGCCGTGGTGAGGCAAGACCTGTCGGAAGGCGCCGGCCGCCGCCGGGGGCCGGCCGAGCGGTGGTTTACGCCAGCGTCATCGCTGCTTCCTCGCGGATGCGCTTGACCATCGAGCGCAGGCCGTTGGCGCGCTGGGCGGTGAGGTACTCGATCAGCCGCATCTGCGCAAACAGGTCGAGCGCGTCGAGCTTGACGATTTCCGAGGCGTGCTTGCCGGAATAGATGGCAAGCACGATCGCCACCAGGCCGCGGACGATATGGGCATCCGACTGGCCCTCGAAGGTCAGGATCGGATCGCTCGGGTCGCCTTCGCTGTGGCTCACCAGCCAGACCTGGCTGGCGCAGCCCTGCACCTTGTTTTCCGCTGTCTGCTTGTCCTGGGACAGCTCTGGCAGGGCCTTGCCGAGCTCGATCACATAGCTCATGCGATCCTCCCAGTCGTCGAGATAGGCAAAATCCTCGAGGATCTGCGCGAGCTGGCTCATGGCGTGGCACTCCGTAACGGCGGTCATGCTGGCGATATAATGCATGTCGCCCGAAAGTGTGAAGCGGTTTCGGGAAAACGACATGCAAAGGCTTATGACTTTTCGCCGCGAAATTGAACCTTGGATGGGGACGAAAAAATGCCGCGGCGAACAGGGTTCGCCGCGGCCGGCCAAAAGGCCTCAAGTCGACAGTAGGGACAGGCACGACAGGCAGGACGGCCAAACAGCGGGCCGGACTGCAATGGAAAGGCGAGGGACCGCCCGGAAAGATGATGCGCGTTTCAGCTGTTCGGCTTGGCGCGGGGAACCGGCACCGCAACGGTACCGGTGACGACGATATCGGAAAGCCGGTCGGCGGCCGACGGCGCGTTCAGCGCCTGATGGCTGGCGGCAACCGGCGGTGCACCGGCGCCGGCAAACTGCTTGTCGAGGAACTCGAAGGCGACGAAAGCCCCTTCGCGGGCCTTCAGGCCCAAGGCGTTCAGCGTCGCGCCGCCCTTTTCACAGACATCCGGCCGCTGCGAGCAGATATCGCTGAGATAGGCATAGATCCCGGTGGCGGCGACGACGGCGTCGGCGACCTCGAGTTTCGGGCCGTTGGCGGTGTCGGCGGGCTGGCTGTTGAAGTAGGACAGCGCCACCAGCACCATCGAAAACCAGAAAGCCCCTTTGATCAGAAACCACATTGTCGTACCCACTCGGTCGTTGCCGCTCTGCCGGCTGTTCCGGCTTGTGTAAACGACCATAGCGGCCGGTTGCGAACGTCGCTTTTCAAAATTTCCTCGGTTTTTCGGCAAATTTGCCTAAAATGCGATCTATCGGCATTTGACCGGCATTCTGGCGACAACCTTATCGACCACGGTTAAGCATAATTGAGGCGGTGGCCGCGCAATCGCGGACTATTCCCGGGCAATCGGCGCCACAGGTCTTAACGTTGAGGTAAAACAACTGGTAAATCCGTCGCTTACGGGCTGTTAACCACGAAATTGAAAGCCTTTGCGGATTGTCCCGAAATGGCCCGTTGGGCCCGTCCGGTGCCGTCCGCGCACCCCCTGCCTTATCGTTTCCTTAAGCGCCCGACGCCTATGTTCAGGCTCGAAAATCAGAACGTTTTTCCGGATTTTGCGTGTGCGTGTATTGAGTAACATGGCTGACAGGGCAAGGACGATCGCCGATCGTGCAGCAGTCGTCTGCCTGGAGCGGCTCGGGCCCGCATCGGCTGCCGGCGAGCGCGAGATCGCCACGCTGCGGCGCCTGGCTGCAGGCTTTGCCGCACCGCTCCTGGCCCTGCCGCTGGCTCTGTCGCTGGCCTATGGTGCTGCTCTCGGCCTGCCGCTTGGCGTCACCCTGGTGGTCGCCGTTTTCCTGATCGCCAGCGTCACCGTCCTGTCCTTCCAGCAGGCCCGCGGCACTGCCGCGGACCAGCAAGCCGATGCCGGGACCGGCGAGACCGAACGCGCGGCCTTCGACTTCTGCCCCGGCCTGATGCTGACCCTGGATGCGCTGGGCGTGGTCGAGGCGACGGGCGGCCGCGACCGCATCCACTATAACGGCTTCTTCCGCGAGCCGCTGCGCCGGCCGTTCATCGAGCAGGTGCATGTCACCGACCGCATTGCTTTTGCCCGCGCGCTCGACAGCCTGCGCCAGGGTGCCGACGCTTCCGCCGTCGAACTGCGCATCGACCGGCCGGTGACATCGCGTGACCAGGCCCAGTTCATCAATGTCCGCCTCGACATGACCGCCCGCCGCGACGATCAGGGCGCGCTGGCAGCCGTCGTCGCCCAGATGACCGATATCTCCGCCGAACTGCGCGTCCGCGCCGAAGCGGCGGAAATGGCCGGCGAGGCCGAACGCGCCAACGAGGCGAAGTCGCGGTTCCTGGCCGCCGTCAGCCATGAACTGCGCACGCCGCTCAACGCCATTCTCGGCTTCTCGGACATCCTGACCGGCGAGTATTTCGGCAAGCTCGCCAATGAGCGCCAGCGCGAATATGTCCAGCTGATCCGCCAGTCCGGCGGCCATCTGCTGTCGGTGGTCAACGCCATGCTGGACATGAGCCGGATCGAATCCGGCCGCTACGAGCTGATGCTGGAAGCCTTTCCGGTTGCCGAGGCGGTGGTCGAATGCGAAAACATGCTTGGCCTGCAGGCTCGCGAAAAGGGCGTGACGCTGACCAGCCGGCTCGCCCGCGGCCTGGGCGAGGTCACCGCCGACCAGCGGGCCCTGCGCCAGATGCTGATCAACCTGGTCGGCAATGCCATCAAGTTCACCGACGCCGGCGGCGCCGTCACCATCGACGCGTCGATCGAGGCAGGGCATCTGAAGATCGTCGTCAGCGATACCGGCATCGGCATAGACCCGGACAAGATCGGTCTGCTCGGCCAGCCCTTCGTGCAGATCCACAACGCCTATAACCGCGGCTATGAGGGCTCCGGCCTCGGCCTGTCGCTGGTCAAGGGCCTGATCGCCCTGCATGGCGGCAGTTTTGCCATGACCAGCCGGCCGGGCGAGGGCACTGTGGTGACGATCAGCGTGCCGGCCGACGGTTCCGGGGCGGTGCTTGCCGACGATCTCGACGATGATGGCAACACCGTCGAATTTCCGCCGCGTTTGAAGGTTGACCTCAGCCAGGGCGAAAGACTGACCAGGAAAGAGACGGTTGATGACGACGCGAAAGCGAAAATTGCCTGAGAAGCAGTCCCGGCGCCCGGCGCCGGGGATGTTGTCTCGCGGGGCAACCATGATCCATGGCTTCGTGGCCCGCCATCCGTTCGCGATCGGCGGCATCACTGCGTTTGCCGTCGTTTTCGGCTTCGTTTCCGCCAATGCGCTGTGGTACCAGCCGGCCCACCATCCATCGCCATTCCTGCGCACCCGCGATGCGAGCGACCTCAATGCGCTGGCCGGCATGCGCGCCAATCCGCGGCTGACGCCCGATCCCGCCACCGTCACCACCTTCCGCATCGAGCGCGCGCCGAGCCCCGATGACGCCACCACCGCCTCGGTGGACGGGTCGGCCGCGGGCGATGCGCCGGCAACGCTTGCCGATGGCAGCGCGGCGCCAGCCGACATTGCCGCTTCCGCGGCCGGCGCCACCGCCAGCCTGGTGGCGCAGGTACAGGAGCAGCTTGCCCGCCGCGGCCTCTATGACGGCGCCGCCGACGGCGTGCCGGGCCCGCGCACCGCCGCTGCCATCGCCGCCTTCGAGACCTCGGTCGGCATGCCGGCGACCGGCGTTGCCGGCCCCGAACTGCTGGCGGCACTCCTGATCGACGGCGGCGCCCGTGCCGCCATGCCGCAGCAGCGCCCGACGGTCGATCTGGCGTCGCTCGAAACCGCCGAGGACCCGGTCGCCGCCGCCATCCGCGGTGCCGACGTGAAGACCACCACCGCCGCCCGCCGCGCGAACGCGCAGGACGCCGCCGCTGTCGCCGCACCCGTGCCGCCGAGCGCGGTGCGCGCTGCCGCCATGCCGCCCGCCATCGATGCGGTCGCCGCCACCGGCCTGGTGATGGACATCCAGCGCGGCCTGTCCAACATCGCCTATACCGACGTCACCGTCGACGGCGTCGCCGGCGAACAGACCCGGGCCGCCATCCGCCATTTCGAGCACCACTACCGCCTGCCCGAAACCGGCCAGCCGAACGACAAGGTCTTGAAGAAACTGCGCGACATCGGCGCGCTGTAGCTTTCCCGCCCTCTCTGCCTCATCCTAAAGTCGCACTGCAACCCGGCGCTGTATTAGCCCGTTGTTAACCATGGCTTGCGACAATCGGCAGGGATTGGGAGGTCCTGCAACCGATGTCCATGCCGATGCCCCAGCCGTGCTACGACGCGGCGCCGACAAGCGATCCTCAGAAAGGCGATGCGCCGGCCGATGCCGAGGCCCTGCGCGCCATCGTCAGCCGGTTGGCCGGCGAGGCATCGACGCTGGGCGTGGACCTGGTCGATATCGCCGGCGCCATACAGGACATGGCGGCGATGTCGAAGCGGCACACTGTCACCTTTGCCACCGTCACCGAGACGGCGTTGTCGATCGCCGCCACCAACAACCAGGTGGCCGGAGCGCTGCGCGAAACCGACGGCACCGCCGCCGACGCCCGCCGCATGCTCGGCGAGTCGGCCACCCGCATGACCGGCGCCGTCGGCCAGATCGACCGCATGGTTGCAGCCTCGCAGCATATCAGCGCCGAGATCGGCACGTTTACCCGCTCGCTGTCCGACGTCGATGCGGTGGCGGAGGAAATCGGCGCCATCGCCCGCCAGACCAATCTGCTCGCCCTCAACGCCGCGATCGAGGCGGCCCGCGCCGGCGAGGCCGGCAAGGGGTTTGCGGTGGTGGCCGCCGAAGTGCGGGCGCTGTCGCTGCAGACCTCGCAGGCAACCGGTTCGATCCAGAAGATACTCGGAGGCATTCGCGGCAAGATCGGCGAACTGTCGAAGGCCGGCGAGGGGGCCTGCGACAGCGCCGGCGCCGTCAAGGACACCTCGCAGGCGATGAACCAGTCGTTCGGCGCCATGGAGCAGGTGATCACCCGCATCCTCGACGGCGCCTCGGTGATGGCCGGCACCACCGAGACGGTCGACCACCAGTGCGCGGGCTTTGTTGCGACCCTGAGCGCCATGTCGGCCGAGGTCCGCCAGTCCGATGCCGCCCTGCAGACCGCCGCAGCGAGGGTCGAAAAGGTGGTCGGCCTGTCGCAGACGCTGATCCAGCTAACCGCCTCGGCCGGCATCGAGACCGCCGACAGCCCGTGGATCGATGCCGCCCGCGACGTGGCGGCGCGGATCTCGCAGGAATTCCAGCAGGCCGTCGATACCGGCCGCATCAGTCTTGCTGCCCTGTTCGACCGCAACTATCGGCCGATCCCCGGCACCGATCCGGTACAGAGGATGGCGGCCTTCACCGAATTCTGCGACCGCGTGCTGCCGGCGATCCAGGAGCCGGTACTGGCGCTTGGCGACCGCGTCGGTTTCTGTGCCGCGGTCGACGACCACGGCTACCTGCCGACCCACAACCGCAAGTTCGCCCAGCCGCAGCGACCGGACGACCCGGTCTGGAACGCCGCCAACAGCCGCAACCGCCGCATCTTCGATGACCGCGTCGGTCTTTCTGCCGGGAAAAGCACCGCCCCCTTCCTGGTCCAGACATACCGCCGTGACATGGGCGGCGGCAATTTCGTCGCCATGAAGGACATTTCCGCCCCGATCACCGTTTCGGGCCGTCACTGGGGCGGGTTGCGGCTGGCGATCAGGGTGTGAAAGCCGGGATAAGACAATGATCCGCAAAGCCGTGACGACCGATGAAGCCGCGGTGCGGCAATGCGCTGAGAACGCCTATGTCCGCTATGTCGCAGCCATCGGCCGCAAGCCGGCGCCGATGGTCGCCGATTTCGCGGCGCAGATCGCGTCCGGTCATGTCCATGTCGCGGTCGGCGGCGACGGCAGACTGCAGGGCTTCGTCGTGTTTTTCCGCAGAGACGATCACATGTTCCTGGAGAACGTCGCGGTAGAACCCGCGGCGGCCGGGCGCGGTATCGGCAAATCGCTGATAGCTTTTTGCGAAGCGGAGGCCCGGCGCCTGGGGCTTGGCGCCGTGCATCTCTACACCAACCTGAAGATGACGGAGAACCTGTCGATATATCCGCGTCTTGGCTACGTGGAGGTCGCGCGGCGATCGGACGACGGTTTCGACCGGGTTTTCTTCGAGAAGCATTTTGGGGATGTTTCGCGCTAGCAGGACTGCCGTCCGCTTGCCCCCGCTTGTCAGCAGCGGGTGAGGGGCCGGGAACGAGAGTTCATCGGGCGCAAGCCGCATAAGTCTTCGGCCAGCGCGTTGGCCTCGTGCTCGTCATTCCGCCCCGGCAATCCGGTCGAGGTTCTCGATGAGCCGGGTGAGCAGACCGGCGAGCAGCAGCGCCTCTTCCTCCGAAAACCCGGCCAGGGCCTGGCGATTGCCCTCGAACAGCGTCGCAATCGCCGCCGGCATGCCGTCCCGGGCGGCCTTCGTCAGCACGATGCGGCTGCTGCGGCCGTCGGCCGGGTCGGGCGTTCGCTGGATCAGGCCATCGCGTTCCATGCGCGCCAGCATCTGCGCCATCGGCGGCTGTTCCACGCGGGCAAAGCGGGCGAGGTCGCGCTGGGTGGCGGCCTTGCCGTTCTGCAAAGCCACCAGCACCGGCAGGTGGCCGATACCGAAGCCTAGCGGTTTGAGCCGGGCCTCGCTCAGGCGGGCAAAGCCGCGCGCCGCAAGGCTGATCAGATGCCCCGGCGTCGACAGCACGTCGTCCTTCATCGCAAATCCCTCCCTTCCACTGCTTGACGTCGATATACATATGCACATATGTATATCGACGGACGGTCGCTGGCAATGGCGCCAACCCGTATCCCGCATCTTTCTTTCGCCATCGAGGAAACCGCCATGTCGAAACACGTCGAACTGATCCAGCGCCTCTATCACAGCTTCAACGCCAGAGACATCGACGATGTGCTGAGCGCCCTGTCGGAAGATGTCGCCTGGGCCAACGGCATGGAGGGGGGCCATGTCCATGGCCGCCAGGCGGTGCGCGACTACTGGACCCGCCAGTGGGCCGTGGTCAGTCCCCATGTCGAGCCGGTGACCTTTGACGAAAGCGGGGATGGCGCCGTCGCCGTCGAAGTGATCCAGTCCGTCTTCGACCTCGACGGTCAGCCGCTGACCGGCCAGGAGCATGGCCTGAAGGACAAGACCGTCACCCATGTGTTTCGCCTGCAGGACGATCGGGTCATCCGCTTCGATATCCGGGATGCCGTGTGAGCATGGTGACGTCATGCCGGCGCGATGGGCCGGCAGCGGCCGTGAGCGTGCTCCACGGCGGATGGCCGCAGCGGCGATATGCCCCGCCCAATTCACCCCGCCCCACCCCGTGACACCAGCGCCAAAGTCTGCCATGTGAGCGTATGGACTTTTGGCGGGACATCGTGCGCGACAAATGGTCGGGAGGCGTCGTCTACGTCGTCCTGATCGTGACGCTGCTTGCCCAGGCGGCGCTGGTCGGTTCGACCGCCGCGGCGATGGCGGGGCCCGATCCGCTTTCGATCATCTGCACCGCGTCTGCCGACGGCGTCCATGGTCCGACGGACCCCGTCCATCGCAAGGATTGTCCCTGCAGCCAGCTTTGCGGCGCCGGTGTGCATCTGCAAACAGCGTTGGCGCCGGGCGACGGCGTCGGCCTGCCGATCCGCTTTGCCGCGCGTATCGAGCGCATCGCCGATCGCTCGGTCTCCATGCCGGCCGGGCCGGTCGTCCGGCCCTATCATGCGACAGGCCCGCCGCTTTCCTTAGTCTGAACCGATCCGTCAGGGCCATTTTCATGGCTCCAGCTTCCGTTCAACGGCCGCAGCGCGCCTGCGCGAATCCCGCCGAGGATCGCGCGGCGCTGGGTCGCCTGCTCTAAAGGTTCTTTCATGACCGACACCACCGCGTCGCCGCGGCAAGCCGTATCCGCGCTTTCCGTCGACACCTACCGCGCCATCTGGCGCTGGCATTTTTATGCCGGCCTGATCGCCGTGCCCTTCCTGATCCTGCTTGCCGTCACCGGCTCGCTCTATCTGTTTCGCGACGAAATAGACCACACCGCCTTTGCCGGGCGCAATCTCGTTGTCGAGCAGGCCGCGCCGCAGCTGCAGCCGAGCGCGCTTGCCGCAAACGCGGTGGCAGCCGTGCCGGGCGCGACCCTGTCGGCGTACCGCCAACCGTCAGGACCTTCTGCCTCCGCGCGGGTCATCCTGGATAGTCCGGCAGGGCCGACCTATGCCTTTGTCGATCCCTATAGCGGCGCGGTGCTCGACACCGTCGTCAAGAAACAGGAGTTCAACGAGGTCGTGCGCAAGCTGCACAGCCTGGAATATTTCGGCGCTTACGCCAACCGGGTGATCGAGGCGATGGCCGGCTTTGCCATCATCCTGGTGGTCACCGGCCTCTATCTCTGGTGGCCGCGCAGGAAGGGCGGCGGCGGCGTCGTCACCGTCCGCGGCACGCCGTCGCAACGGATTTTCTGGCGCGATACCCACGCCGTCACCGGCGCCTTTGCCGGTCTGCTGATCGCTTTTCTGGCGCTGTCGGGCCTGCCGTGGTCATCGTTCTGGGGGGCGAAGCTTACCGAACTGACGGTCGCCACCGGCACCGGCTATCCGGCCGCGCTATGGGACAATGTGCCGGTGTCCGGAGAGCACGCCGACCATGTCATGGAAACTGTCGGCTGGACGATGGAAGCGTCGCCGATGCCGATGTCGGCCGCCATGGAGATGGCGCCGATCGGCCTCGACCGGGCGGTCGAGGAGGCGAAAAGGCTGGGCATTGCGCCCGGCTTCGAAGTCACCGTGCCGGGGAGCGCGACAGGCGTCTATACCGCCGCCGTCTTCCCCGACGACCTGCAGAAGGCCCGCACCATCCATATCGACCAGTATAGCGGCCAACCGCTGGTCGACATCAGCTATGCGGATTATGGCTCGGTCGCCAAATTGACCGAGCTTGGCATCAACATCCACATGGGCCAGGAATTCGGTCTCGCCAACCAGCTGCTGATGCTGGCGACGTGCCTGGCAATCATCCTGGTGTCGGTGGCAGCCGTCGTCATGTGGCTGAAGCGGCGGCCTTCCGGCCGGCTGGGCGTGCCGCCCTATCCGGCCAGCCGCCGGGTCTACGGCGCATTGTGGGCGATGGCGCTGGTGTTCGGGGTGCTGTTCCCGCTTTCAGGTCTGCTGATCGTCGCCATGCTCGCGGTCGA
>Ga0247738_10000377_pt1 | contig 17638 bp, 15 predicted proteins | sample UWRJL013104B2_FD_180936 | JGI IMG/M metagenome (GOLD analysis project Ga0247738, IMG submission 180936) | Plant litter microbial communities from Arlington Agricultural Research Station in Wisconsin, United States - UWRJ-L013-104B-2 | ecosystem: Environmental > Terrestrial > Plant litter >...
CGGATGATGCCGCTCACAGGGCGAGCGCGAGGGTCAGCGGCACGAAGACCACGGCCAGCGCGTTGCCCAGCATGATCATGGCACCGACCTTGTCGGGCTCCTGGTGGTAGCGGTCGGCCAGCATGAACTGCATCACGGCGGGCGGCAGGGCGGCGAACAGCAGCAACTGGCCGCGAGCCGCACCTTCCAGATCGAGCACCCAGGCCAGTGGCAACGCGATGGCCAGGCCAATGAGGGGGCGGGCCAATGCGCCCAGCAAGCCCAGTGCCAGGCCTTCGCGGGTGAGCGCGGTCAGGCGCACGCCCAGGGCGAACAGCATCATGGGCAGCAGCGCGTCGCCCAGCAGCTTCAGGCCGGAGAGCACCACGTCGGGTGGGCGCACATCGGTCAGGGCGCTGGCGAAACCGAGCGCCGTGCCGATCATCAGCGGGCTGGTGAGCAGGTCGCGCGTGCGAGCCATGCGGCTGGTGATGCGCGCGCCGAGCGAGAAGTGCAGCAGGTTGCTGACCGAGAACAGTGCCACAGCGGCACCGAAGTTCGCCGGGCCGAAGGCCAGCAGCGCCAGCGGCAAGCCCATGTTGCCGCAGTTGTTGAACATCACCACCGGTACCAGGGTGCGCGGCTGTGCACCGAGGGCGCGCGCCAGTGGCCAGGCCAGCAGGCCACCGCCCAGGATGATCACCGCACCACCCACGAGCAGGACCAGGTGCTCGGCGATGACGAAGTCGCGCGACGCGAGGGCCGAGTACACCAGCATGGGCGCGAGCACGTCGAGCGCGATGCGGTTGAAGGTGCCCATGTCGGGCGCCTGTCGGCGTGCATACGCGAAGCCGATCGCCACGATCAGGAACACCGGGATGATGACGTCGGCGATGCGGGCGATCAGGTCCATGCGGAAAGTGAGAAGCGGGGGCGGGGCCGGGGCCGGAAAGTGAAAAGGCTCCCGCAGGAGCCTCTTCAAGGGTTCGTCGTGGGCGTCAAACGCTCAGACGCGCTTGCGGTATTCGCCGGTGCGCGTGTCGATTTCGATGCGGTCACCCTGGGCCACGAACAGCGGCACGGAGACTTCGAAACCGGTGGCGATCTTGGCCGGCTTGAGCACCTTGCCCGAGGTATCGCCCTTGACGGCAGGCTCCGTCCAGGTGATTTCGCGTTCCACGCTGGTGGGCAGTTCGACCGAGATGGCCTTGCCGTCGTAGAACACCACTTCCACGGACATGCCGTCCTCGAGGTAGTTCAGGGCGTCGCCCATGTTCTCGGCTTCCACTTCGTACTGGTTGTACTCGGCGTCCATGCAGACGTACATCGGGTCGGCGAAGTAGGAGTAGGTGCACTCCTTCTTGTCCAGGATGATCTGGTCCATCTTGTCGTCGGCCTTGCAGACGACTTCGGTGGCCATGTTGTTCAACAGGGCCTTGAGCTTGAGGCGCACGGTGGCGGCGCCACGGCCGCCACGGCTGTATTCGGTCTTCAGGACGATCATCGGGTCCTTGCCGTGCATGATGACGTTGCCGGCGCGGAGTTCTTGAGCGATTTTCATAGGGATTCCAACGGTTGGGCCGCTTGCTCCCGGCGCGGGCTGGACACCCGGGAGCCGAGCTGATGGCTGCGATCTGTGCGGCGAGGCAGATGGCTGGCGGAATCGGTGACTGGGATCGAATCCGGGCCAGTTTTCCGCAAAGCCTCGAATTTTATCGCTTTTCCAGGACGAAACCGACCAGCTGGCTGCACAGGTCGGCCTGGGCCAGCAGGCGTTCGCGCGCGGCTTTGGCGCAGCTGTGCCAGCCGGCCAGGGTGTCGGCATCCGGCCAGATGGCCGGCACCGTGCCGATGCCGTTCCACGCGAGGTGGAAGGCGTGCAGCGACGGCGGCGCCTGCAGCCAGTCCAGAAACGCCTCGAGTTTGGCGTGGTGCGCGCTGTCTTCCTGCGGGTAGATGTGCCACACGAAGGGTCGGCCGACCCACAGGGCGCGGGCCAGCGAATCTTCGCCCCGCACGAAATTGAGGTCGCAGGTCCAGAGCAGGTGATCGAATTCGCGCTGGGTCAGCAAGGGTAGGGCGTGCAGCTGGCAGTCCGGTCCGGGAGGGGGGGCCTGCTGCACGGCCTGCCACGCCCGTCCCGGAGTGACGAGCCAGTCGCTCGGCGCGGAGTGATCCTGTCCCGCTTGTTGCAGCAGCGCGGGCAGGGCGGTGGGTTCATAGCAGAACAGGCTGACCCGGCGGGTGGCGGGGCGCACCGGCAGTTGGTGGCCTGCCAGCCAGGCTTCGGCATCGAACGCGGCCTGGCGCGCCAGCAGATCCGGCTCGCGCAGCAGGCCTCCCGTGCGCGCTGTGAAGCCCGGGTAGAAGAACCATTTGCCGAGCCCCCGCGCCGGCCCGCTCATGATCGGCGAAGGCAGGCGGTGCGAGCGCTCGACGTAGGGCTCGGCACTCAGGTATTCCAGGTTGATCCACACAGGCGCGCTCGCGCCGTCGGCCACTCGCGCGCCCAGCGCCTCGACGCACTCGGGCGGGGGCTCGCAGCCGAACGCCTCGATCCACACATCGGCCGGGGGCTGGGGGTCGGCGTGGCCGGCGGGCAGCGGCGAGGTCCAGGGCACCACCTCGATGTTCCGCACGTTGCCCTGCAGCGCGCCGGGCGCCATCCAGCTCAGGGCCTGCGGGTCGTCCAGCCACAGCCGCACCTGTTCGCCCCGGCGGGCCAGCTCGACCGAGAGCCGCCAGCAGACGCCCACGTCGCCGAAGTTGTCGATCACCCTGCAAAAAATGTCCCAGCGCATGGCCGCCATTGTCGGGGCTTGGCGGCGCGCGCTGGCGGGGCTACAGTTTGCAGGCGCTGCAGGCCAGGCCCTTCGGGTCGCTGAAGGCGCCGGAGACCCGCATCATGGCCTTGCGACGTTTTACCCCCTGGCTGGCCGCGCTACCGCTGGTGCTTGTGTCCCCTCTGCTGGCCGCGCAGGATCTCATCCCCGACATGAGTGCCGGCCCTCCCACCGGTCGCTACGCCTTCGCCAGCAGCACCCCGCGCAGCCTGCCCGACCTGCTCAAGGGCCCGGGGCAGGGCGAAGCGGCCCAGCCAGTGGGGCATTGGTTTCTTCCACCCGGCACGGATCGGGGTCCAGCCGTGATCCTGATCCACGGCTCGGGCGGCATCTACGACGCCATGCTCGATTTCTGGCCCAAACAATTCAACGCGGCGGGCATCGCCGTGCTGGCGGTCGATTCCTTCGGGCCCCGGGGTGTGAAGAGCACGGCCGAAGACCAGTCGCAGGTGCCTTTCGCCGCCGACACGGCCGACGCGTTTGCCGCGCTCAAGCTGGTGGCCAGCCATCCCAGGGTGGACCCGGCGCGCATCGCCATCATGGGGTTCTCGCGCGGAGGCATCACCACCTGGCGCACGGCGGTCGAGCGCATCGCGGCGGCGCAGAAGCTGCCTGACAACCTGCGTTTCGCGGCCCACGTTCCGTTGTACGCGGGCGGTTGCGTGGGCGCGTTTCGCCTGATGGTCAAGCCCGGCGTGTTCACCACCAAGGCGCCGATGCTGTGGGTGCATGGCGATGCCGATGACTACACGACCATTGGCGCCTGCCGTGACTATGCCGAGCGCATCGGCAAGGCCGGCACGCCGGTGGAGTTCGTCACCCTCGAAGGCGCGATGCACAAGTTTGACCAGGACGACACGCGCCGCCTTAATGTGCGCGGTGCGCAGCGCACGCTGGAAACCTGCCCGCTGGAGCTCGATATCGACACGCTGGCGACTTACGACCGCAACACCGGCCAGCGGGTGAGCGGCGAAGCCTTGCAGGCGCTCACGCGGCAGTCGTGCAGTGCCATCGGCGCCCACGTGCAGGGCGACCGCGCCGCACGCGACAAGGCCGCGCAGGCCATTCTGGCTTTCTTTCGCAAGACGCTCGGTTCGCGCTGAGGCCCGCTCGCCGGTGGGGCCGGCGGGGACGGGCCACAATACGCGCCCATGTCCGACACGCATTCCGAACAACTGCTCAGCGAGGTGGCCGCCCTGCCGGGACTGCCCGGCGTGTACCGCTATTTCGATGCCCAGGGGCAATTGCTCTACGTGGGCAAGGCGCGCAACCTCAAGAAGCGCGTGTCGAGCTATTTCCAGAAGAACCACGATGGCACGCGCATTGGCCACATGGTGGGCAAGATCGTGCGCATGGAGACCACCGTGGTGCGCTCCGAGGCCGAGGCGTTGCTGCTGGAGAACAACCTCATCAAGACGTTGAACCCCAAGTTCAACATCCTGTTCCGCGACGACAAGAGCTACCCGTACCTCAAGATCACCGGCACGCGCGAGGTCTTCAAGCCCTCGGCCCGCCTGCCGTCGCCCTCGCTCGCGTTTCCGCGCATGGCGTACTACCGGGGCGTGGTGGACCGCCGCCACAGTTACTACGGCCCCTACCCGAGTGCCTGGGCGGTGAAGGAATCCATCACCTTGTTGCAGAAGGTGTTCCGACTGCGCACCTGCGAGGACACGGTGTTTGCCAACCGCACACGGCCCTGCCTGCTGTACCAGATCAAGCGCTGCAGCGGTCCCTGCGTGGACCTGATCGACCACGAGGCCTACGCGCAGGACGTGCGCGATGCCGAGCGCTTTCTTCGTGGCGAGACCCAGGCCGTTCTCGACACGCTGGAGCAGCGCATGCTCGCGCACGCCGAGAAGCTGGAATTCGAGCAGGCCGCCGAGATCCGCAACCAGATGAGCGCGCTCTCTCGGGTGCTGCACCAGCAGGCCATGGACACCGTGTCCGACAAGGACGTGGACGTGCTCGCGGTGAAGGTGCATGGCGGGCGGGCCTGCGTGAACCTCGCGATGATCCGCGGTGGCCGACATCTGGGCGATCGGCCGTATTTCCCTGCCCATGTGGACGATGCCACCGCCATCGACAACGCGCTGGCCGATGAGGGCGGTGAAGCCCCCAAGCCCACGGACCCGGCCGAACGCGTGGCCGTGCAGGTGCTGGAAGCCTTCATCGCGCAGCATTACCTGGGCGTGGCCATGCCGCACACGCTGGTGACCAGTCACCCGGTGGGCAAACCGCTGCTGGATGCACTGACCGAGCAGATCGGCGCCAAGGTGAATGCGGTGCACCACCCGCGCGAGCACCGCCGCATCTGGCTGGAAATGGCACAGAAAAACGCCGACATCGCGCTGGCGCGTCTGCTGGCCGAAGAGGGCAGCCAGCAGGCCCGCACCCGCGCGCTGGCCGATGCGCTGAACCTGCCGGACGACCAGCTTGACACGCTGCGCATCGAGTGCTTCGACATCTCGCACACCGCCGGTGAATCCACCCAGGCGTCGTGCGTGGTGTTCGAAGGCCACAAGATGCAGAACAGCCAGTACCGCCGCTACAAGATCGAGGGCATCACCCCGGGCGACGACTACGCCGCCATGCGCCAGGTGCTGCTGCGCCGCTACGGGCGGATCGCCGAGGCCTTGAGGGCGGAGGAGGACGCGCCGCCCCTGGCCTTGCCTGACGCCTCGCCCGTCGGTGGGGTGGACGCCACCGACGCGCCGGAAGAGGCCGTGGCTGTAGAGCCCACCGTCGAATCCATTGCCGGCCCGCGCATGCCCGATCTGGTGCTGGTCGACGGCGGCAAGGGCCAGGTCAGCATGGCGCGCGAGGTCTTCGAGCAACTCGGCCTGGACCTGTCGCTCATCGTCGGTGTGGAAAAAGGCGAGGGCCGCAAGGTGGGGCTGGAAGAGCTCGTGTTTGCCGATGGCCGCGAGAAGGTCTACCTCGGCCACGACTCCGCCGCGCTCATGTTGGTGGCCCAGATCCGCGACGAGGCCCACCGTTTCGCCATCACCGGCATGCGCGCGCAACGCGCCAAGGTGCGCACCGGTGGCAGCAAGCTCGAGGACATTCCCGGCGTCGGGCCCAAGAAGCGCGCGCGCCTGCTGCAGCGCTTTGGCGGGGTGCGCGGCGTGGCCTCGGCCAGCGTGGAAGACCTCAGCACGGTGGAAGGCATCTCGCCGGAGCTGGCGGACGCGATCTACCGGGCCCTGCATTGAATAAGCCGTCCTGCTGCGGTTTCCAGGCGGTCAACGCATAATCCGTCCATGTTCTTCAACCTCCCCACCCTGCTCACCTGGGCCCGCATCGTCGCCATCCCGCTGATCGTGGGGGTGTTCTATCTGGAGAACATGAGCGCGGCCGAGCAGAACCTGATCGCAACGGTCATGTTCATCGTGTTCGCGCTGACCGACTGGGCCGATGGCTACCTGGCCCGCAAGCTCAACCAGACCTCGGCCTTCGGTGCCTTCCTCGACCCCGTGGCCGACAAATTCCTGGTGTGTGCGAGCCTGCTGGTGCTGGTGCACCTGGAGCGCGCCGACGTGTTCGTTGCCCTCATCATCATCGGTCGCGAGATCGCCATTTCGTCGCTGCGCGAGTGGATGGCAATCATCGGCGCGACCAAGAGCGTGGCCGTGCACATGATCGGCAAGGTCAAGACCACGGTGCAGATGGTGGCGATTCCCTTCCTGCTGTTCCACGGCAAGTTGTTCGGTGTGATCGACACGCAGCTGTGGGGTACCTGGCTGATCTGGATATCTGCCGTGCTGACCATCTGGTCGATGGTGTACTACCTGCAGAAGGCCATCCCCGAAATCCGCGCCAAGTCGCGTTGAGGTTCTGGCGATGAACTCCCCGGCGCAAGACAACGCATGGCTGCGCGCCATGCCCTGGGTGTTCGTGCTGATCTGGAGCACGGGCTTCATCGTGGCGCGCTACGGCATGCCGCACGCGCCGCCGATGAAGTTCCTCGCCGTGCGGTACGCGCTGTCCATCGCGTGTTTTCTGCCCTGGATTTTCCTGGCCGGCGTGAAATGGCCGAGCAACCGCACCCAGTGGTTCCACCTCGCGGTCACCGGTGTGCTCATGCACGCGGGTTACCTCGGCGGCGTGTGGGCGGCGGTGAAGGCCGGCATGGGCTCGGGCTTGTCCTCGCTGATCGTCGGGCTGCAACCAGTGCTCACAGCCATCTGGCTTTCGGGCACGGGTTCCAAGGTGTCCAAACGCCAGTGGCTCGGCCTGCTGCTGGGTTTTGCCGGCCTGGTGCTGGTGGTCTCGCGCAAGTTCGGCGCGGGCGGGCCGGGCGACCAGGCCAACTGGCTCAACCTCTCGTTCGCCGTGATGGCCCTGATCGCCATCACCGTGGGCACGCTGTACCAGAAGCGTTTCGTGGCCGCGTGCGACGTGCGCACCGCCAACGCGGTACAGCTGCTGGCGGCGCTGTTGGTGACCCTGCCGCTCACGCTGCTCGAAGCCGAGTTGATGGACTGGAATGGGGAGCTCATCGGCGCCATGGCCTGGTCGGTACTGGGCCTCACGCTGGGCGGCAGCTCGCTGCTCTACCTGCTGATCCAGCGCGGTGCGGCGGCTTCAGTCACCAGCCTGATGTATCTGGTGCCACCTTGCACAGCCTTGATCGCCTGGGTGCTGTTTGCCGAGCCCATCACGGCCGTGACGCTCGCCGGCACCGCGCTCACCGCTTTTGGCGTGGCGCTGGTGGTGCGGTCGCCGTCGCGCTGACGCGTTTTTTCCAGGGCTCCTTGCGGAAGCTCTCCACCAGAAAATCGACCAGCAGGCGGATGCGGCGCGGCGTCTGCGGCCGGTACGGCGCCAGCCAGTGGATGTCGGCATCGGGCATGGCGTAGCTGGGTAGCACGCGCACCAGCTCACCGCTGGCGATCTGCGGCGCGATGTCCCACAGACTGCGCAGCATGAGGCCGTGACCGGCCAGGCACCAGTCGCGCACCAGTTCGCCCGAGTTGCTCGACAGCGGGCCGCTCACGGGCACGTGCTGCACCTGCGCGTCTGCCGCGCGCTGCAGCCGCCAGTGGTCAAAGCGCTGGCCCGGTCCACCGCCGTTCTCGCGCACCACCAGGCAGGCGTGTCGCTCCAGCTCTTGCAGGCTGCGGGGGGCGCCGTGCCGCTCGATGTAGTCGGGTGAGGCCACCAGCACCCGCTGGTTGGAAGCCAGGCGGCGCGACACCCACTCGGCCGCGCGCTCGCTGGGCGCGTTCCACAGCCAGATGGCGCCGTCGAAGCCTTCCACCGCCAGATCGGGCAGCTGCTCGGTGAGCTGCAACTGCACCTGGATGCCCGCGTGGCGCGCCTGGAACTCGGCCAGCGCCGGCCCGAGCCAGAGCCGGCCGAAACCGAAGGTGGCCGCGAGCCGGATCGGACCGGCGGGCTCGGCCTGGCGTTCGCGCAGTTCGGCTTCGACCTCGTCGAACGCGCGCAGCAAGTGCACGGCGCGCTCGCACAGCGTGTCGCCCTCGGCCGTGGGGCTCACGCGCCGCGTGGTGCGCTGGAACAGCCGCAGGCCCAGGCGGGCTTCCAGCGCAGCAAGGCGCTTGGTGACTGCCGAGGGCGCCACGCGAAGTGCCCGCGCGGCCATCACAAGGCTGCCATGCTGTCGAACAGCGAGCACGAGTTCCAGATCGGGGCGGTCCAATTGTTTCCTTTTTGGAACGAATAAATTGCTGCATTATTGCCGCAATGCGGGCTATGCTGGCACCCATGTTGAATGGATTCCTGCCCCACACCGTGCACCGCGATGGTGTCGCCTTGCACACCCGCATCGGCGGGGAAGGGCCGCCGCTGCTGCTGTTGCACGGCCACCCGCAGAGCATGGCCATGTGGCACCGTGTGGCGCCCACCCTGGCCCGGCACTTCACGCTGGTGCTGATGGATCTGCGCGGTTATGGCGATTCTGCGAGGCCTGCTGCCGACGCATCGCACCTTGCCCACAGCAAGCGCGAGATGGCCCTCGACGCCATCGCGGTCATGGCGCACCACGGTTTCCATCGCTTCGACGTGCTGGCGCACGACCGGGGTGCGCGCGCGGCGCACCGCCTGGCAGCCGACCACCCCGAAGCGGTTCGGCGTCTGCTGCTGCTGGACATCGCGCCCACCCTGGCCATGTACGAACAGACCAGCGAAGCTTTCGCACGCGCCTACTGGCACTGGTTCTTCCTGATCCAGCCACCGCCCTTGCCCGAAGCCCTCATCAACACCGACCCCGCGCGCTACGTGCGCAGCGTCATGGGCAGCCGCCACGCGGGACTGGCGCCGTTCGACGCGGCTGCGCTGGCGGAGTACGAGCGCTGTGCCGCGCTGCCGGGCACCGCCGAGTCGGTCTGCGAGGACTACCGCGCCAGCGCCACCATCGACCTCGATCACGACCGCGCCGACGTGGCGGCCCACCGCCTGCTCCCGCAGCCGCTTCGCGTGCTGTGGGGCGAGCACGGTACGGTGGCGCGCTGTTTTGATGTGCTGGCGCTGTGGCGCGAACGTGCGGCGAATGTGTCAGGCCACGCGCTGCCGTGTGGCCATTACATCGCGGAAGAGTCGCCCGAGCGCCTCACCGCCGAAGCCCTGTCCTTTTTTCAATCCCCTTCCGAGGAGCAACCATGAGCAAACACCGCATCGCCGTCATCGCCGGGGACGGCATCGGCACCGAAGTCATGCCCGAAGGCATCCGCGTGCTGGAGGCCGCCGCCTCGAAGTTCGGCATCGACCTGCAGTTCGACCACTTCGATTTTTCCAGCTGCGACTATTTCGAGCGCCACGGCAAGATGCTGCCCGACAACTGGAAGGACCAGATCGGTGGGCACGACGCGATCTATTTTGGTGCGGTGGGCTGGCCCGACAAGGTGCCCGATCACGTTTCGCTCTGGGGTTCGCTGCTGATGTTCCGCCGCGAGTTCGACCAGTACGTCAACATCCGCCCCGCCAGGCTGATGCCCGGTGTGACCGCCCCGGTGGTGCGCCGCGACGGCAGCCCACGCGCGCCTGGCGAGATCGATATGGTGATCGTGCGCGAGAACACCGAAGGTGAATATTCCAGCATCGGCGGGCGCATGTTCCCCGGCACCGAGCGCGAGATCGTGGTACAGGAGACGGTGATGTCGCGCATCGGCGTGGACCGCGTGCTGCGCCACGCCTTCGAGGTGGCGCGCTCTCGTCCCAAAAAGCACCTGACCAGCGCCACCAAGTCCAACGGCATCGCCATCACCATGCCGTACTGGGACGAGCGTGTGGTCGAGATGGCCAAGGAGTACCCGGACGTGAAGGTCGACAAGTTCCACATCGACATTCTCACCGCGCACTTCGTGCAACGCCCGGACTTCTTCGACGTGGTGGTTGGCAGCAATCTGTTCGGCGACATCCTGAGCGACCTGGGGCCGGCCTGCACCGGCACCATCGGCATTGCGCCCAGCGCCAACCTCAACCCCACGCGCCAGCATCCCTCGCTGTTCGAGCCGGTGCATGGGTCGGCGCCAGACATCGCGGGACAGGGGATTGCCAACCCCATCGGTCAAATATGGTGCGGTGCAATGATGCTGGACTTCCTGGGCCATCGTGGTGCACACGACGCGATCATGCAGGCCATCGAGGCCGTGTTGCAGCCCGGCAGCGGTGCCCCGCGCACCGCCGATCTCGGCGGCCAGGCAGGCACCAGCGATGTGGGCCGCGCCATTGCGGGCGTGCTCGGTGCCTGAATGAAAGGGCCCACAGTTGCGACAGATTGTTGCGTGCGACATGCGGTGGATGAAAGCGTCTAGAATCTCGCCTCTTGCGCCGACAGGCACCGGGCCCGAGCTCCCCATGTATTGACAGGGGTTGTGCCCAGTGGGTCTAATCACTCAGCGTTTGCCACGGTGTTGGCATCGTCCTGCGGTCTAGAGCGATTGGGGTTTTTTGCCCGCGGCCCGCGCCGTCTTCGGAAAAAACCTGTCCTTACGGAACATTCATTTCACCTTCAAGAGGGGCTATTTGTGAACAAAACAGAACTCGTCGAACACATTGCCAAGCACGCCGACATTTCCAAGGCGGCTGCAACGCGTGCACTGGACTCCACCATCACCGCGATCCGCACCACGCTCAAGAAGGGTGGCACTGTGTCGCTCGTCGGTTTTGGCTCTTTCGCCGTGACCAAACGCCCCGCTCGCAAGGGCCGCAACCCCCGCACCGGCGCTGAGATTAAAATCAAGGCCGCCAAAGTGCCGAAGTTCCGCCCGGGCAAGGCACTCAAGGATGCGCTGAACTGAAGCGCTCCCCGGTTTTCCGGTGGGGTGCTTAGCTCAGTCGGTAGAGCGGCGCCCTTACAAGGCGTAGGTCGGCGGTTCGACCCCGTCAGCACCCACCACCATCGAAAAGGCGAACCAGGGTTCGCCTTTTTTGTTGCCGGAAACGGCAACACCACGTAGCAGGATTCAAGGCATGTTCGATTCCATCCGCAATCACAAGAAGTACCTCATGGGCTTCCTGATGATCCTGATCATTCCCTCGTTCGTGCTGTTCGGCATTGAAGGCTACACGCGGTTCAACGAGAGCGGAGAGCCTGTGGCCACGGTCGATGGAAAAGACATCACCAAGGCCGAATGGGATCAGGCGCACCAGCAGGAGTCGCAGCGCCTGCGCGAAGCAATGCCCTCGCTCGATGCCCGCCTGCTCGACAGCGATGGCGCGCGCTACGCCACGCTGGAGCGCCTGGTGCGCCAGCGCCTGCTGGCTGCCGCAGCGACCAAGTTCCACCTGTACACCAGCGACGCGCGCCTCGCACGCGACCTGCAGCAGAACGAAGCCATCGCCACGCTGCGCAAGCCTGATGGCACGCTCGACGTCGAGGCCTACCGCCAGCTTGTCGCCCGTCAGGGCTTGACGCCGGAAATGTTTGAAGCGCGTGTGCGCGCCGACCTTTCACAGCGCCAGGTGTCTCAAGGCATCCTCGGTTCGGGTTTCGCGCCGACCGCACTGGCCTCCGTGTCGCTCAATGCTTTCTTCGAGCGCCGTGAAGTGCGTGTGGCGCGCTTCGCTGCCAGCGACTTTGCAGCGCAGGTCAAGCCGACCGACGCCGACATCGAGACTTTCTACAACGCCAACCAGGCCTCGTTCCAGGCGCCCGAGCAGGCCGAGATCGAATACCTCGTGCTCGACGCGGCGGCACTGCAGAACAGCGTGACGTTCAACGAAGCCGACGTGAAGACCTATTACGAGCAGAATGCCTCGCGCCTGTCCGGTACCGAGGAACGCCGCGCGCGCCACATCCTGTTGACCGTGCCGGCCGGCGCGCCTGCTGCCGACAAGGACGCCGTGCGCAAGCGCGCCGAAGAATTGCTGGCGCAGGTTCGCGCCAAGCCCGCGAGCTTCGCTGACGTGGCCAAGGCCCAGTCGCAAGACCCGGGCTCGGCCGCGAAGGGGGGTGACCTCGACTACTTCGGCCGTGGTGCCATGGTCAAGCCTTTCGAGGACGTGGTGTTCACGCTGGCCAAGGGCGCGATCTCGGATGTGGTCGAAACCGATTTCGGTTTCCACATCATCCAGCTCACCGACATCAAGGCGCCGCCCGTGCGCAGCTTTGAATCGATGCGTCCCGAGATCGAGGCCGAGCTGAAGAAGCAGCAAGCCCAGAAGCAGTACGCTGAAGCCGCCGACACCTTCAGCAACCTCGTCTACGAACAAGCCGATTCCCTGCAGCCCGCAGCCGATCGCCTGAAGCTGCAAGTGCGCAAGGCCACGGTGCAGCGCCAGCCGCAGCCCGGCGTGACCGGCGTGCTGGCCAACGAGCGCCTGCTTGGCGCGTTGTTCGACACCGAGTCGATCGACAAGAAGCGCAATACCGAAGCGATCGACACGGGATCGGGCCAACTGGTGTCGGCGCGCGTGGTGAAGCACCTGCCCGCGCACACGCAGCCCCTGGCCGAAGTGCGTGAGCAGGTGCGCGCTCGCCTGGTGGCTCAGCGCACGGCTGAGTTGGCCCGCGCCGAAGGCGAGAAGCAACTGCAGGCCTGGAAGGCGGGCGGCGACGCCAAGGGCCTGGGCAATGCCGTGGTGGTCTCGCGCGAGAACCCGCAAGGCCTGACGCAGCCGGTGTTGACCGCCGCCATGAGCGCGGACCCGAAGAGCCTGCCGGCCTGGGTGGGCGTGGGCCTGGCCGACCAGGGCTACGCCGTGGTGAAGGTCGAGAAGGTGTTGCCGCGCGATGTGCGCGACGCGCCTGCCCTGGCCCAGGAGGTGCAGCAGTACAACCAGTGGTGGGCTTCGGCAGAGAACGAAGCGTACGTCGAGGCACTCAAGGAGCGCTTCAAGGCCCGCATCCTTGTGCCTGAACCTGCCACCACGCCTGCACCGGCCCGATAAGAGGCCTCCGGTTCGGGCTATAATCCAAAGCTCGCGGTGGCTGTAGCTCAGTTGGTAGAGTCCAGGATTGTGATTCCTGTCGTCGTGGGTTCGAGTCCCATCAGCCACCCCAAAAATCACATATGAACCAAGGCCCTTCGGGGCCTTTTTCATTTCTGGCCCACAGTCATGGCATTTAAGTCCTTGATGTGCCGGGATCGACTGTGAGGACGCCTCGCTCGGTCGTCACGTTCAATGGCCGACGAGACGATGGCGAGGTCTGGAGTCGGAACGGCGACTTTAGAATCGCGTGATGCACGAAGTTACAAGACCGAAAACACGCACGAAACTGGAACGGCTCAAGAAGGCGTATCGGAATCCTCGTTCGATACTGATCAAGATCCTTCAGAAGGGGATTGATGCCCTGAGAGGGTATTCGTATGACTTCGACAAAAATGGCGAGAAAGCCTTGCTGTCGAGGCTCTCGTCGCCTGACTTCAAAGTGGTCTTTGATGTGGGCTGCAACGTGGGTGATTGGTCAGCGACCGCTGCCAGCTATTTCCCCGCTGCCCGGATTCACTGTTTTGAGTTGTCTGAAAGCACATTCAAGACCTTGACCGAGAATCTGAAGGGCCCGAACTTCGTGCGCAACAACATGGGCATGGGCGACAGAGATGCGGTCGTTGAATACAAGGATTACGGCTACAACTCCAAGGTCAACACCTTGCTGGTCGATGCCACGTACCACGACCAGAAAATCGACTTTCAGATCAAGCGCTCAACGATTCGTTCAGGAGACAGTTATTGCCGCGAAAACGGCATCGAGCAGATTGATTTTCTGAAGATCGATGTGGAAGGCGCCGATCACTTGGTCCTCGAAGGCTTCACCGAATTGCTGCAGAGGCAGGGCGTTCGCGTCATTCAATTCGAGTATGGCTACACGCATGGAGACGCCAGGTTTTTGATGCGCGACTTTTACAGATTCTTCGAGCGACATGGGTATGTCGTCGGACGTGTCCAGAAAGGCGGCATTGCATTCGAGGACTGGACCTACAAGCTCAACGACTTCCGTTCAGGCCCGAATTTCGTTGCAGTTCGAAAGAGCGATGAAGGCATGCTGGCCTTGCTGGCCAGATAGGGTTCGTGGCACGAAGAGCAGGCCGACTCAGCGAAGCGTTCCATGAACTCGCCAGGAGGCCACGCCGATGCTGAACTGGGTGTTCGAGTCCATCAGCCAGCCCAGATGACTCTCCAAGAAAAAGCCCGGCTCTTGCCGGGCTTTTTCTTGGGCGCCTGCAGCACCTACTTGCTGTCGAACTCCGTCGGGATCTTCAGCTCCACGATCACCTTCGCGAAGTCCCTGGAGATCTCTTCCAGGTACTTTTTCAGCTCGTCGCTGTTGCGATGGATCGCCTCCAGATGGATGTTGCTCATGAGCCGGATGTATTCGGGATCGTCCATCGCCTGGCGGAAGGCGTCACCCAGTTTTTTCACAGTGGCCGGCGGCGTGCCCTTCGGCGCCACGATCAGGCTCGCGGACGCGGCACCGAAGTTGTAGCCAAGTTCGCGGATCGTGGGGGCCGCCGGAAAGGCCTTCATGCGCTGCTCACCGATGGTGGCCAGCAGGCGCAGCGAGCCATCGTTGACCTCGGGTGCCCACTGGGTCGACCCCACCGCAGCCGTCACATGCCCACCCATTACCGCCGTCAGGCCCTGCTTGGCGCCAGGGTAGGGCACGTGGATCCATTCGATGCCAGCCTGCTTCTCGATGTACTGGAAGGCGACGTGCATGGTGCTGCCGACACCGGTGGTGGTGTAGGTCACCTTGCCAGGGTTTTCCTTGGCGTACTGGATGAGTTCCGACAGCGTTTTCCATGGCGCGCTGGACTTGACGACCACGCCGGTCGAGCCGGACGCGAACTGCATGACCGGGACGAAGTCCTCCATCTTGTAGGGCAGCTTGCGCAGCAGGGGCAACCGATCCAGGGGCGTGTCGATCACGACCCCGAGCTGGTAGCCGTCGGGCTTCTCCTTGGCCAGGCTGCCCAGCGCCACCGCGCCCGCCGCACCGGGCTTGTTCATGACGACGAAGGGCTGGCCCAGGATCTTCTCGACCCGCGTGGCCAGCATGCGTGCCATCAGGTCCATGTTGTCGCCAGCGCCGTAGCCCACCGTCATCGTGACCGGTCGCGTGGGAAAGTCCTGGGCAGCCACCCACTGGGGTGCCAGGGAAAAGCCCAGGCAGGATGCCCAGGCCAGAAGTGCCTTTGTGATGGTGTTGCGCATGCGGTGTCTCCTGTTTTTTGATGTGCGTTGCGGGTGGGAGGTGGGCCGCGTCAGACCGTGCGCCCGACCTCGAAGCCTTCCCAGATGGCGCGCATGATGTTTCGGGGTTCCTGGCAATCGCCGATGGCGTACAAGGGCGCGGCCAGGGTGCCCATCAGCTGCTGGTGGAGCAGGTCGTCGGCCTTGAGCCCGACCGCCAGCACCACCGTGTCGCAGGCAATGCGCGTCAGGGTGCCGTCCTTTTCCTTCACCACCACGCCGTCGTCCAGTACCTCCATCAGCCTCGTGTCGGTGCGGATGGGAATCTGGTGCAGTGCCAGCGAATCCAGCAGCATGTTCTTGTTGGAGCGCGCCACCGGGGCCGACATGGGTCGGGATTGCATCTCGACCAGAGTCACCTCGCGGCCCTTCTTGGCGAGCCAGAGGGCTGCTTCGCATCCGTTCTCGCCCGCGCCCACGACCACGACCCTCCCGCCCGTGGGCTTCTTCTGCAGCAGCGCTTCGGTGGTCGTGATCACGTGGGGTTTTTGCACGCCGGGCAGGCGGGGCACCACGTCCTGCGAGCCACTGGCCACCACCACCACCTCGGGGCGCTCGCGCTCGATGAGTTCGGCGGTCACCTCGGTGTGCAGTCGCACGTTCACGCCCAGCTTGTCGAGCTGACGCAGGTACCACTGGTTGAGGCGCTCCACGTCCTTCTTGTCGTCGGGCACGCCGGCTTCAAGCAGATGGCCGCCCAGCGCGTCGCCTTTCTCGAACAGGGTGACCGAGTGGCCCCGCGTGGCCGACACGCGCGCGGCTTCCATGCCTGCGATGCCACCGCCAACGATCAGCACCGAGCGCGCTGTTTCGGCGGGTCGCAGCTCGTAGGCCTTCTCGCGCCCGGCGGCCGGGTTGACGGTGCAGGAGTTGATCTCGCGCCCGTTGTAGGCCTCGGTACAGGCCTGGTGGCAACCGATACAGGGGCGGATGTCCTCGACCCGGCCTTGCAGCACCTTGGTGGGCCAGTACGGGTCCGCCAGCAAGCCACGCGCCAGCGAGACCATGTCGGCCTTGCCGTCCACCAGGGCCTGTTCCGCCATGTCGGGGATGTCGAGCCGACCAACCGCGAGCACGGGAATCTCGACGACTTCCTTGACCAGCGCGGCCATGTCCAGCAGACAGCCGTGTTTCTGGTACATGGGTGGGTGAGCCCAGTAGTGGCCGGCGAGCGTGCCCGCGTCCACCGCCAGCGCGTCGAAGCCGGCGTCCTGCAGGCGCCTGGCCATCTCCAGGCCCTCGTCGATGTCGCGGCCGACCTCGACGAAGTTTTCTCCAGGCAGGGCCGCGTTGGTGAATGACTTCATGTAGTGCTTGAGGCCGTAGCGGTAGGTCACGGGGAAGTCGGCCCCCACCCGGCGCTTGATCTCTTTCAGGACCTCGATGGGAAAGGTCATGCGCGCACCCAGGTCGCCGCCGTATTTGTCGTCGCGCTGGTTCCAGAGCGAGGTGGTGAACTGGTCGAGCAGAAAGCCACCGTGGCCATGCAGCTCCACACCGTCCACCCCGGCGCGCGCGAAGATCTCGGCCGCGTTGCCGAAGGCTTTCACCAGCTGTTCGACTTCTTCCGTGGTCAGGGCCCGGCAGGTCACCGTGGTGTCGCCAAAGTTGGGAATGGCTGAGGCGGACACCGGGCCGCCGCGCACCGAGCCCGGTCGCGCCTGGTGGCCGAAGCCGGCCGAGAGTTGACCGAAGATCTTTGTGCCCAGCGCATGGGCGGCTTCGGTCAGGTCGGCGAACGGGCGGATGAATTCGTCGCGAATCGGTCCACGCCGCCGCGTGGAATGTTCGATGTTGTCTTCCACCTTGAGCATGCCGGTGAGCAGCAGGCCCACGCCGCCCCGGGCGCGTTCGGTGAAGTAGTCGACGTAGCGCTGCGTGGGCAGGCCGGCGAAGTCGCTGAGGGCGGGGAAGCCCATCGGGGCCATGGCGATCCGGTTCTTGATGCGCACCTTGCCAATGCGCACGGGTTCAAACAGCTTGGGAAACTTTCTCTGCATCACGCGGGGGCCTTTCGGTGGTTGGTCGCCGGGATGCTAAGCAAGGGAGGCGCACACGAAAACTACCGATTTCCTGCACCGGCTATAGCCACAAGTGATGCCCCGCACAGCAGGGCGTGTGAATGCGTCAGGCCGCCAGTGCTTCGGCCGGCAGGGTGA
>Ga0247738_10000378_pt1 | contig 17616 bp, 20 predicted proteins | sample UWRJL013104B2_FD_180936 | JGI IMG/M metagenome (GOLD analysis project Ga0247738, IMG submission 180936) | Plant litter microbial communities from Arlington Agricultural Research Station in Wisconsin, United States - UWRJ-L013-104B-2 | ecosystem: Environmental > Terrestrial > Plant litter >...
ATCGAGCAGCCATTTTTTAATTGATCGTCGTCCATACCAATTGGATTCGAGAATATGGCATAAATAGCATTATCATAAGCTCTTGCAGGTAACCATTTCATTAACCAATCCCGACCTTTCATTCCATCAAATTCTAATCGTAAAGAAGTTGGATCAGCTTCACGGTTTTCCCAAAGTTGAGGTGCAACAAAACCGGCTCCCGGTCGGGTAGAAGGTGTACACATAGTTACGTGTGGCATAAAAATAATATCGGCACCTAAAAGTTTTGTTGCCCGAACATTTTCTATAATATTATTGTCATAACAAATTAAAATTCCGCATTTCCAGCCTTTAATTTCAAAAATACAGTACTTATCTCCCGGGGTTAGATATGGATTTATAAACGGATGTAGTTTTCTATATTTTGCGACTAATCCATTTTTGTCAACACAAACATAAGCTTTGAATAAATTATCATTTTCATCTTTCTCAAAAAGACCTGCTAATATTATGATGTCATTATTTTTTGCAATTTCAATAAGTTTTAAAATACTTTCACCATTAGAAATAATTTCCGCCAAATTCAGCATTTGTTCTTTCGTTAAGTGCCTTGCAAATGTATATCCTGTGATAGAACATTCATGAAACGAAATTACATCACAACCTTTATTGGCTGCTTTTCCTGAAAGTTGTTCGATTACAGATAAATTATAGTTTTTATCACCACTTTTATTCTCAAACTGAGCGGTGGCTATTTTTAGATTTTTCATACATTCTGCTATTTATTTTGGGTCAAAAATAGCATTAGTAATATTCTATAAATTGTATAAAACCGACATTTTAAAATGTTGAAAGAGGAAATGTTTTGATAAGATTATTGGCTAGTTTTCCGCTATTAAATAAATACTCCCGGGGTGATATTCCGGTATGTTTTCTAAAATCTTTTATTAAATGCGATTGATCTGAAAATCCGGCATCGTAACAAATCGCTGTCAGGTTTGTAGCTTCATATTTATTATTTAATAATTTTAGAAAATGATGTAGTCTTATAACGTTCCCGAATTTCTTCGGATTTAATCCAATGCATTCTTTGAATTTTCTTTCAAGATGTCTTTCGGTGTAACCGGTATATTCAACTAATTGTTTTACAGAGAAATCTCCTTTGTTTGTAAGAATAAAATCTAAGGAATTATTTATTATGGACTGACTGGAAACCAGCTTGTTATTAATTAAGCTTCTAAAAAAATGATTTAAAAGTTCGATTCTTAACTCATTATTATTTTGCTGATGTAATTTTTCTTGCAGTACAGATGCTTTGTAATCAAAAACTTCTTCAACAGGAATTATAGAATCCTGAAATTCAGTGGCAGGAATTCCGAGTAATTGGTAAATTCCATTAGGCTGGAAAACGACAATGATTAAAGATGTTTCATTTTCAGAATAAATATCTTTAAAACCATGAAGCTGTCCATATAAAAAAGAAGTTGGTAAATATTTTTTTACTTCATCATTATTAATTTCCGATATAAGTTTACTTTTTAAAGAAAATACTACACCAGTATTCCCATCAGAAAATAGTCTAAGTTTTTGAATAGCAGTTTCTTTATTGTCTAAGAACAGATAGTGCTTAATATATTGTGACAACTCTTTTGATGGTGAAATTTGCATCGTTTGATTGTTTTTTAGTCTGTTTTTGGGATGAATCATGCAGAATCTGCTTCGACAAAATTAAATAATTTCTTCCACTCTTTCTATCTTTAAAAAGTAAGCTAAATTGTATAATTTATTCTTGTTAATTTTTTCAAAAATTATTATATATTTGGCTCCATAAATAATTTTGATGAATCTGCCTCCTTACTCACCAGGTTTACACAAACTGGTTACTTTACATGTCGATGATGCCCAAAAACTAACCAATAGTAAGGGTTTTGTTGCTATTACAGATTCAATTTTAGAAAAATTCAATTTAGAAAAAGTAGGCGTTATTGTTCATGATTTTGATAATGACAGTTTCACTATTTCATTTTGTTTAAAGGAATCTCATATTTGTATACATACCTGGCCAGAATATAATCAGCTTACATTAGATGTTTATTTGTGTAATTATCAACAGGATAATTCTCAAAAAGTAAGACAGGTTATGGCAGATTATATCACTTATTTTGAAGGGGCAATTATTAAGGATTTTGAAATTAACCGATAAGAAAATATGAAAATTCCTTGTTATGGATGTGATACTGTAACCGAATTAGAGGTTGGCTTTGAGGTGATAAATTTTGTTTGTCCCAATTGCCAAAGTTTATATGCTGTTGATAGTGAAGGTAAGTTTCGCAGAAAATCTCAATATAAAAAAACACTAAACGATTATACACTGCAAATTGGTGATAAAGGTTTCCTAAAAGGAAGCGATTATACCGTTACAGGAATATTGGACAAAAACATTTACCCTAATTATCGCTGGACTGAATATATACTGCAAAATAGCGAGAAAGAATTTCTATATCTTTCTGAATCAAAAGGACATTGGATTTTGCTGACGGAGATGGAAGAAACTTTTGGGGTAAGAACGCATCCTTTGATTTTAGAACACAATAATGAAGATTATAACATTTACGAGTATTCTGATACGGAAATTGTAAATGCTCAGGGATTTTTTGATTTTGCATTACCCAATAATACTTTAATACACCTTGTTGAATATATTAGGCCGCCCTATATGATTTCCGTTGAAAGAATGAATGGCGTTGAAACGGCTTTTTATGGTGAATACATTAAAAAAGATAAAATTAAAAAGGCATTTTCAAGAAGCTTTATGCCTTATCAAAGTGGTGTAAATATTATTGAGCCTTTTCAGTTTGATATTAGAAATACGGCTATTATTTTCTGCATTTTTGCTCTGATAATTATTACAGCAAACTGGTTTATTTATAAAGATCAGGCAGAACAAAATGTGTTTTATAAAGAAATAACGTTTAGTGATTTTGATAATAAGGAAATTACAAGCAGTTCCTTTACCTTAAAGGGAGGTTCAGCACCGTTAACAATTCATGCATCTACAGAGGTCGATAATTCCTGGGCAAATGTAAATATTGCTTTAATTAATGAAAATACCAATGATGAAATATATGCAAGCAAGGATATAGAATATTACCATGGCTATAGTGATGGCGAAAGTTGGAGTGAAGGAGCCCAATCTGAAGAATTTAATATTTGTGGTGTCAAAGCTGGAAAATACCATCTTTTAATAACGCCGCTTAAAGCCCCTGAAGACCTTAATAATAAAGTTATAAAAATAAATGTTGTCTGGAATCAGCCTTCAAATCGAAACGTATGGATTATTGTTATTTTTATGATTGTCGTTTTTTTAGTTATTAGATTTTTTAAACTTAATTTTGAAAAAACACGCTGGGCAGACAGTAACTATTCTCCTTACTCTGAATAAATTTACATGAAAAATATCTCTGATTTTCTTTATAATAATTTGACGTCAATATTAATTGGATTTTTCTGCTTAGGATGCTATTTGTACTTTGCCTACGCAGGAAACCGAATCTGTGATTGCGAAACAACAGAAAAATATAGTTCAGCCGGAAGCCGTACTTCAATAAATCGTTTTTATCATAAATAACACTTTAAATATGGAATTAATACACGCACAACCAATAGTTAATTCGATCATCTATTCTTTTTTAGGAATATTGATCTTGCTAATAGGTTATTTCATAATCGAAAAAATCACTCCGGAAAATACCTGGAAAGAAGTAGTTCAAAAAAATAATATAGCTGTTGCAATTGTTCTTGCAGCATTTATCATTGGAATTTCAATGATTATTAGTGCAGCAATTCATGGGTAAAAAATTTCTCAGGTTTGAATTTTTACTTCTATTTGCTGTATTTATTATTGCGACTTGCGGACTTGTTTACGAGCTTGTAGCGGGTACTTTAGCCAGTTATTTATTAGGTGATTCAGTAAAACAATTTTCATTTATTATTGGAGTTTATCTGTTTTCAATGGGTATTGGCTCTTTTTTTTCTAAGTTTTTCCACAAAAACCTACTCAATACTTTTGTAGAAATCGAAATATTAGTGGGTTTAATTGGAGGTTTGAGTTCAGTAATTTTGTTTTTACTGTTCGAAAGTGTCGAGTACTTTCAATTTATTTTATACTTACTGGTTTTTATAACCGGATTTTTGGTCGGATTAGAAATTCCGTTATTAATGAATATCTTAAAGGATAAAGTCGAATTCAGAGATTTAGTATCCAATGTTTTTACTTTTGATTACATAGGAGCTTTATTGGCATCGATACTTTTTCCTTTGATTTTAATTCCGAAATTAGGAATAATGGGAACATCATTGTTTTTCGGAATGATAAACGTAAGTATTGCCATCGCTTTGTGTTTTCTTTTAAAGAGAGAATTAAAGAACAATTATTTCCTGAAAACAAAAGCCATTTTTTCATTTGCAGTTCTGTTAGGGGTTTTTATTTTTTCAGATAAAATTCTGGACTATTCAGAAGGCAAGCTTTATGGAGAAAACATCATTTATACGAATTCAACACAATATCAGCGTATTGTTCTAACGCATAATAAGAGTGATTACAGGCTTTATTTAAACAACAACCTACAATTTAGTTCTGCCGACGAATATCGTTATCATGAAGCCTTAGTTCATCCGGCAATGTCAATTGCCAAAAATGTAAAACACGTTTTGGTTTTGGGTGGTGGAGATGGTCTCGCAGTCCGTGAAATTTTAAAATATAAAGAAGTTCAAAAAATTACGTTGGTTGATCTTGATCAGGGAATGACAAAGTTGTTTAAAACCAATAAAGTATTAACAGATTTTAATAAAGGAGCACTTAATAACCCGAAAGTTACAGTAATAAATACCGATGCTTATATTTGGGCAAAAAGTTGTAAAGAAAAGTTTGACGTAGTTATTATTGATTTTCCGGATCCATCAAATTATAGCTTAGGAAAGTTATATTCTTTAAATTTTTATCAAACAATCAAAGCCATTTTAGAACCTGATGCGGCTGTTGTTATTCAGACAACGTCACCTTATTTTGCGCCAAAATCATTTTGGTGTATCAACAAAACGGTAATGCAGGTTTTTTCTCAGGTTGATGCTTATCATGCTTATGTACCCTCGTTTGGAGAATGGGGTTATACGATTGCTATTAATGGTTTTGAAACCACTTTTAATACTATAAACAGAAAAGTCCCGGGATTAAAATTCTACAATTATCAATTCGATAGATTTAATTATTTTACAACAGATATGATCTCAAATGAAATTGAAATCAATCGATTAGACAACCAAATTTTAGTACGCTATTTTGATGAAGAATGGGGAAAATTACAATAAATCAAGACGCAATTTTGTGAAAGGAATTGGAGCTTCTTTGTTGTTAATTCCTTTTTTGCAATTCTGTTCTGATAAAATTATTCAATTAATGCTTCGTTTGTCCGGAACAAATCATCTTTTGGGACATCGTCTTTGGGTTAAAGATTTTCCAAAACCAACAAATCAAATTCATATTCCATATTTAATTGTTGGAGGCGGAATTTCAGGATTAAGTGCTGCCCGCCAATTTCATAAAAAAGGAATTTCTGATTTTATTTTACTAGAATTAGAAGGACATTTAGGAGGAAATTCATCTAATGGAGAAAATCAATATTCTAAATTTCCGTTAGGAGCACATTATCTGCCATTACCTAATTTAAAAGATAAGGAATTATTACAATTTCTTGAAGAAGAGAAAATCATTTTAAGTTATGATCAGAAAGGATTTCCTGTTTTTGATGAACTACAATTGTCTTTTGCTCCTGATGAACGTTTGTTTTATAAAAATAACTGGCAAGACGGAGTTGTTCCAAAAGATGGAAATTCAAAAGAGGAAGACTTGGAATTTCAGCGATTTTTCAAGCAAATGGATGCCTTTCGGGAAGGAAAAGGAAATGATGAAAAGTTTTTATTCGATATTCCACTTTATCTTTCCTCAGAAGATATTGCAATTCGAAACTTAGATAAAATCACAATGAAAAAATGGTTTGAGAATAATAATTTCAAAACAAAACCTTTATTTGATTATATAGATTATTGCTGCAAAGACGATTTCGGACTCGGAATTGAATATGTTTCGGCTTGGGCCGGAATTCATTATTTCGCTGCACGAAAACAAGACGCAACTACTGATAAAAAAGAAAGTGTTTTAACCTGGCCGGAAGGAAATGCAAGGCTTGCATCTCATCTTAAAAAATATACCGATGGGAAAACGTTAAAAAATCATTTAGTTTATGAGGTAAGAGTCGAAAACCATAAAGTTGTTGCCAAAGCATTTGATGATGTTAAAAAAGTTTCCGTAGAAATTATTGCAGACAAGGTGATTATGGCTACGCCACAATTTGTAAATCAGTATTTGATTAAAGATCGAAAAGAATTCACAAAAGAATTTCATTATACGCCTTGGCTTTTGGCGAGTTTAACAGTAACCAATTTATCTGATAATTTTAGTTTTCCGCTTTCCTGGGATAATGTTATTTATGATGCAAAAGGGTTGGGATATGTGTATGATCAGCATCAATCTTTAAAACAGGTTCAGGAAAAAAAAGTGATTACCTATTATTATAGTTTCTCCTCGGCAGATTTAAGAAAATCACGGAAAGAATTGTATAAAAAAAGTAAAGAATATTGGAAACAATTTGTTTTTGATGATCTTAAAATTGCTCATCCGGATATTGAAGATTGTACAGAACAAATGGAAGTTTTTTTATTAGGTCATGGAATGGTAAGCCCCGTACCCGGATTTATTTTTGGAGAAGCAAAAAATGAAGCTTCAAAAAACATTCAAAATGCAATTTATTTTGCCCATACGGATTTATCCGGAATCTCGATTTTTGAAGAAGCTTTCCATCACGGTATTAATGTAGTAAACCAAATTTTAGATGATACAGCCCTGGATTCATAAAGCCAAAACAGATTTGATATTCATTATTGGCCCGTCTTTTTTTGTATTGGCTATAATTTTTCTGTTTCAGGATTATATAACTGATATTGAAGATAAATATTCTTTTTATACCTGGCTTTTTTTAATTGTTTTTATAGATGTTGCACATGTTTACGCAACTTTATTTAAAACCTATTTTGTGGCAGATGAATTTAGAAAGAACAAAAAAAGATTACTGCTTTTACCGACAATTTGTTTTGTAGTTGGTATAATTCTTTTCTCTTTTGGAAGTCTTGTGTTTTGGTCTTTCCTGGCCTATGTTGCCGTTTTTCATTTTATAAGACAGCAATATGGTTTTATGCGATTGTATGCCAGAAATGAACAAAAAACAAAGTTCTCTGTTTTTATAGATAACCTGACGATTTATGCATCAACGGGTTATCCTATGTTGTATTGGTTTTTTTCGTCCAAAAGAAAATTCAATTGGTTTGTTGAGAATGAGTTTTTTAAGTTCCATAATTCATTCTTATTAGAAATGCTTTTTTGGTTTTATTTGATTATTATACTCGTTTATATTACTTATACAATTTACAAAAGCATACATAATAAATTTTTTAACTTTCCCAAAAACGCTATCATTTTAGGAACGGCACTATCTTGGTATTTTGGAATTGTTTATTTTAATGATGATCTTATTTTTACTTTGCTGAACGTAGTTTCGCACGGAATTCCCTATATGGCTTTAATTTATTTTAGAGAAATTGAAAATAAAACAAATGTAAATTCACGGGTTTTTAGTTACTTAAGAAGTTACAACGCAATCTTTATTTACATATTGATTCTATTGATAATTGCTTTTTCAGAAGAATTTCTGTGGGAAATTTTGGTTTGGAACGAAAATATCTCATTAACAACTTTTGATTTTTCAAATTGGCAGTTTTTAATAGTTCCGTTATTAAGCGTCCCACAGTTTACACACTATTTGTTAGACGGATTTATTTGGAAATCGAAAAAAACCTAATCCTGCAAAGCCACTTTAACTTTAGAAAAAATGCGCTCAACAAATAAAGTATAAGCTTCTTTTGACGGATGCAAGCCATCTCCTGCAACTAACGAAGGAATTTGAATTCCTTTTTGTGTAATGTCTGTGATAGAAACAAAAGTGACTTCGTTTGCTTTGCAATAATTTTCGGCGAAGGAATTATATTGTGCTATTTCGGTTGAAATTTTTGTAGTTCCGCCAAACATGATTCCAAAAGGGGTAAAAGCATAATCAGGAATTGAGAGTACCACAACATTTTTTTTATCACCCTTTGCCAGAGCAATAGCTTTGTTCAATAATTCGGGAAATTCTTTTTCGTAAACCGAAAAATTTATACCCTGATATTGATTATTTACTCCAATTAAAAGTGTCACCAAATCGTAATTAGATTGTGGATTATCTTCATTTATTGCCGAAATTAAATTTGAAGTTGTCCAGCCTGTTTTGGCAATTATTTTTAACGAAAATTTCGTTTCCGGATATATCGCTTCTAAACTTGTATTTAGTTGTTGAGGATAATTACAAGTTTCACAAACACTTTGTCCGATAGTATAACTGTCACCCAAAGCCAAATATTTTATAGAACTTGCAAGCGGAATTTTAGGAATTGAAATTATTGGAGAATCTGAAGTTTCTGAACTTATTTCGTCAGAACTACAGCTTAAAAGGAAAGTAGAAAACATAACAGTAACTATTTGCTTGAATTGTGGCTTCATAATTTGTATAAATTAGATGGTTCATTCTAAACAAATAGTTACGTTAAATATATTGTTTTGGTTTTATACCATTTCTGTTTTTAGCAGAATTTGCTCTTCAATGGCATTCCAAAGTCCGATTCGTTTTTCCAGAGCCAAAATCGAAATTTCTTCAACATCTTTCCATTTTTGGGCATCATCTTCACATAAATCAGAAATCATTTGCATTGCCATTGGCCCGTGTTCATCGGCATCAAGTTCGATATGTCTTTCAAAATAATAAAGCAATTTGCTTAAATCTGTTTCAGGAAGATTTTTTTGAAAGTTTTTCAGGATTTCAGTAAACATACTCGGAATTAGGTCTTCTCTTCCAAAAGTAAAAGCAGCTGCAATTTCGTGTGGTTTACCTTGCTCGATAACTCTAAATGTAAAATCTAAAAATGCTTTTACATCTGGATGTAAAGAACTTTGTTTTATAGCGACAAAAATATTGTGCAACGAGTTTACTTCCGATAGAAATGTATTGATTCCGGTTGTATCGGCGCCGCAATCTTCCATAGCTTCAAGATACATTTCGTAGTGACTTTGTCTTCTTCCGTCGATGGTTAAATCTGTTTCTTCGGCAAGAACAATTTCATTGATTAAATATCTCGTTTCAGGATTTTTTGTAGCAAACCAAGGTGTAGTCGTGCAGGTAAGTTTGGCTTGTAAAGCTTTCAATAATGACATAAAATCCCAAACTGCAAAAACGTGACTTTCTAAGAAGCTGTGCAAGTCATCAATGCTTTGAATTTTATTATATAAGGAATGTCTTAATAATTGCTCTTTTTGTGGTTGAATGCTATTGTTTATAGTTTCAATATTCATTTGTGGAATTTTTTGCAAAGATAAAAAGCTTCTCGGTAAGAAGAAGCTTTTAATATTGTTTTTGCAAATATTTTAATAGTTGTTTATTATTTAAACGCTGGAATTCCAGTTACATCCATTCCGGTTATTAATAAATGAATGTCATGAGTTCCTTCGTAAGTAATCACGCTTTCAAGGTTCATCATATGACGCATAATCGAATATTCGCCTGTTATTCCCATTCCGCCCAGCATTTGTCTGGCTTCTCTGGCAATATGAATCGCCATATCTACATTATTACGTTTCGCCATCGAAATTTGAGATGTTGTTGCTTTTCCTTCGTTTCTTAAAACACCTAAACGCCAGGTTAGTAATTGTGCTTTTGTGATTTCGGTAATCATTTCGGCTAATTTTTTTTGTTGCAATTGTGTTCCTCCAATTGGTTTTCCAAATTGAATTCTCTCTTTTGCATAGCGTAAAGCTGTATCGTAACAATCCATTGCAGCACCAATTGCTCCCCAGGCGATTCCATATCTGGCAGAATCTAAACAGCCAAGCGGAGCTCCTAATCCTGATTTATTTGGTAAAAGATTTTCTTTAGGAACTTTTACATTATCAAAAATCAATTCACCTGTTGATGATGCACGAAGTGACCATTTGTTATGTGTTTCGGGAGTTGTAAAACCTTCCATTCCACGTTCTACAATTAAACCGTGAATTCTTCCTTCCTCGTTTTTTGCCCAAACAACGGCAATATCTGCAAATGGAGCATTCGAAATCCACATTTTGGCACCATTTAAAAGATAATGATCTCCCATATCTTTAAAATTGGTAATCATACTTCCCGGATCAGAACCATGATCAGGTTCTGTCAAACCAAAACAGCCCATGAATTCTCCAGTAGCTAGTTTTGGTAAATATTTCATTCGTTGTTCTTCGTTTCCATATTTCCAGATAGGATACATTACTAAGGAAGATTGCACCGATGAAGTAGATCTTACACCAGAATCGCCACGCTCGATTTCCTGCATGATTAAACCATAAGAAATTTGATCTAAACCCGCACCACCATATTCTACCGGAATATAAGGGCCGAAACCACCTATTTCTCCAAGTCCTTTAATGATTTGTTTTGGAAATTCTGCTTTTTGAGCATATTCTTCTATAATAGGAGAAACTTCTCTTTTAACCCATGCACGAGCAGATTCGCGCACTAATTTATGTTCGTCTGTCAATAAATCGTCAACATTATAGTAATCTGGAGCTTGAAATAAGTCTGGTTTCATTTTTTGGTAGTTTTACAAAAACAAATTTACGCAATAAAAATATAACAAAACAAAAACATTTTGTTATATTTTTTTATTAACAAAATAAAATTAATAGGAAATTGGCAAGTTAAATGTAGTTTATTGAAAATATATGCACTATTTTTGAATTCCAAAAAACATAATAAATGAGGCTGATCATCTCTTTTTTACTTTTTCTTGTTCTTAATGTTTCTTTTGCCCAGCAAGAGAAAGAATTAACAGAACAGGAGTACTTAGTCTTGCAGGATAAAATTCGGCTTAATGCGAATACAAATATAGATAGTGCTTTTGTATATGCCAATAAAATGGCAAAATCAGACAATAATAAACATTTAGCTTTTGCAAATGGATCAATGTCTTATTTATTTCAATTAAAAAACAATACCTTAAAATCTAAAGAAAAGTATCTTTTGGCATTTAAATATTTAGATAAGATGCCTGAATCTAATGATAAAATTCGTCTCAAATCTTATTTGTATAATTACGGAGGATTAATAGAATATAAGAGAGGTAATTTTAGTGAAGCACTTGAAAATTATCAGCAAGGAATGAGGCTTTCTGTACAATTAGATGATATTATTCAGATCGTAAAGTTTAGAGGCAATATTGCTTATGTTAATGAAGCTGTTGGTAATTACCAGCTGGCTATTAAAAATTTGCGACAACTTGATAATGTAGTAGATCAAAATGAAAATCTTTATACCAAAGAACAATATAATTCGATAAAAAGCAACAATAATATCACCTTAGGCGGTTCATATGAAAGCAGTTACATGAAAAATCAAAACAAAAAATATTTGTTAGATTCTGCTGAATATTTTTATAAAAAAACGCTTTCGTACTCTCAGAATATTACAATTAATAGAATGGGTGCTAAAATAAGTTTGGGCAATATTTATTCCTTTAAAAAGGACTTCAAAAATGCTGAAAAAACCTATTATGATATTTTATTTATTGCTAGGCAAAATAATATTATTAGAGGAATTACTATTGCAAACTATAATCTCGGTAATTTATATTACGAGACAAAAAAGTATGATAAAGCACTCGTTTTTTTAAATCGTGTAGATTCCATTTCTCAAGCCAATAATATTAAAGATGAAAATTTTTTAAAGGCAAATTATTATTTAGCCAAGATTTATAATATAAAAAAAGAACCTGAACTAGCTTATAAATATTCTAAAATTTATCTTGACAACTACGAAAAATCAGAAGCAAAGTTAAATAATGAAGCTTTAGAAGTAAACTATAAACTTGGAACTGGAGATTTAAGTGATGAAATGGTTGGTATTCAGGAAAAGTTTGAAAACGAAGTACTGTTAAACAAGGCATTAAGAGTGTTTTACGTTTTACTTGTAATTGGAATTGTGTTTTTATTGATAAAAAACATTCGAGATAAAAATAAAGCACATAAAAAAATGAATGCTTTAATTGAAGAATTTAAAGCCAATTTAGAGAAAAAAGAAAATCAAATAATTGCTCAAAATGAAGAGCCTGAACCAGAAATAGAGGACGTTCTGCTTAAAAAAGAAAATGTCAATTTAAGTATTGATGAAGCCAAAGAAAATAAAATAGTCGAAAAATTATTGGCACTTGAGAATAAATTGGAGTATTTAAATCCCGATTTTACTTTATCGTATGTTGCTAAAAAAATTAAAACCAATACTACTTATTTATCCTATGTCGTAAATAAACGATTTGGTAAATCTTTTGGAGAATATTCAAACGAACTTAAAATTAATTACGTAATCAATGAAATGATTACAAATCACATGTATCGAAAATACTCTACTCAGGCTATTGCCGAAAGTGTTGGATTTAAAAATGCAGTTTCTTTTGCCAAATCATTTCGCAAAAGAACTGGAGTATCTCCAGCTCAGTTTGCGAGTAATATTTAATTCATTTCTGAAATTTAAGGATTCCCTATACCTTTCAATTTATTTGGATCGATAATGTCTTCTCCATCACCACCTTTAATTGTTTTTTGTTGATTTTTAGATATCTTTTCTATATCAAAATCTTCGAATTTTAATTTTTTAGTTGCCATGATCTGTATGTTTTATTAATGTAATTATTGGGTTCTATTTTTATGGATTACCACCAGTTCCGCCTCCTTTAGTAGGCTCTATCCCGCCACTTGGATCATCACCTCCCTGAATCGTTTTTTGTTGTTTTTTTGTCAATTTTTCTACTGCAAAATCCTCTAGTTTTAATGTCGTACGTGTCATGTTTTTACGTGTTATGGTTATTGATATTTCAAAACTAGGCAAAAAGCAAAACCCTTGATCGAAAATGAACTTTTGGAGAATTTCATGAACATAAATTTAGTGTAATTATTTGATATACAATGCTTTGATTGGTTTATTCAGACTGATATAATTTATAAATTGTATGTAGTATAATTAATAAAATGTGTGCCTTTGGTGATTTTTTTCCAATAAAAACAACAATATTTGCATTGTCATTACGAATCAAAAGGCATAAAACGATGTTAAAATTAGTACAGAAATTTCTTCAAATTAATAAGTACTCGGAGGTGAAAAATGAGTTCAAAGATTTGTTTCTTTCTCATCCAAACTATCCAAGCTTATTTGCGATAACAGATTCGTTAGATTTGTTGTCTGTGGAGAATGCTGCTGTAAGAGTTTCGAAAGAACAAATCGAAAATTTACCATCCAATTTTTTGGCTTATTTTAAAGATGAACTGACTTTGGTTGAAAGAACAAAAGAATTTGTTCGAATTGATACAAATAAAAAAACAGGTCAAAAAATATCATACGATAATTTCCTTTTGGACTGGAATGGTGTAATCGTTGCAATTGAACCTAATAATGTTGTAGCAAGAGAAAACTTTAAAAGTGAATATAAAGATGTAAAATACTTTTTGCCTTTATTGGTTTTATTTGGATTTTCATTTTTCTACAATACTTATAGTGCATTTAGTCTTGTGTTTTTGATCACTTCACTTTTAGGATTGATCGTTAGTGTTTTTATTGTTCAGGAAAAATTAGGTTTTAAAACCAATATTATTTCAAAGTTTTGCAATTTAACCACCAATACTTCCTGCAGTTCAGTTCTTAATTTTGATAGTAACACTAATAAATGGATTAATTTTTCAGATTTACCTTTGATTTTCTTTGGTGCATCTTTCCTTGCCATTTTGTTGAGACCTTTAGATTCGACAATTTTTATAGGTTTTCTAAGTTTATTGGCGATTCCTATTATTGTAACCTCAATTTGGATACAAAAATTCGAAATTCAAAAATGGTGTGTAATGTGTTTGGTTGTTTCATTTCTGATTTTTTCGCAAAGTATTATTTGGTTCTCCTCAGATTTGTTTACACTAAGTTTTAGTTTGACCAGTATATTCCCATTTTTATTCGCATTGGTTCTTTTAACATCAGCCTGGTTATTAATAAAACCTGTTGTAAGGAATGTATTGAATAGCGATAACAATGTAAAAGAGCTTAAAAAATTCAAAAGAAATTATTCGTTATTGAATTTCTTATCTAAAAAAATACCTAATGCAAATGGTTTAGAAGACTTAAGAGGTCTGCATTTTGGGAACAGAAATGCCGGAGTTAAACTTTCGATAGTTTTAAGTCCTAGCTGTGGACATTGTCATAAAACATTTCAGGAGGCATTTGATTTGGTTTTGAAATTTCCGGACAGAATATTTTTAAATATATTATTTAATGTTAATCCTGAAAATGCCGAGAATCCATATAAAATTGTTGTCGAAAGACTTTTAACAATAAATAGAGCAACTCCAGGGAAAATCGTGGAAGCAATTTCAGATTGGCATATAAAAAAAATGGAGCTTAAAAAATGGTTGAAAAAATGGCATACTGAGCCAGTTAGTATGATGATCAATCAGGAAATACAAAAACAATATGAATGGTGTTCAAAAAATAATTTTAATTATACGCCAGTTAAAATTGTAAATGAAAAATTATATCCAGAGGAATATGAATTGAATGAACTAAAATATTTCTTAAACGATTTTGTTGAAGAAGTTGAAGTTTTAGAAAAAATAGCTTAGCCCCTAACAATATCCATAGGCATGGATAGACAGAACTTCAAATGTCTTAAACTGATTGAAGATATTTATTCAAACTAAAAACTATTGTTATGCTAAAAAAGATTTTAAAACTAGATGGAGCTTATGAGCTTACAAAAATGGAGCAAAAAAGTATTAATGGCGGAATAACAAAAGAATGTGCTGATGCTATTTTTGCGGGAATTTGTGTTCACAAAGGCGGTAATGCCTGCCCAGCAGATTTTCCTAATGCAACTAGCGGAGGATGTTGCTGTGGAGGTATAGATTAAAGAATCATTTAAGCTTAAACAAAAAACAAGTAACAAAAAAACCTAAATATTATGCTAAAGAACATTTTAAACCTTAAAGGAGCTAAAGAATTAAGTGCTAATGAGCAAAAATCAATTACTGGTGGTAATGCACCTGTTTGCGAAGAAGGTTTTGTAGCAAAAAGATGTACAGAGTTTGGAACAGTGCCTTCTTTTTGGCTTTGTGTGCCAATTGGTACTACTGCTTGTTAAAAAATAAATAACGAATCTAATAACCTTTAATCATGAAGAAAAAACTTTTAAGCTTAGTTGGCGTTCAGGAATTAACTACTGGAGAAAAAAAATCGATTAAAGGAGGTTCAGAGCCTAATACCAACTTACAATGTGATGCATGGAATTCTGTAGGTTTAAAGACTTACGTTGAATGTCGAGCTTATTTTCCTCTTGAGATAAATTGGTCGGGCGGAGTTTGTAATGTTTTTGGACCGCCATTTGGATCGTAATTAATGATAATAATATAAACTAATTAGTGTTATGTTAAAAAATATTATAAATCTGGACGGAGTTCAAAGGTTAAGTACAACAGAGCAAAAGAACATTTTTGGAGGATTGCCTGTTCAACCTGCAACCTGTAAATGTTTTTGCTACACAGGAAGCCGTAAGGTAAGTGCATATTGTTATTCATTATGTGCTGATGGGTCAATTCCAGGAATAGAAGAAGGAAGTACAGGAAACTGTGGTTATCCATTTCCTCTTCCTCCGGGAATAGAATAATTAAAATAAAATCATGTTAAAGAAAATTTTAAACTTGGAAAGTGCTCAAAAAATAACCAAAATGGAGCAAAAATCAATGAAGGGAGGAATCCCGGAATGCTGGGTTTATGCAATTGAAGCAGGATGTTTACTAATGTCGATTGGTGAAAATTGTCCTTTGGATATGGAGTCAGGTATTTGCGAATCAAACAGACTTTGTTGCTAGTTTTCTTAAACAATAACAATAAACAAGTAATAAAGATAAAGCCTTATTAGAATTTAGTCATGTTTTTTTTAATTTGTAGGCGCTCGATCGTGGAACATTGAGCAAATATCCCCACATTGATGATTGGTGTCGGGATTCTCAGGAAAGGTGGCCACTGAGTTGGTTTTAATTGGTTAGGGCTAACCAGTGCCATATCCTAGAGAAATTGTATTACTTAAATTTACACTTTTTTAGATAATGAAACAGAGAGGATTATTTCTCTCTGTTTTTTTTTGAGATAAATTAATCTGTAGAATGAAAAAATAGACAGAAATTTCAACTGTCTTAAAAGGATTGAAGTACTAATCAAAAACCAAAAACCGTTAAAAATGAAAAACCTAAAAAAATTAAAAGGAATTGAGATTTTAAGTAAAAATGAACAAAAAAGTATAGCAGGAGGAGGTGGCCCCATAGCCTGTTATTGTCCTGATGGTACTTTTGCCGGGATAGCTACAGAAGGTGAAGGTTGTGGAGGTGTTATTGACCAGAATTGCCCATTAGAATCATAAATATTTAAAAGAATAAATATTTTAAGAGTAAGAATAAAAACTTTGTTATTTAGTTAGCAAAGTTTTTTTGTTTTTTATTCATGTAATATTCTGATATATAAATAATTATAATGTTTTTGAAATTAGTAAATTTGATTAAAATTGAAATTATGATTTAACATATTTCAGATCATTATTTTTCTTTTTTTAAGAATTTTTGTATAATATTGCTTTTAATAAATCAAATTTATAATTGAAAAAATTCACCAATTACAAACAAGCAGATTATAAAGATTGTGGCCCAACATGTCTAAAAATAATAGCAAAGCATTACGGTAAAACAATCCATATTCAGGAGTTACGCGATAGTAGCGAAACAACTCGTGAAGGAAGTAATTTGCTTTTTCTGAGCGATGCTGCCGAGAAAATTGGTTTTAGAACTTTGGGAGTAAAACTAAATGTAAAAAGGCTGGAAGAAGCCCCACTACCTTGTATTTTGCATTGGAATAAAAACCATTATGTAGTTCTTTATAAAATTAAAAAAGGGAAATATTATGTTTCTGATCCAGGTTTTGGATTGATAGAATATAATGAAAAAGACTTCCTTAAATTTTGGATAGGAAATAATGCAGATGAATCAACTCAGGAAGGAATTGCATTACTGGTGGAAGCAACTCCAAAGTTTTTTCAATCAGAATTTGATAAAGAAGAAAATAAAGGGTTGGGGTTTGGATTACTGGCACAATATGTTTTACGCTACAAATCATTTTTGGTACAATTAAGTGTTGGTTTATTGGCCAGCAGTTTATTGCAGTTAATTTTTCCATTTTTAACCCAAAGTATTGTTGATATTGGGATACAAAACCAGAATATCAATTTTATTTATTTAATTCTTTTTGCGCAGTTATTTCTTTTTGCGGGAAGAACAGGTTTAGAACTCATCAGAAGTTGGATTTTACTCCACCTTTCTACGCGAATAAACAT
>Ga0247738_10000379_pt1 | contig 17614 bp, 23 predicted proteins | sample UWRJL013104B2_FD_180936 | JGI IMG/M metagenome (GOLD analysis project Ga0247738, IMG submission 180936) | Plant litter microbial communities from Arlington Agricultural Research Station in Wisconsin, United States - UWRJ-L013-104B-2 | ecosystem: Environmental > Terrestrial > Plant litter >...
AAACACGTGGCACAGCAAGGCCGGAAGTGCGCCGCCGAAGGGTTCGACGGGCTTGTTCCATTTCGCGATCACCTACCGCGCGCTTGCGGAGCTGCAGGCCGCCTGCAACCATGTTTTGGCATCCGGCATCGCCATCGACGACGTTGTCGATCACGGGCCAAGCTTGTCCGTTTATCTGCGCGATCCTGACCAAAACGGCGTTGAACTCAACTGGGATCGGCCCGCCGAGACTTGGTGGTCGGCCGATGGCTCCCTCCAGATGGGTCATCGTCGGATCACGCTCGATGAACTGTTGAGCGCCGCAGAGGCAGTGAATCCGGCATAATGGCTCAGCAGAGCAAGACGTTTCCCATCGGCCGCAATAAAGGAACCGATAGGCTGGAGACTGTGAAGAACGCACAATCCCACCCCACCAAGGCAATCGTCGAACGAATGCCAACAAGGGATACGGAGACACCAAGTAAGGTCAACAAGACCGGCGCGGATGCCGGTCGTTCCGACCCGTCCCGAACGACCGAGCGTATATAGGGATCTGCCCGTTCGTTCGCTCAGGGAGTCTGCCTCTGCTACTCCAATATTGAGATCAACGGATTTCGCTTGAACACTGACCGCTCGATGATGGGGTAGATTTCGTCGCTGTCCACGTCCTCGTTGATGACGACGAAACGCATGACGTCGTCGTCATCAACCGCATGCGCTGAAGCCTGCCACATCTGCGTTCTTAAAAGTCTTCCCAGCTGTCCTGCCGTCCTACGTTACCCCCGAACGACTGCGCAAGCTTGCTCGCCATTTGTCTGGCTGATGAAGCGACCGGTCTGTGCGGAGTGTTCACCGTCACTGCTGCTGTGCCTCTCGATGGCTCACCCATGCGGAGTTTGCCGATCAGTTCGCGGAGCTTGCTGCTCTCGCCGGCCAGAGTTGCGCTAGCCGCACTGGTCTCCTCCACCATTGCCGCGTTTTGCTGGGTCACCTGGTCCATCTGGTTGACAGCAGTGTTGACTTCGGCAAGTCCGAGGGACTGCTCCTTGGCCGAGGTCGCAATCGACTCCACCGCGTGCGGTCTCTGCTTCGATCGCACCGCGCAGCGCTGCACGACATGCCTTGAGCGCGACCGAGTGCGCGGCGTCCCTTAGTGAGGACGGCCATTCGACGAGGTATCGTAGGCGTCCATCACGCTGCGAACCTCTGCCGGAAAGCCGAGGCCGATAAGAATGCAAATAGGTTGCCTGACCATATCGGGTTTCATTGCTCTCTCCTTCCCAACCCGTAATGTTGAAAGGCGCCGTCGCAACAGCGCCCTTTTTGAGCGGACAATATCGATTAAGCCGCCTTCTGCGCTTCGATCTGCGCGGGAGCAGCCGACGTCAGCGCGGGTGCGCTTTCGATGGTGATTTTCCGCGGCTTCAGTGCCTCGGGGATCTCACGGACAAGATCGATCGACAGGAGACCGTTGCTCAGATCCGCTCCGTTCACCCGTACATGATCGGCCAGCTCGAAACGATGTTCGAACGGCCGACCGGCAAGGCCGCGATGCAGGTAGCCTTCATTTGCTGCCTCCTGCTTCTTGCCGGTGACGGTCAGTAGGTTGGACTGAAACGTGATGTCGAGATCGTCCTGGGCAAAACCCGCAACCGCAATGGAAATCCGGTAGTTGTCATCGCCGGTCTTGACGATGTCATAGGGCGGCCAGTCACTGATCGAGCGGGCCCGCTGGGCATTTTCCAGAAGGTTGAAGACCCGGTCGAAGCCGACACTCGAGCGGAAGAGAGGTGCGTAGTCGTAAGATGTTGCCATAGCCATATCCTCCTTGAAGCAACATGGGTACGGAAGCGCCGAAAGCGACGCCCCCAACAAGGCCAGCCCTGTTATCAGCGGCTGACGGCAATCGATTTGGTTTTCGAGAATTTCGGATTCAAGAGCGTGGCCAAAAAAATCTCGCTTTTTTGCCTCTGCCGGCGCCGCTCAATCTAGCGCGTAAACTGCGGCATTATCCTGAACTTCGCGCAAACCTTTGTACGAGGCATGGCGCAGATTGCCATCGTCGGTCCAGTCTCGGAATTCGATTTCGGCGATTAGCGTCGGCTGGGCGAAGACATAGTTCTTGCCCTTCAACGGAACGACTGGCGTCCTGGTCTTCAGCGTATCGAGCATCTTCTTGAGATACGTCGCATCCTTTTCCTTGAATCCCGTGCCGACGGCGCCGACATAGACCCAGCCACTACCACGACGAGCGGCCAGCAGCAGGCTGCCGATCCCGCCGCGCGCGGCGGCCGACCGCTCGTAGCCGACGATCATGAAACTCTCGCTTTGCACGCATTTTATCTTCAGCCAGTCACCGGTCCTGCCCGAGCGATACGGACTATCGCGGTGCTTGGCGATGATGCCTTCGAGCCCAAGCGAGCGGGCATTTTCCAGAAGCGCGGCGCCGTCACCCTGCACCTCCTCGGAAAGCTGAATGGCGCCCGCGGCGCCTTCCAACAAATCTTCTAGAAGATGCCGCCGGACCGACAGCTCGGTCTTCGTCAGATCGTGCCCATCGAAATATAGAAGGTCGAAGGCAAACAGGACGGATTCGCTCGAGGATCGTTTGCCGCCGCGGCCGCCGAGCGATCGCTGTAAGGCTCCGAAGTCGGATCGGCCGTCTGCGTTGAGCACGACAGCCTCCCCGTCGAGGATCGCTGTCCCGACCCCAAGTTCCTTCGCCGCCGCCGCAATTGCCGGGAACCGGTGTGTCCAGTCATGGCCGCCGCGGGTGAGGATCCGCACGCCCTTGGGCTCAATATGGATGGCGAGACGATAGCCGTCCCATTTGATCTCAAAGGCCCAATCAGGCCCCGCCGGCGGTGTTGACTTCAGCAGAGCCAGGCAAGGCCCAACGCGATCGGGCATGGGATCGAAAGGTAGGTTTGGCTGCGCCGGATCGCGCTTTTGCCTGGGCTTGGATTTCGCCGTGAAGGCATCCTCTTGCAGCAAAGGCTTGGCGCGTTTGCTCATTTGCCGGCCCGGGTTTCGGCTGCAACCGACTTCCTCAGGGCGTCCATGATGTTGATGACGTTGCTCGGTGTGGGGCCGGAGGCTGGCGCTTTCGCCTTGGTCTTCGACGGCTTTTTCAGCGCCTTTTTCTTTTCTGCGATGATATCGAGCAGTCGGTCCTGGACCGGGTCGATGATCAACTTCGGATTCCAATGCTGGGTCTGCTTTTTGATCAGTTGCTGGATCAGCGGCATCATGTCGGAATCCGCTGCCTCATCACCAATGCCGGCGAAATAGGTCTCTTCGTCACGCACCTCGTCACCGTAGCGCAAAGTCCAAAGAACGATACCCTTGCCACGTGGCTCCAACATGACGGCGCGTTCGCGCCGGGTAATGACCAGCCGCGAAATGCCGACCATGTCCTGGGCATCCATCGCATCGCGTATGACCGAGAACGCCTCCTGGCCGACGGGATCGTTCGGCGACAGGTAATAGGGCGTGTCCAGCCAGATCCACTCGATCGTATCGCGCGGAGTAAAGGTGGAGATGTCGATGGTCTTGGTGCTGTCCAACGCGACATTTTCGAGTTCCTCGTCCTCGAGGATGATATATTCGTCCTCGCCGCGCTGATAGCCTTTCACCTCGTCCTCCTCGCTGACCTCTTTACCGGTGATGGAATCGACATAGTGGCTGACGACCCGGTTCTGGGTTTCGCGATTGAGCGTGTGGAAGCGGACCTTTTCGTTTTCGGACGTCGCCGGCATCATCTGGACCGGGCAGGTGACCAGTGACAGCTTCAGATAGCCTTTCCAGTAGGGGCGGACTGCCATGATATCCTCCGATCAGCTTGCGCGGCGCGCTGGCGTCGCCGCGGACTTCGACTTCGCTACAGCGGCAGGTTTGGCGGTCTTTTGGCGACTGGTGCCTTTGTTGACATTGGCGGCTTTGCGTTTCGGCTCGGCTTTGGCTCCGAGACCTGCGCTTTCGCGCAGCACCTGGAGCAGATCGCTCGGCTTGGAAGCCGCCGGCGCCTTCTTCTTCGGCAGTGAGCGGCCTTCGATCTTGGCCTTCACCAGTTCGGCGACCGCGGCCTCGTATCGATCGTCAAAGGTGTTGGCATCGAAACTACCCTTCTTCTTCCCGATGATATGTTCCGCCAGATCGAGCATCTCCCCCTCGATCTTCAGATCGGGCAGTTCCTCGAACGCTTTCTCGGATGAGCGAACCTCGTAGTCGAAATTCAGCGTCGAGGCGATCAGGCCCTTGCCGTGTGCGCGGATCAGGACCGTGCGCATCCGGCGAAAAAGGACAGTGCGGGCGATGGCGGCGACCTTGGCCTTTTTCATACCGTCGCGCAGAAGCACGAAAGCGTCTTTTCCCATTCGGTCAGGTGCAAGATAATAGGGCTTGTCGAAATAGACGTCGTCGATTTCGTTGCATGGAATGAACGCGTCGATCTTCAGGGTCCTGTCGCTCTCGGGTACGGCGGCGGCGACTTCATCTGGTTCCAGAACGATGTATTGGCCATTTTCGATCTCGTAGCCTTTGACCTGATCATCGCGCTCGACGCGATCGCCGGTTTCGCTATCAACGAACTCTCGCCTCACCCGATTGCCAGTCTTACGGTTGAGGGTGTTAAACGCGATGCGCTCCGACGAGGAGGCTGCGGTGTAGAGTGCCACCGGACAGGACACCTCTCCGAACTTGATGAAGCCTTTCCAATTGGCTCTTGGGGTAACCATGACGCTGAACTCCTGACGCAACCTAGCCGATTCAAGGGAATCAGCGGGCAATTGTTCCGAGTCGAAACGAATCATTTTTCAATGACTTAGCCACCCGGCCGTGCTCGTCCTACGAGTCCCGGTTAGGCCGCTGATTCGCATGCATCTTTTCGGCGACTGGTGCGTTTATGAGAAGCAGCAACCATGAAGGAGTCTCGCCATGACCAAACGCGAACTGATCGATACGGGAACCGACAAGCGGTATGTCCGCAGGGACGAGGATGGCAAGTTCAAGGAGAGCGTTGACGTGTCCCGCTCGCTCTCGGCCGACGCTCGCCACGATGCCAAACACGCGGCAAAACCTGGTCAGGGTGACAAGGGCGACCACAAGCACCGATAAAACCGGTGAAGCTTGCCACCTACAATGTCAACGGCATCAATGGACGCCTTGAGGCGCTGCTGCGCTGGCTCGCCGAGGCGAAAGCAGATGTCGTTTGCTTGCAGGAATTGAAGGCGCCGCAGGAGAAGTTTCCGCGGCGCGATATCGAGCGCGTCGGCTACGGTGCTATCTGGCACGGCCAGAAATCCCGGAATGGTGTCGCGATCCTCGCCCGTGACCAGGAGCCGCGCGAAACCCGTCGCGGACTTCCTGGCGACCCCGACGACAGCCACAGCCGCTATATAGAGGCGGCTATCGACGGAACCGTCGTGGGTTGTCTCTATCTTCCAAACGGAAATCCCGCGCCAGGCCACAAGTTCGACTACAAGCTCCGCTGGTTTGAACGCTTGCACGCCTATGCGGATGAACTGCTGGAACTGGTGGCCCAAGGCTGGACAGACGCGATCCGGTTTCTCCATCCCGATGAGCGCATCTATACATTCTGGAAGTATTTCCGGAATTCCTTTGCCCGCGACGCCGGGTTGCGCATCGATCACTTCCTGCTCAGCCCCCCCTGGAGGATCGGCTGACTGCGTCAGGCGTCGACAAGTTTGCGCGTGGTTGGGAGCACACCAGCGACCATGCGCCGGTCTGGATTGAACTCGATGACGGATAACTTATCTCATAACTGGATATCTACTCGACGAGCCGCCCCGCTTGCCGCGGCAATATCATTGAAGGAGGACATTATGCCTGTTGAAGGAGACTTCGATGCCGGCGATTTCGCCGATCGTCTCGCGGAGATGAGCGACGACGAATTGTTCGAAACCATGCAGGAGCTTGAAAAGAAGAGCGACGACATTCGTCCCGACGAACGCGACAGTAGCGATGTGTTTGCGAAAATCGCATTGGTCGAGACAGTCATTGAGGATCGGTTCCGGGGCCAGCTCTTGGCGCCTTACAAGAATTGGCAACAGCGTCGGACCGCAGGCTAAGAGGAGCGAGTATCATGACCGAACGACGCGAAAGCCCGGAGCGATTGTTCCAGCAGCTCGACAATCTCATCGCTGAAATCATTGATCAGTTCGCAACTCAGGGACATGGAACGGCGGTCGTTATCGAAGCACTGCGGGACGTTCTGGCAAAGCAGCAACTCGCCTATGAGCGTGATCCCGATCCCGCCGAAGAAATTGTTGAGGAACCGGCCACCGACTGGCCGGGCGCTGATATCCGGTCCGAGGCGAAGGAGTAGGCGACATGGTCCCATCACCCGACCATCGCGCAGTAGTCGATACCGCAAAAAGCCTCACGCGCACGCAGCAGGACGCTCTGAGAGCGATCGCTTTTTTTCGCCGACAGAAAAAAGTCGGCAAGGGCTGGTTGGTCGGTGACAGGCGCCTTTCGGAAAGGATCGTCGAGCGGCTCGAGCAGCTGGAACTGGTGGAGGAGAGTTTTGTGCGAGGCCAACCGGTGCTGCAATTGACGATCGTCGGCCAAGCGATCAAGGCTCGCCTGCTCCATTAGCCGTCCAAGACCGCTATCGCCTTCGAAGGCCCGATTCTTTCTCGAATTCTGTCTCGAGATTTGAACCTGAATTGTCCGATCCAGGCTCACGTCTAAGCACCCTTGGCCTGGAAACGATCGATAGCCCCTCTGCAAGCATTTTTCCGTTGCGAGAGCCGATAGATACTGAAGCGCGGTTCCGCTTTCCAACGTCGGTAGATGGGTTTCCTCGACTTTTGAGAGATGCAGAAAGACGTCGGCGCTACCGTCATCCGGTGTTATGAAACCGAAACCCTTGCTTGCGCGGAGTGGGGTCGAACCTGCGACCCCGCAGTTATTCCGCGTCGACCTCATCCGAACTCTTTAAGACGTCAGAGACTTAGAAATCCCAGTCCTCGTCCTCGGTCGCCGTTGCCTTGGCAATGACATAGGAGGACCGTCTCGGGTTGTTGATAGCTGTCCTCCTCGATCATCCCTCCTTCTCTGCAAAAGTCTGGATCCGTTCGAGTGAGGAATGGCCCGTCATCCAGCTCACGACTGACAGCTCTGACGAACTCTCTCGCGAAATTTGGGCGGAAACGGATGGATAAAATAGTGCATGAACGCCTCTCAGGAATTGGATGGCAACGGATGCGTAAATGGTAACCGGTGTTCTGCCCCCACATTGCTCGCTGCCGCCTGATCTGTGATCGACATTCCATGGATGAAGAACGGGAGTTTCTCCGTGGAGACTACATTGGAGTTTCTCACAACCAGGGAGCCTGTACGTGAGGTTCACCGACATTGGCCTGATGAGGTCAAGGCTAAGATCGTTTCGGAGAGCCTGAGGCCTGGCACAAAAGTCAATGAAGTTGCGCAGCGCTATGGATTGCGAGCCAACAGCCTCTCCACTTGGCGGGCGATGGCGCGGCAGGGCAAGCTGATCCTGCCAGCACCGCAGGATGTGGTAGAGTTCGCGGCGGTTACAAGAGGTTGGAAGAGCACACTTTTACCTGGCCCGGCATCAAGGATGGACTGATGACCATGACCCACGCCCAGTTCGAAGCCCTGTTCGCAGGCCTCGATTGGCGGCGGGTTCATGCGGTCAGGGCGAGGAACCCGGAGACAATCGAATAGCGTTGCACCACAACCACCAGGCCCCGGCTGTTCCTGGCGATCGATACCTATGCCGGTCGGTAGGTCTCCTCGCGCGTCATCACCGCCCAAATGATCCTTGCCATCTTGTTTGCCAAGGCAACGGCTGCGAGTTTGATCGGTTTGCGAGCGATAATGCGCCCCAGCCAACTTTCAGCGAAGTTCTGCTTACTCCTCGACCAGCGTATCGTAGACATCGCGCCGATGACCAGGAGACGTCGGATGGTACGATCACCCATCTTGGTAATTCGGCCCAATCTTTGCCACCGCTCGAGTTCTGACGTGGTACAAGGCCAAGCCACGCGGCGAAGTCGCGACCCGATCGAAAGCCGCGGATGTTCGGCACTCCAGCCAATATGGCACTGACGGTGATTGGGCCGACGCCGGGGATGCTGAGCAACCGAGCCGATTCAGGCTCTTCGTGGCAACTCTTCCGCATCTGAGCTTGGAGAGCGTTGATCCGCGCGTTCAAGGCGACGTACTCATCGACCAGGATACCCAGCGGCGCTCGAACCGCATCTGGGATCGGCGTCTTCGGATCAGATATCCGTTCGATCAGCGAACCAACATGCTGAGGGCCCGCTGGCGCGATCACACCGAACTCAGCCATATGACTTCGGATCGCATTGATCAACGAAACACGCTGCCGCGAAAGAAGTTCATGCGTGCGATGCAGGACACGCAACGCCTGTTGCGTCAGCGACTTGATGGGAGCTGTGCGAACTGCCGGTCGCGTCACTGCTTCGCAGATCGCCGCGGCGTCCGCTGCGTCGTTCTTTTGACGCGCGACATAGGGCCTGACGTACGACGCGGGGATCATCCGGGCGTCATGGCCAAGAGCGCGAATCTCGCGTGCCCAGTGATGCGACGAGGCGCATGCCTCCATTCCGACAACACACGGTGGCAACTGTGCAAAGAAGGTGAGCACCTCCTCGCGGCGAAGCTTCTTCTGAAGGATGGGACGGCCCGTTGCATCCGCCCCATGAACCTGAAAAACCCTCTTGGCCAGATCGAGGCCTATAGTCGTTACTTCGTTCATGGATAACATCTCCCCGTCAGAGCGATCATCGTGACCGCTCTTTCACTATGGCGCCGGAAGAGGGAGCCATCCACCTCATCAATTCAATGCCGTCGATCCGCTGGCCTACCTGACCGCCACACTCGCTTCCATCGTAAATGGTCACAAGCAGAGCCCGGATCGGCGAGCTGATGCCCTGGAATTTCTCGGCGCGAACAGACATCTAAAGTCTGCTGTCGGCCCTAAGCGTCTGCCCACATCAAGCTTCAGATCGGACGGTGTCGATAAAGGCGCGTAGAGCGGCTCGCATATGGCGCTGATCGGGATAGCAAATGTAGAGTCCGGGGAAAGGCGCACTCCATCCATCGAGTAGCTTAACAAGCTGCTTCTGGTCAAACAGTTCGGTGACCGTGTCCTCGATGACGAAACCAATACCGATGCTGTCCAAAACCGCGCCGAGAGCGGCTTCCCTACTGTCTACGATGAGAGGACCATCGACAATGACGTCGAACCATGTGCCGTTCTCGAAGAACTCCCAGGCATAGGGTGTTGAACGACCCGGCCAGCGCCAGCGGATGCATCGATGTTGGAGAAGATCGCGGGGATGTTCGGGTTGCCCGTGGGTCTCAACATATTCCGGCGTTGCTACCGCCACCTGCCTTAGCTCGGGACCGATCCGGACAGCGATCATGTTCCTTTCGATCACTTCCCCAACGCGCAAAGCCACATCATAGCCTCCCACCACAAGATCAGTGACCGTGTCGTCCACCGTCAGATCAACAACGACATCCGGGTAACGGTCGCTGAACCGCGCCAAGATTGGCTCAATGTATTTGCGGGAGGCTGACCGGATTGCGTGAACGCGGACAGTGCCAGCGATTGAACGGCTTGCCCTGCGAGCCTGGTCAACAGCCGCCCGCAACTCAAAAGCCGCAGGGTTAGCACGCTCAAACAATGCGGTGCCTGCTTCAGTCAAGGACACGCTACGCGTCGTCCGATGCAGTAGCTGCGTACCTACCGTTTCCTCGAAATTACGAACTGTCTGGCTCACAGACGATGGCGTAATGCCAAGCAGTTCCGCCGCCTTGCTGAAACTCAAATGTTTCGCTACCACCAGGAAGGCCCGCAGTTGGTGCAATTCGTGGCTGGCAAGATGATCGGTCATAGCCCCGATTACCATTATGTGGCCGGAGTAACAAGTATTGTTAGTCTCGATGGTATTCTGAAGTTTGTTGAGGTCCGGTACGGTTTGACTTCCATAAGGAGGCTGACGTGCCGAACACATCCGAACGAAACGAAATCCCACAGAGCTGGAGCCTTGGCGGCAAGGTCGCCATCGTAACCGGCGCGGCCCGTGGTATCGGGCGCGAGACTGTAAAGCTACTGCGGCAGCGCGGCGCAAGTGTCGTGGCTACCGATAAGAACCCCTCGGTGCATGATCTGGTTGGGAGCGAGATCGCCACGCTGGAGGGCGATGTTTCGATGGAGGAGACCGCCGTGCGAACCATTGCTCTGGCAAAGGAGCGGTTCGGCAGCGTGGATATTCTTGTCAACAATGCTGGTCGGACGATGAACAGGCCGCTGATCGAGATGAGCACAGCCGATTGGGATGAGGTCATGACTGTGAACGCTCGCGGCAACTTCCTGCATGCACGGGAGGCGTTGAAGGTCATGGTCGAGCAGGCAAGCGGCACCATCGTCAATGTCGCCTCAATCGTCTCAGTCGTCGCGATGAAGGATACCGCCGTCTACGCTGCCTCGAAGGGCGCGATTGCCCAGCTCACTAAGGTGATCGCGGTCGAATATGGATCACAGGGTATCCGTGCCAATGCGGTCGCGCCTGGTGTTGTCGAAACTGACATCCTCGAAGGCATCGTCGCTGACAGCCGCGTAACGCTTGCCAGCTACGGCGATGTTCATCCGCTCGGCCGCGTCGCCCAACCGGTCGATATCGCCGAAATTATCGCATTCCTGTCGGCTCCGGCATCGGCGTTCATGACCGGCGCATTGGTCATGGCCGACGGCGGCTACACGGCACTGTAACATCCAGGAGATCACTCATGACAAAATCCATCCTCATCGTTGCCGCAGAGCGTGGCCTCGGGCTGGGACTGGCCGAACAATTCTTCAAGCGCGGCTGGCGCGTCGTTGGTACCGCGCGGCAGCACGCTGATGTCACTGACCTGTTGTCTATCGGCGCAGGCAATCCTGATCGCCTAGCGGTTGCCAGGATCGACGTGACCAAGGCAAACGAGATCAACCCATTTCTGACGTCCTTGTCGGACAGACGGTTCGACGTGATCTATCTAAATGCTGGTATCTTCGGCCCCATTCATCAGAGTGTCCTGGAAGCTACGGATGAAGACTTTGCGGAAATCATGCTGACGAATACGTTCGGCCCCATCCGTCTTGCGCGCCACCTCATCAACAACCTCGTCACGCCAGGCGGCACGCTGGCCTTCATGTCCTCTCATCGCGGCAGCGTCGAAATCAATGTCGAAGCGGGCCTGGAGCTATACCGGGCGAGTAAGGTATCCCTCAACATGCTGGCCCGTGGCATCTACGCCGATTACAAACAACAGGGCCTGACGGTGCTCTCGATTCATCCGGGCTGGGCAAGGACGGCGATGGGAACGCTTGATGGAGCCGTGGAACCAGAGATCGAACTGGAGACAAGCGTCCACGGTGTTGCAGACGTCGTCGAGCGACATATGGCTACGGGCGAAAATCTCTATCTCGATTACGAGGACAGCAAGTTGCCGTGGTAATGAGGCCGTTGGACGATGTCCGCCAGTGGCGGCGTATTCCTGCCATCAATGCCGCAGCGGTAGCTTTCCGAACGGCCTAAGCGTTTAGTCCGTATCACGCGCGAAATCCTGTCGCTCATCGCCGAAGTCGACGAATTCTGATCCGCAAAACAGAACTTTTTCGGTGAGACTGAGTTACAACGACCGCTGATGCGGCATTCCCCACAGGCCATGATCAGGTTCAAACTTCAAGCTCAGGCTTGCCAACGATGCCATACCAATTAACTACCTAGATTTCGATGGTCTTCGCTCAGGTAGGCCTACGCCCGCCCCTAAATACGATCCCTTGCCCGTCGAGCGTGGTGCGAACTCGCCTGATAGCTTCAGCGATGATGTTGTCTTCACCTCGCTCCATTCTGGCACGCCGAAATTGTCGCTAAGTCCTCTTGGCTTAAACGATCAATACGAGTGTGGTAAGTAGCGGGGGAGCGGGTTTCGCAAGTGCGCCGTGCTCATCAAGCATCAAGCGAGGTGGCTCATGTCCAATAAACTCCTCGTCCCAAACAACGTTTTCATCCCGCCCCCACCCGCGAGCCGCCATAAATAATCCCCGTCGAAAACAACTGGCAGTTATGACGAACAACTTGCTGTCCGATCTCGTCTTCAAGTCCTACGGACATAGTCGGTCGCTGCGGCTAAGGGATCGTAGCCTCGGAAAGAATGAGTCGCGCTGATGACCTGCCGAGGCATTTCGCGTATCGCTAGCCGTTGCTGTTCGGATCGGAACCGGCATCTCAGACGCCATCAAGGGTCCGGGCGAGGCGTTCGAAGCTCTCAATAATCGATGGCCTGCCGAGCATGGTCCCCAATACGTCGAAGCCAAACGACTGTGCACTATGGCTGTTGGCGGGACCTTGTCCGTGGAAATTGCCAGGGAAGCTTTTATCAGCGCCGCTGTTGAAGCATCCGTTTTGGCCTAAGATGTTTCGCAAATTCCAAGCTGCAATGCCTCGAATGACGGATCGTTGGGCTCAAGAACTCGTTCGACCGTCAGTTCGCATTAAACTATCTGCCGTGTTTCACGCCTTGATGTGATCACAACCGGTGATCCGCAATGGCATGGTGAGAATGGCCGGATTTATTGGGCGTGGATTTTTGCACCAATTGGTGCTATGAGGGTATCAACCTTTGGGAGCTAGATATGCGATCCACTATTAGTCTCGACGACAACCTTATGGAACGGGCTAAGTCTTTAACAGGCATAAAAGAAACGGCGGCTCTTGTGCGCCAAGCACTTGAGACTTTGGTGCGGGTAGAATCCGGCAAGCGGCTGATCGCCCTTGGCGGCACTATGCCCGAGGCCGAGGTAGCGCCTCGCCGGCGGAGCGAAGTGGGCAAGTGATCCTCGTTGATAGCTCAATCTGGATCGATCATTTTCGACACGGCGACTCGGAATTGACCAAAATCATCGAAGATGATCGGCTGCTTTGCCACCCCTTCGTTGTCGGCGAACTGGCCCTTGGTAGTCTGCGAGAACGGGATGCGGTAATAGCGTTTCTTGCAGCTCAGCGTGAGGCCGCGATCGCGACCCATGCAGAGGTAATGACTGTCATTGATCGCCATTCGATATTCAGCATGGGGATCGGATATACTGATGCACACCTATTGACTTCCGCCCTCCTCGACCGACGATCCACTTTATGGACGAGGGACAAGCGCCTAGCGGCTGCGGCTCAAAAAGTTGGTGCTACGCTTTATCCTTCTGCGCATATTCCTCACTAGACGAGCAGCGACAAGCTTTCGATCGCTACTAATTGCTCTTGAAACGACTCGAGCAGACGACCAGTGAACGCGAAAAACCAAGCGTCCGTGACACCTCTTTTTCGGCGACATCCGTACCACAACCGATATTCCTAAGCTTCTTTCAGAACACTATCTTCGGCCACTTGGGCATGTCGGTTACCCTGCCCCAGGTGGCCAACGCGCTGTGCCGAGCGACCAGCGTGGAGTATGAGACACGCACGCGTCACCCAATCACTGCCTGCCCACAATCCGAAGCCGATGCTGGAGTGGTTCGACTGCTTTGTCGCCTAAATCCCGACATCTCGCCATACAGTGCAGGTCGCCACAGCTGTTGTGGGGGCGTGCGCGCCACGCCTTTATCTCCGTCACCGTCCTTCCGACAGCCGTCAGCCGTGGCCAGCGGCTTCCAGGATGAGCTCGCTAACTTCGCGTGGATGCGAGATGATCGAAAGATGACTGGCTGGTAGTTCTATCGTCTTTGCCTCCATCCTCTTGGCCAGATACCTCTGCAGCTAGGGATTGATGGTACGGTCTTCAGCCGATACCGCATAATAGACAGGCTTCGAGTGCCATGCCGCGTCGGTGACAGCACCTGCCAGCAAGGTCTTTTGAAAGGGATACTGCGTCGCATAAAGGAGCTTGGCCCGTGCCTCGGGGACATCGCCGGCGAAGTCCCGCAGAAATGCCTCTTCGGTAAGCCTTCCCTCCTCCCCGTCATAGACGATCCCCGCACTCGCAGGAGGGGTGGGATAGGTCTTTGCGAGAGCTGCAAAGTCCTCGTTGGCATCCGGAGCACGAGCCGCCACATACACAAGGGCAGAGACGTTTTGATGCATCCCGGCTTGGGTAACAATCATTCCGCCGAATGAGTGACCGACGAGGACGATTGGACCGTCCTGGCGGTCGAGGATGCGTTCTGCTGCTGCAACCGATTGAGGTAGCGTCGTCAGGGGGTTCTGGACGGAGGTGACGTTGAGCCCTTTCAGCTGCAAGAGGGATATGACGTCGTTCCAGCAAGAGCCATCCGCAAAAAGGCCGTGCACAAGAACGATGTTTCGGGCTTTTGGCGCACGACTCGATGCCGGAGCTGCCATGCCCTTTGTCGCTACAAGCATCGTCGCTGCTCCTCCGACTAAGGTAGCCGAGAATGCACGTCGATACATAACCATCTTCAAATTCCTTTCTGAGCTTGAGTTCGTGTCGCCGTTTAAGACGGAAGCCGAACACTGCATTCACTTCCACCGCTCTGCATGGTGACGCTAATTCCGTTTATGCCAGCACCGTTGGTGCGGAGAGATGCATTGGTGACCTTCAACGCGCTGATCGAGGACGCAGAAACCTGTCAAAGTGTCTTGCCACTAGCGGGCTAACCACAAAGACGATGAGGCTGACGGTGACTGGCGTTAGAACAAGCGTTCGATGCCACACAGCCCAGTCGTCAGCCAGCGGGTTCAATGCGTAGAGCAGGAGCGTCACGATGGGATAGACGAATACAATCATCACGACTGTCAGTCTGATTTTCGATGGTCTGATTGGACCGGCGACGGCGCCATCGTTTGCCTCGATGCATCTCAGATCGCGGGTCATGGTTTCTAGCTCGGTCAAATTATCAGCCCTTAGTATTCCGCGCTCGGCCGCCGGCGAAACTTTTTGTACCAGCCGTCAAGGCGCCGGTGAGCCGAACCGAAGGGTTGGTCGAACCTCTCCCGGCACGTCTGAAAGATTGCAAACACCGTGCAGTCGGCGATTGTCGGCATGTCTCCTGCCAGGAACTCGTTATCGCCGATTGTCGTCTCCATGACGTCCAATATCTCGACGATGTACCCGGAAAGCCTGTGCGCAACGTCCAGCGATGGCGACGGCTCCTTGCCAGGGAAGGACTGTGTAACGTTCCATAGCCAAAGCTGAGAGCGCCCAACCAGATCCGTTCCCAGGCGTTCGAGCGAACGTACCTTTGCGCGAGTATTGGCATCTGTCCCGATCATTGGCCTGTCGGGAAACAGCTCCTCCAGATACTCGACAATGGCCGCCGAGTCTGTGATGGGCATCCCCCTATCCGTGATCAGTGTCGGGGCTCGGCCGCTAGGATTGATTGCGAGGTACTCACGCGACTTGTGCTCTCCTCCCGCATAATCAAGTTCATAGCGTGGGACGTCGATGCCCTTTTCGTTCAAGTAGACGATAACGCGCCGCGGATTGGTTCCCTTTTGGAACTGGTAGAGGAGCATGCGACTTCACCTTCCGCTTCGGCATTTTAACTAAGTTTACGTCGCATAGATTAGAGGCGTTTTATCGTGTTACAATATGGCTTTTATGCTGTTACTAGAGTAACGGATTACGAGGTTAAAACAGATGCCTGATCGTTTAAGGCGGGTACCGGCCAGACAAGCGCTGTCGGACTTCGTCCGCCAATGTCGCGAGCGGACTTCACCAGAGTCGCTTGGTCTGCCGCCAGTGCGCCGTCGTCGTACCAAAGGCCTTCGTCGCGAGGAGCTTGCTGCGTTCGCTGGCGTCGGTTTGACGTGGTACACATGGTTCGAGCAGGGACGCGATATCGCTGTATCGGATGATTTTCTCCATCGACTGGCGCGAGGACTTCGGCTCGACCGGGCCGAACGAGAGCATCTTTTTGCATTGGCCGGTCGTGAAACAGTTACGGACGGCTCTGAAAGCGGTGAGCTTGCTCCGTCTCTACTGAGAATGATCCATACTCTCGATCATGCTGCCTATCTGATGAACGGCTCCTGGGATGTCTTGGCGCATAATAAAGCAGCCAGGGTTCTGTTTGAAGACTTCGCCGCGCCGCAACCAAATATTCTTCGCATAGTCTTCTTTTCTGACCACTATCGGCAGAAGATTCGAGACTGGCAATTCGCCGCGAGGCTCGTCCTGCTCAAAGCGCGCCATGACTATTTGACTGGTGCGAAGACCCCGATTCTAAAGTCCATTCTCGATGAGGTTCTTGAAGCCGTTCCAGAAGCTAAGGGATGGTGGGATGATCCTGAAATTGTGCGGATCGGCGACACTGACATTACGCTCCGCGATGACCTAGGCAAGTGGCGAACCTATCGTATCAACATCCTGGTCCCCGAGCATAATCCCAGATTACGCCTCGCCTTCTACGATAGGATTGGCTGATGAGGAGGTCTTCTGATGATTAGAGGATGGGTGTTGGTCGGGTCGATGCTGGACAGAAAGGAACCCTTTAATGAATGGTGTTGTGCTCGGGGTACCGCGGTTTCTTGTCCGCACGGAGAATCTTGCAATTATGGTCGTGGCGACCATCGCATACGAATGGCTTGATGCGCGCTGGTGGCTTTTTGCCATATTATTTTTTGTTCCTGACATCTCCGTAGTCGGATACCTGCGTGGGCCACGGCTAGGCGCAGCCATCTACAATGCTGGTCACTGGGATGGCCTGCCAATCGCTCTCATGACGCTCGGCCTTTATACGAACAGCATCAGCGCCGCGATCGGTCTGATTTGGATTGCCCACATCGGCTTCGATCGGGCGCTTGGTTTTGGTCTGAAATACCCCGATGGCTTCAGGGCAAGCCACCTTACAGGCGCAAATCAAAGCTCTTGATAGGAATCGAACCGTCGGTGCGCCAGTCCCTTCACACACGCAGCGCATCAATGAGGGCGCGCAGACCGGCCGACAGGTATTTCCGCGTCGGGTAATAAAGATAAAGCCAGTCCTCGGGCGCACTCCAGGATGCCAGGCATTCGACCAAGCTGCCATTCTCGATATAGGGACGCGCCCGCTCCTCCCAGACATAAGCCAGCCCCACGCCCGAAAGTGCTGCCTCGACCATCAGCTCATGGTCATCGAGCGACAGAGAGCCGGTCGGCTCGAATTCGATGATCTTTCCGGCGCGGCTGAACTCCCAGGCATAGGGCTTGCCGCTTGGATAGATATTGCGGATGCAGACATGGTGACGCAGATCATCCGGGGTTTTGGGAAGCGGATGATGCTCGAAATAGCCTGTTGAGCCGACGACAGCAAACCGCAGCCGTGGCCTGATCTTCACAGCCGTCATACCATCGCGCAGGCTTTCACCGAGACGGATGCCGGCATCGAACCCCTCCTCCACAATGTCGACAAGGCGGTCGGTTGCGACGATTTCCAGCTGGAGACCGGGATTTGTTGCGATCAGCGGACCAATGACCGATCGGAACACGAACGGTGCGACTGAATTGGGCGCATTGATGCGAACCTTGCCGAACGGCGTATCGCGAAACTGGTTGAGGGCATCGAGCGCCGAGCCGATCTCGCCGAAGGCTGGCGAAAGTTGCGCAAGCAACATCGCGCCGGCATCGGTCAGCGACACGCTGC
>Ga0247738_10000380_pt1 | contig 17526 bp, 15 predicted proteins | sample UWRJL013104B2_FD_180936 | JGI IMG/M metagenome (GOLD analysis project Ga0247738, IMG submission 180936) | Plant litter microbial communities from Arlington Agricultural Research Station in Wisconsin, United States - UWRJ-L013-104B-2 | ecosystem: Environmental > Terrestrial > Plant litter >...
CCAACCCCGCGCTGATCCTGGTGAACCGCCTCAAGATCGAGGGCTTCATCGTCAGTGAGCACATGGAAGTCTGGCCCGAGGCCCTGACCGAACTGGGCACGCTGGTGGGCACCGGCAAGCTGCGACCGCGTGAAACCGTGGCGCAGGGCCTGGCCGCCGCGCCCGAGGCCTTCATGGGCCTGCTCAAAGGCAAGAACTTCGGCAAGCAGCTCGTCAAGCTGATCTGACAACCCGCCAAGGTGGCGCATGGACACGCCGAGCCCGCAAGGTGAAGAGTTCCGCCAGGATTTGCGGGCGCCCGGCGCGCGCAACGTGGAGGCGCGCCGCCTGCTCAGCGCGGCCGAACTGGCGCCACTCACCCGCCTGTCCACGGCACGTTCCGTTCTGGCGATCGCGCAGACCTTCGGCTTGATTGCCGGGGCCGTGGCGCTCGCGGTGCTCACCTGGCCAAGCCCGTGGATGGTGCTGAGCGTGCTGGTGCTTGGCGTGGCGCAGCACGCCATCTTCATCCTGATCCACGAAGCCGCCCACTACCGGCTGTTTGCCGCGCGCTGGGCCAATGACGGCCTGGGCCGCCTGATGGGCATGGCCGCCGGCCTGTCGATGTGCACCTACCGCGTCACGCACCGCCTGCACCACAACAACCTCTACACCGAGGAAGACCCGGACACGGCCATCCACGGCGGTTATCCGCGCGGCCGTGCGTACCTGCTGCGCAAGCTGGGTGAAGACCTGCTGGGCCTCAACGCCTGGAAGACCTACGCCTACTTCTTCGGCGCGCCCGCCATCAACGACGACACGCGGCGCGAAATCCGTCCGCTGGACGACACCTCGCCCGCCTTGCGCGCCGCCGCGCGGCAGGACCGCTGGCTGGTGCTGGCCTTTCAGCTGGCGGCACCGCTGCTGGCCTTCGCCTGGGGCGGCGGACAAGGCCTGGTGATGTACGCGGTGCTGTGGCTGCTGCCGCTGGTCACGGTGCTGCAGCCCATCCTGCGCCTGCGCGCGATCTGCGAGCACGGCGCGGTGACCGACCTGTCCTCGCCACTGACCGCGGCGCGCTGCAACCGCACCAGTGGCTCGCTGGCCAACTGGCTGGGCCGCGCGCTGCTGTTTCCGCACCATGTGAACTTCCACCTGGAGCACCACCTGTACCCGGCCGTGCCGCACTACCACCTGCCGCGCCTGCACCGGCTGCTGCGCGACAAGGGCGCCCTGGACGCCGCCGAGGTGCGCGACCTGACCGACACCTGGACCCGGATTTTTGCCCCGAGGAGACCCCGAGATGCCCGCCACGCATGACGTTTTCAACCAGCCCGCGCCGCTGGTCGACGTGAACCTGTTCACCGGCAACCGGCCGATGCAGGCGGCGTTGAAATTCAACGCACCGACCCTGGACACCGCGCCACTGCAGGCGCTGGGCGCCACCGTGGGCAGCGGTGAGATGCAGACCCACGCGCGCCTGGCCAATGTGCACACGCCGCAGCTGAAAACGCACAGCCGCTTCGGCCACCGCATCGACCAGGTGGAGTTCCATCCGAGCTACCACGCGCTGATGACCACGGCGGTGGGCGCGGGCTTGCACGGCACGGCGTTCTCGGCTGAGCAGCAGGCCACCGGCCATGCCCATCAGTTGCGCGCCGCCGGCTTCATGCTTTTCACTGAGCTGGAGCCATCCATCCTGTGCCCCATCTCCATGAGCTACGCGGTGGCGCCCGCGCTCAAGGACAACCCGGCGATCTACCAGGACTGGGCGCCCGGCCTCACCAGCCGCAGCTACGACCCGGCACTCAAGGTCTGGCGCGACAAGCCCGGTCTGACCATGGGCATGGGCATGACGGAAAAGCAGGGCGGTTCCGACGTGCGCGCGAACACCACACGCGCCGAACCCACCGGCAGCGATGCCTGGGGCCAGCGCTTCAGCGTCACCGGCCACAAGTGGTTCTTCTCGGCGCCGATGTGCGACGCCTTCCTCATCCTCGCGCAGACAGCCAGCGGCCTCTCATGCCTCTTCCTGCCGCGCGTGCTGCCCGACGGCACGCTCAACCAGCTGTTCATCCAGCGCCTGAAGGACAAGCTGGGCAACAAGGCCAATGCGAGCTCCGAGGTGGAGTTCGTGGGCGCCAGCGCCTGGCTGGTGGGCGAGGAGGGGCGCGGCGTGCCACAGATCCTGGCCATGGGCACCATGACGCGGCTGGACTGCGCGCTGGGCACCAGCGGCCTGATGCGCCAGGCGCTGTCCATCGCGTTGAACCACACCACGCAGCGCAAGGCGTTCGGCAAGGCGCTGATCGACCAGCCGCTGATGAAAAACGTGCTGGCCGACCTGGCGCTGGAATCCGAAGCGGCCACTGCGCTGGCCCTGCGCCTGGCGCGCAGCTTCGACCGCGCAAGCCACCCCCACGAGCAGGTGATGACGCGCCTGCTCACCCCGGTGGCCAAGTTCTGGATCTGCAAACGCGGCAGCCACTTCGCCCAGGAGGCCATGGAATGCCTGGGCGGCAACGGCTATGTGGAGGAGGGGGGTGAGGGCGTCATGGCGCGCATCTACCGCGAGATGCCGCTCAACTCCATCTGGGAAGGCGCGGGCAACATCATGGCACTGGACCTGCTGCGCGCGCTGCGCAAGGCCGATGCCGCCGCCGCGCTGGCCCACGAACTCGCGCCCGCGCGCGGCATGCATGCCGCGCTCGACCACCTCGCCGAGCGCCTGCCGGTCCGTGTGGAGGAGATGGCCACCGAGATGGAAGCGCGCCGCCTCGCACAGGACGTGGCCCTCGCCGTGCAGGCTGCGCTGCTGGCACAGACCGCGCCACCGGCCGTGTTCGGCGCTTTCTGCGATTCGCGCCTGGCTGGCCAGTGGGGCCACAGCTTCGGTTCGCTGGGCGCTGGCACCGATTTCGATGCCATCATTGCCCGAGCCATGCCACGCTGAGCACCCATACAAGGCCCCCCCGAAATGTCCGACCTCATCCTGCACCACTACGCCACGTCCCCGTTTTCCGAAAAAGCGCGCCTGATGCTGGGCTACAAAGGCCTCGCCTGGCAAAGCGTGAACATCCCGCGCATCATGCCCAAGCCCGACGTGGTAGCGCTCACCGGTGGCTACCGCCGCACACCCATCCTGCAAGTCGGCGCCGACATTTACTGCGACACCGCGCTGATCTGCGATGTGCTGGAGCACCGCCAGCCCAGGCCCGCGCTCTACCACGAGCACCACAAGGGCGTGGCGCGCGTGCTGGCGCAGTGGGCCGACACCACGCTGTTCTGGGCCGCCATGGCTTACAACCTCAGCCCGAAAGGTGCGGCCGCGTTGTTCGCGGGCCAGCCTCCCGAAGCCGCCCAGGCCTTCGCGGCGGACCGCGGCGCGATGCGCGGCGGCATGACCAGCCTGCGCCCGGGCGACGCCACCGCCGCTTACCGCAGCTACCTGCGCCGCCTCTCCACCATGGTGGAGGAACAGCCCTTCCTGCTGGGTGATGCGCCGTGTGTGGCCGACTTCGCCGCCTACCACCCGCTGTGGTTCAGCCGCGTGGTCAACCCCTCGATGGCCGGCATCCTGGACGCCACGCCGCACGTGATCGAATGGCTGGACCGCATGGCCGCCATCGGCCACGGCAAGCCCACCAAGATGACGTCCACCGAAGCGATCGCCATCGCGGCCGCCGCCGAGCCGGCTCCGCTGACCGACGACATGTTCCAGGACGAGCACGGCATCGCGCTGGGCAGCCGCGTGACCGTGGCCGCCGAGGCCTTTGGCCCCGAGCCCACCGAAGGCATCCTGCGCGCGGCCACGCGCACCCGCTACACGCTGGAGCGCACCGACGAGCGCGCCGGGCGCCTGCACGTGCACTTTCCGCGCATCGGCTATGTGTTGAGGGAAGTGCGCGCTTGAGCTCCCCGACCCCGAACCTGACCTGGCGCTGCCTGCCTTTTGATGCCCTGCATGCCCGCAACCTGTATGCCCTGCTGCAACTGCGCACCGAGGTGTTCGTGATGGAACAGAACTGCGTGTTCCAGGACATGGACGGCGCCGACGCCCGGTGCTTCCACCTGCTGGGCGAGGCGGCCGACACCGGCGCGCTGGTGGCCTACGCCCGACTGGTGCCGGCCGGCCTGAAATTCACCGAGGCCAGCATCGGCCGCGTGGTCACGCTGCCGGCGGCGCGTGGCGGCGGCCTGGGCCATGTGCTGATGCGCGAGGCGGTGCGGGCCCTGCACGGCCTGTGGGGCGTGCAGCCCATCCGCATCGGCGCGCAGGCCCGATTGGAGGCCTTCTACCGCCAGCACGGCTTCGAGCCGGCCAGCGCGATCTACATCGAGGACGGCATCGATCACATCGAAATGATTCGGACCGCCTGAGCTCTTTCACACACAGGAGACACAACATGATTCAGGACTTCAAGGGAAAAACTGCGGTACTCACCGGCGCGGGCTCGGGCTTCGGCCTGGAGTGCGCGCGCATCGGCGCGAGGCTGGGCATGAACCTGGTGCTGGTGGACGTGCAGCAGGACGCGCTGGACAAGGCCACGGCCGAGATCGAAGCCACCGGCGTGCAAGTGCTCTCGCGCCGGGTCGACGTGTCCAGCAAGGACCAGATGGAATCCCTGGCTGGGCTGGTCGAACAGCGCTTCGGCGCCCCGCACTTCGTCTTCAACAACGCGGGCGTGGGCTCGGCCGGCCTGGTGTGGGAAAACTCCGTGCGCGACTGGGAATGGGTCTTGGGTGTCAACCTCTGGGGCGTGATCCACGGCGTGCGCCTGTTCACGCCCATGATGCTGGCCGCCTCCAAGAAAGACCCGAACTGGCGCGGCCACATCGTCAACACCGCCAGCATGGCCGGCCTGCTCACGCCGCCCAACATGGGCATCTACAACGTGAGCAAACACGCTGTGGTGAGCCTGACCGAGACGCTCTACCAGGACCTGAAGCTGGTGAGCGACCAGCTCAGCACCAGCGTGCTGTGCCCGTACTTCGTGCCCACCGGCATCAACCAGAGCCACCGCAACCGCCCAGCCGAGATGGCCGACGAGAAAGCCACCCAGAGCCAGCTGATCGGCCAGGCCATGACCGACAAGGCCGTGGGTTCGGGCAAGGTGTCGGCGGCCGAGGTGGCCCAACTGGTGTTCGACGCCATCAGCGCCGACCGCTTCTACATCTTCAGTCACCCGCGCGCGCTGGGCAATGTGCGGGCGCGCATGGAAGGCATCGTCAACCAGACCAACCCGGCCGATCCGTTCCTGGAGCGGCCCGAGATCGGTGCCGGCTTGCGGGCTGCACTGCGCGCCGTGTAAGGCCACCATGGACGGCGGCCACACGCTGTTCGATACCGCCATCGGTGCGATTGGCATCGCCTGGGGGCCGCAAGGCGTGGTGGCGGTGCAATTGCCCGAAGCCGATGCCACGCGGACCCGGGCGCGGCTGCTGAAGGGCTTGCCGCCATGGCCCGAAGTCGCCGACCCGCCCGCGCCGGTGCAGGCCGCCATCGAGGGTGTTCAGGCACTGCTGGCGGGCACCTCGCGCAGCGATCTGCGCGAGATCGAGCTCGACATGAGCCAGCTCACGCCGTTCCAGCGCGAGGTCTATGCCCTGGCCCGCGCGATCCCGCCTGGCCAGACGAGCACCTACGGCGAACTGGCCGAGGCCCTGGGCGACACCGGCCTGGCCCGGGCGGTGGGGCAGGCCATGGGCCACAACCCGTTCGCGCCCATCGTGCCCTGCCACCGCGTGCTCGCGGCGGGTGGGCGATCGGGCGGTTTTTCGGGCGGAAGCGGCGTACCGACCAAGCTGCGCATGCTGCAGATCGAGCGCGCGCGCATCGGCAACGAGCCTGGCCTATTCGACGGAGAGCCGCCGTGATCACCGCCACCGAGCTGCTGGCCGGCCCGGTCCGCGTGGTGGACTACCGCTGCGGCAGCGGCCCCGCAGAGCGGCCGTTCACCGAGGTGCACCAGGGCCATTCGGTGTCCTATGTGCGCAAGGGCACCTTCGGCTACCGGGTGGGCGGTGTGTCCTACGACCTCGTGGCCGGCTCGGTGCTGGTGGGCCACCCGGGCGACGAGTTCATGTGCACGCACGACCACGCGCTCTGCGGCGACGAGTGCCTGGCGTTCCACCTCTCGCCCGGCTTTGTCGAACTGGTCGGTGGCAACCGGAACACCTGGCGCACCGGCGGGCTGCCGCCGTTGCCTGAGCTGATGGTGCTGGGCGAACTCGCTCAGGCGGTGGCTTGTGGCCACGGCGATGCCGGCCTGGACGAGGTGGGCTTGTGGTTCGCAGCCCGCTTCGTGGACATGGTGACGGGCCGGCGGCCCACAACCACGCCCGTGGCCGAACGCGACCGCCGCCGCGCTGTGGAGGCTGCGATGTGGATCGCGGCCCATTCGCACGAGGCCATCGACCTGGACCGCACGGCCGGCGAAGCGGCCTTGAGTCCGTTCCATTTCCTGCGGGTGTTCTCGCGGGTGCTGGGTGTCACGCCGCACCAGTACCTCGTGCGTTCGCGCCTGCGGCACGCGGCCCGGCTGCTGGCTGAGGACGACCGCCCGGTGACCGACGTGGCGCTGGAGGTGGGGTTCGTCGACCTCAGCAACTTCGTGCGCACCTTCCACCGTGCGGCCGGCCTGTCGCCGAGCGGCTTTCGGCGCACCGCCCGCAACGGCCCTCAAAAAGACCGCAAGATTCTCCAAGACCGACTGGCGACCCTGCTCGAAGATGACCGTCTCATCCACCCATCGAGCAGGAAACCACCGCCATGTACGACCACCTCGGACTGAAAGTCAACGACCTCGCCAAGAGCACGCGCTTCTACGAAGCCGCACTCGCACCGCTCGGCCACGTGCTGGGCTCCCACGACGACAGCTATGCCGGCCTGGGCCCGAAAGACGCCCCCGCGCTCTGGCTCTATGCCGCGCCGGGCCACCCGGGCCCTGGCACGCACGTCGCGTTTCGCGCCCCCGACCACCAGGCGGTGGACGCCTTCTACAAGGCCGGCCTCAAGGCAGGCGCTCGCGACAACGGGGGCCCCGGCGCGCGACCCGACTACAGCCCGACCTACTACGCGGCCTTCCTGATCGACCCCGACGGCAACAACGTTGAAGCCGTCTGCCCCTGAGCGGGGAGCGCCCTCAGGCCGGGGCCTGGGCGTCCTGGGCCTCGGTGTGTTTCTTCACCTGGTTGCCCAGCACCAGCTGGCGACCGGCGAACAGGCCGCCGGCGGCTTCGAGGTCCATGCGCTCGGCGTCGCGCCGGCGCAGGTGCTCCATCACCTCGTCGGCTTCCTCTTCGGCGGCACCGAGCGTGAGCACCGCCTGGCGGCCCATGGCCATGGCCGACTCGAAGGTTTCGCGCACAAGGAAACTCACGTCCGCCTTGCGCAGTTCGAGCACGTGCTCGCGGTCGAATGCGCGCACCAGCAGCTCGGCGTGCGGGAACTCGGTCCTGGCCAACTCGGCGATGCGCGTGGCGGCCTCCTTGTTGTCCAGGCAGACCAGGATGGCCTGCGCCGCGTGCGCGCCGGCCGCGTGCAGCACGTCGGCGCGGCAACCGTCACCGTAGTACACCTTGAAGCCGTAGGCTTCGGCGTCACGGATCATCTGCACGTTGTTGTCGATGATGGTGATGCTCGCGCCCCGGGCAATCACGCCCTGGCTGGCGATCTGGCCGAAACGGCCGAAGCCGATCACCAGCACGCTCGCGGCCCGGTCGGCCACGGTTTCGATGCCGTCCATGGAGACGCCGCTGTCCTTGGCCGCGAAGCGCCGGTGCACCAGCACCACCAGCGGGGTGAGCGCCATGGACAGGACCACGATGGCGGTCATGTTGGCGTTGACCACCGGGTCGATCACGCGCGCGCCCAGCGCGGCGGCGAAGAGCACGAAAGCGAATTCGCCCCCTTGTGCCATGAGCACGGCGCGGTCCAGCGCGTCGGCGTGCGAGCTGCGGGCGAAACGCGCCACCCCGTAGATGCACAGCGCCTTGACCACCATCATGGCCACCACGCCGGCCACGATGATGGGCCAGTTGCTCACCACCGCCGCCAGATCGAGCGACATGCCCACGCTCAGGAAGAACAAGCCCAGCAACAGACCCCGGAAGGGCTCGATGTCGGCCTCCAGCTGATGGCGGAAGGTGGATTCGGACAGCAGCACGCCGGCCAGAAAAGCTCCCATGGCCATCGACAGGCCACCCACCTGCATGAGCAGGGCCGCGCCCAGCACCACCAGCAGGGCGGCGGCCGTCATCACCTCGCGCGCCTTGGCGTTGGCCAGAATGCGGAAGAGGGGGTTGAGCAGCCAGACGCCCGCAGCCACGAGCGCCACCAGCGAGCCCAGTCCCAGGCCGATCGCGCCCCAGCGCGACGAGGTGGCCGCCACCGGACCGCCGATGTCGGGTGGCGCCATGAAGGCCACCACCGCCAGCAAGGGCACGATCAGCAGGTCTTCAAACAGCAGGATGGCGACGATCTTCTGCCCGCGCGGCTGGGCCATGTCGCCGCGTTCGCCCAGCAGCTGCATGACCACGGCGGTGGAGGTGAGCACGAAACCCATCGCGCTCACGAAGGACACGCCCAAAGGGAAACCGAAAGCCAGGCCCACACCCGTGAGCAGAAAACCGCACACCACCACCTGCAGGCTGCCGAGACCGAAGATGGCCTTGCGCAGGCTCCACAGGTGCGAGGGCTGCATCTCCAGCCCGATCACGAAGAGGTACATCACCACCCCGAGCTCGGCGGTGTGCAGGATGGTGGCAGGGTCGCTGATCAGGCCCATGCCGAACGGCCCGATGGCCAGGCCAGCGGCCAGGTAACCCAGCACCGAGCCCAGCCCGATGCGCTTGAACAGGGGAACGGCGACCACCGCTGCACCCAGCAAGGTCACGACTTTGAGCAGATCGCCTGCGCTGCCTTCAACGGCCATGGTGGGGTTCTCCGGGGGAAAGTAGGGGGTTCGGGATGCGAAATTGTGACGCACCCGGACCGCTCTTACACCAGAACGGCCCAACCGTGCCCGGGCAAAGCCTTCGCGCGCTGGCGACAATAGGGGATGTTCTTTACCCGTTACCTCAAGATGGCCCTGATTCTGGGCCTGCTCTCCGCCATCGGCCCCTTTGCCATCGACATGTACCTGCCCGCGCTGCCCGACATCGGCCGCAGCCTGGGTGCCGAAGTCGGTGCCGTGCAGTTCAGCCTGACCGCGTTCTTCCTCTCCCTGGGCGTTGGCCAACTGCTCTACGGCCCGGTGTCCGACATGGTGGGCCGCAAGCCGCCGCTGTATTTCGGCCTGGGCCTGTTCACCCTGGCCAGCATCGGCTGCGCGTTGGCCACCGACATCCAGACCCTGGTGGCGCTGCGCTTCCTGCAGGGGCTGGGCGCGGCCGCCGGCATGGCGATCCCGCGCGCCGTGGTGCGCGACCTGCACACCGGCGCCGACGCCGCCCGCCTGATGTCGCTGCTGATGTTGGTGTTCAGCGTCTCGCCGATCCTGGCCCCGCTGGCGGGCAGCGGCGTGATCGCGATCACCGGCTGGCGCGGCGTGTTCTGGGCCGTGGCCCTGGCCTCGGTGGCCGGGCTGGCCCTGGTCTACGGCACGCTGCAGGAAACGCGAAGCGAAGCCGAGCGCGTGGAAAGCAGCCTGGGCAGCGCACTGCGCGCCTACGCCTTGCTGCTGCGCGACTGGCACTACCTGGGCCTGGTGGGCATCGGTGCCACGGCCATGTCGGGCTTCTTCGTGTATCTGGCGGGGTCGCCCTTCGTGCTGATCAACCACTACGGCCTCACGCCCACGCAGTACAGCCTGGCGTTTTCCTTGAACGCCATCGCCTTCATCGGCGCGTCTCAGTTCACCGGCGTGCTCGGCCAGCGCTTCGGCCTGGTGCGGCTGGTGAAGGTGGCGGCCTCGGCCTCGGGCGTGGTCATGGCGCTGATGCTGGCCTACTACCTCGCGGGCGGTGACCAACTGGCGGTGCTGATGGTGCTGTACTTCATCGCCAGCGCTTTCATGGGCCTGGTCATTCCCACCACCTCGGTGCTTGCGCTGGAGAAACACGGCGCCATTGCCGGTACCGCCTCGGCGCTGCTGGGCACCCTGCAGATGCTGGGCGGCGCGGCCGCCATGGGCATCGTGAGCCTGTTTGCCACCGGCAAGCCGCTGCCCATGGTGGTCGGCATGGCCACGGGTGCGCTGATCGGCGTGGCGCTGACCTGGATCACGCTCTCGGGCGATCCGACGAGGCATCTGGCCGCCGAGGCGCGCGGGTGACCGTACAGGACGGTCTGCCATCTCCCCAGCGCGGCAAGGCCGTGCTGGTGATCGTGCTGGGCATCGCCATGTCGGTGATGGACGGCAGCATCGTCAACCTCGCGCTACCGGGCATTGCCCGCCAGCTCCAGGCAGAGGCCTCGCAGGCGATCTGGGTTGTCAACGCCTACCAGATCGCCTCTCTGGTGATGCTGCTGCCGCTGGCCGCCCTGGGCGACCGACTGGGCTACCGCCGCGTCTATCTGGTGGGGATGGTGCTGTTCGTGCTGTCCTCCATCGCCGCCATGCTGGCGAACTCCCTGCCCATGCTCACCGCCGCAAGGGCGTTGCAGGGCCTGGGCGCGGCCGGCATCATGAGCGTGAACACCGCACTGGTGCGGCTGATCTACCCGAGCCACCGCCTGGGGCGCGGCATCGCGGTCAACTCGATGGTGGTGGCCACCTCCACCATGGCGGGCCCGGCGGTGGCGGCGGCCATTCTGTCGGTCGCGTCCTGGCCCTGGCTGTTCGCGCTGAACGTGCCGCTGGGCCTGCTCACGCTGTGGATGGGGCGGCGTGCGCTGCCCTTCAACCCCACGCGCGCCGAGGCCGCACCCCAGTTCTCGCTGATCGACGTGGGGCTCAACGTGCTCATGTTCACGCTGGTCTTCATCGGTGCCGACTACCTGGGCGTGCGCAGCGGCGCGGCGCACAGCGCCCCGGTGCTGGGCTGGGCCTTGCTGGCGTCCGGTGTGGCCGTGGGGGTGGTTTATCTGCGCCGCCAGTGGCGGCTCACAGCCCCGCTGTTTCCGCTGGACCTGCTGCGCATTCCCGTGTTCGCGCTGTCCATGGGCTCATCGCTCGGGGCCTTCTGTGCGCAGATGCTGGCCTTTCTCAGCCTGCCGTTTCTTCTGCTGGAAGTGCAAGGGCGCTCCCACATGGACGCGGGCCTGATCATGACGGCCTGGCCGCTGGCCACCGTGGTCGTGGCGCCGATCGCCGGCCGCCTGATCGGGCGTTACCCCGCCGGCTGGCTGGGCGGCATCGGCATGGTGGTGTTTGCTTCGGGCCTGCTGTTGGTGGGCTTGCGGCCCGAACACGCCACCAGCTTCGAGATGGGCTGGCGCCTGGCCTTGTGCGGTGCGGGCTTCGCGCTGTTCCAGTCGCCCAACAACCACACCATCGTGACCACTGCGCCGGTACACCGCAGCGGCGCGGCCAGCGGCATGCTGGGCACGGCGCGGCTCACTGGGCAGACGCTGGGCGCGGTGATCCTGGCGGCGATCTACGCGATCTGGAACCAGCACGACGGACGAGGCGAGACGATCGCGCTGTGCCTGGCGGCAGGCTGTGCGCTGCTGGCCGGGCTGAGCAGCTCACTTCGGGTGAGGGCCAGCCGCTAGGCCTTCGGCCAGCGCGCGCACCGACAAGGGCGCGCAACCCTCGGCCTTGTTGCTGATGGTCACGTACACGTTCTGGCCCGCGTTGGCGATGCCCGCCATGGTGCGGACCAGGAGTTCTCGCGTGTCCTGATCCACGTCGTGAATGCGGTCGTAGGGACTGTACTCGCGCTGGGCGTCTTCGTACCCGTAGGCGCCGTGCAGCGGGTTGAGGTTCCAGCGGCAAACCATCGGGCCTGGCCAGAGCGAGCGCAGCAGGGGAAGTTGCTGCTCGAGGCGCGGCATCTTGGCGTGCAGGCACAGGCACCAGGTGGCGCCGGTTTCGCGCAGCACGGCGGCGAGGTCATGCACGAACGGCTCGTCCAACCATTGGGGGTCACGCACCTCCACGGCCAGCACACCATCGGGTGCGGTCGGGGCGAGTGCCGGCTGGGCCAGCAGGAGCTTGCGCAAGCGCTGCAGCACCAGCGGCAGGTTGTGCAACAGGTGACGGGGCAGGGGGCTGAGCTGGAACACCAGCGCACCGACCTTGTGGCCAAGGCCCGCGAGCGCAGGGGCCACAAAGTCCTGCGTGGCGAGCGCCGGGTCCAGGAACGCCGGGTTGGGCTGCAGGCCCCGGCCGTCCTCGCCGCGCACCAGCGCGTCGGTCACGTGGCTGGGCGCCTTCACGACGAAACGGAAATCGTCGGGCACCTGGGCGGCATAGCGCGAATACTGGTCTTGCGTGAGCGGGCGGTAGAAGCTGCGGTCCACGCTCACCGAGCGCATCAAGGGGTGCTGACCGTAGGCGCGCAGGCCTTCCCTGGACAACAGGGCATCGGGGTACTCGGCGTCCCACACCAGGCCGGCCCAACCAGGGTAGGTCCAGGAAGAGCTGCCCAACCGTACGCGCGCCGGCAGGGCAGCGCCCAGCGCCTGCAATGTGGGGTCGGGGGGCGCGGGATTCACCCGGGCCAGGCTTTTGCGCGGGGCCGGGGTGGGTGCTGGCGCGGGTGGCTGGGAGGGTGAAGGCGGATCGCCGAAAAGGTCGTCTTGCATGGTGGAAACGGCGGCGGATGCCTACCACAAACACCCGGCATGGTAGCCCCAACGGCTGTGGCAAACTCGCGCGCTTCTTCGTTTCCACATCGACGGTGCATGCAGCAGATCATCCGGCAGATCGCCACAGAAATCAGGGTTGAAGAACGGCAAGTGCTCGCAGCGGTCGAGCTGCTGGATGGAGGGGCCACGGTGCCCTTCATCGCGCGCTACCGCAAGGAAGTCACGGGAGGTCTGGACGACATCCAGCTGCGCGAGCTGTCGTACCGCCTGGACTACCTGCGGGAACTGGAAGACCGGCGCGCCTCGGTGCTCAAGAGCATCGACGAACAGGGCAAGCTCACCGACGCGCTGCGCGCGGCCATCGCCGCCGCGCCCACCAAACAGGAGCTGGAAGACCTCTATCTGCCGTTCAAGCAGAAGCGCCGCACCAAGGGCCAGATCGCGCGCGAATTCGGCATCGAGCCTCTTGCCGAGAAGCTGTTCGCAGATCCCACGCTCGACCCCGCCACCGAAGCCGCCGCGTTCACCCGCCCACCCGAAGTGCTGGACGACGGCAAACCCGGTGCCGATTTCTCCACCGTACCGGCCGTGCTCGACGGCGTGCGCGACATCCTGAGCGAGCGCTGGGCCGAAGACGCCACCTTGCTGCAGAACCTGCGCGAATGGCTCTGGACCGAAGGCCTGTTCAAGAGCACGCTGGTGAATGGCAAGGACGAAAACAACCCCGATGTGGCGAAGTTCCGCGACTACTTCGAGTACGACGAGCCGATTTCTCGCGTGCCTTCGCACCGGGCGCTGGCCGTGTTCCGAGGGCGCGCGCTGGAGATTCTGGATGCCAAGCTGGTGCTCCCCGAGCCTGAGGTCGTGCCTGTCGCCACCGGCAAGGCCGCGCCCGTGGTCTCGCTGGCCGAAGGCCGCATTGCCCTGCACCTGGGCTGGAGCCACAAGGGCCGTGCCGCCGACGATCTGCTGCGCAAGTGCGTGGCCTGGACCTGGCGCGTGAAGCTCTCGCTCTCCAGCGAGCGCGACCTGTTCGCCCGCCTGCGCGAGAGCGCCGAGGGGGTCGCGATCAAGGTGTTCGCCGACAACCTGCGTGACCTGCTGCTGGCCGCACCGGCCGGTCCCAAAGTGGTGATGGGCCTGGACCCGGGCATTCGCACCGGTGTGAAGGTGGCGGTGGTTGACGCCACCGGCAAGCTCGTCGATACCGCCACGGTGTATCCGCACGAGCCCCGGCGAGACTGGGACGGTGCGCTGCACACCCTGGCGCTGCTGGGTCGCAAGCACGGCGTGAATCTGATCGCCATCGGCAACGGCACCGCCAGCCGCGAAACCGACAAGCTCGCCGCCGACCTCATCAAGCTGATGGAGAAGGCCGAGCTGACCGGCGTGCAGAAGGTGGTGGTCAGCGAAGCGGGGGCCTCGGTGTATTCCGCGAGCGAATTCGCTTCGCAGGAAATGCCCGACGTGGACGTGAGTCTGCGCGGCGCGGCCAGCATCGCGCGCCGCCTGCAAGACCCGCTGGCCGAGCTGGTGAAGATCGACCCCAAGAGCATCGGCGTGGGCCAGTACCAGCACGACGTGAACCAGAGCGAGCTCGCCCGCACCCTTGAAGCCGTGGTGGAAGACTGCGTGAACGGCGTGGGTGTGGACCTGAACACCGCCAGCGTGCCGCTGCTCTCGCGCGTATCGGGCCTCTCCGGCAGTGTGGCCAAGGCCGTGGTGCGCTGGCGCGAGACCCATGGCGCTTTCAAGAGCCGCCAGCAACTGATGGACGTGGCCGGCCTGGGCGCCAAGACTTTCGAGCAGAGCGCGGGCTTCCTGCGCATCCGGGGTGGCGACAACCCACTTGACATGACCGGTGTGCACCCCGAAACCTATGCCGTGGTCGAGCAGATCATGGAGAAGACCGGCAAGCCCGTGGCCGAGTTGATGGGCCGCGCCGACATGCTCAAGACCTTGCGTCCCGAGCTGTTCGCCAACGAGCGCTTCGGCGTCATCACGGTCAAGGACATCCTGGGTGAGCTGGAAAAACCCGGCCGCGACCCCCGCCCCGACTTCCAGGTGGCGCGCTTCAATGAGGGCGTGGACGACATCAGCGACCTGCGCGAGGGCATGATCCTCGAAGGCACGGTGAGCAACGTGGCCCAGTTCGGCGCGTTCATCGACCTTGGCGTGCACCAGGACGGCCTGGTGCATGTGAGCCAGCTGGCTCACAAGTTCGTGAACGATGCGCGCGAGATCGTCAAGACCGGCGACATCGTCAAGGTCAAGGTGATGGAAGTGGACGTCGCGCGCAAGCGCATCGGCCTTTCGATGAAGCTCGATGCCGCGCCGGCCCGGCGCGATGGCCCGCGCGACAACCGCTTCGAAGCTTCGCGTGGCCAGGGCCGTTCCAGCGGTCCGGCCTCGCCGCCCGCGCCATCGGCCATGGCCTCAGCGTTCGCGAAACTGAAAAGAGGCGCTTGACCGAGCGGTCTGAATGAACCTCTGCCGAGCAAGGCTCACTCTGCAAGCAGCCTCGCTCGCACCATCCCGGCAAGCCCATGTGACCCATGCGCGCAAGCCGTTGGAACCTGCCACGCGTTGAATCCATCGCCGACGGCAGGCCCCCAGTTCTGATCGAGGCCACGAACGCTCGTGGCCGCATGCCTTCGCCCTGTCTGGGCGGTGCCGCGCTGGCGCGGGCTCCTTGCTGACATCCAACGATGGAGTACTCCCGTGAACCAGAACACGACGGCAGGACGTTCCGACGTCTTCGGCCCGCTCATTGAAGCCACTTGCGAAATGGTGGACGTGCCACCGGCCACCGTGTGGGCCGAGTCGGCGCCTGCGGGCTGCCGGGTCGCCACCTTCCGGGTCATGGACACCGAGTGCGTGCTGAGCCATCGCTCGGTCATGGCCGACCGGCTGTTCATTCACTGCGGGTTTGGTCCCATGCCCGTGGCGCGCACCGCCGACGCGCTCATGGCCTTGCTGCAGCTGAACCTGGTCATGTACATGGGCAATTCACCGGCTTTCGCCATGGACCCTGATCGCAACGTCCTGCTTTGCATGGAACTGCGCCTGGCGGAGTTGGACGCCAGCACGCTGGTGCAGACCCTGGAGGACCTCGCCGTACAAGCAAGTGGTTGGAGAAAGGCGTGGTTGGACCATGAGTAACCACGTGAACAACCACCGCGTTTCGGGCACGAACCAGGCATCACTGCATGAAGGGCCCATGAACGCCTCCCAACCACGTCCACCCACCCTGTGCGGGTACGTGTGCGCGGCGCTGTGGGGCGCCGTGCGGGACGGTCCGGCCACCATGGCGGCCAGCATGCTCACGCTGGCGGCGGTCATTGGCGTGCGCAGCCTGGTGTTGAATGAGCCGCTCGCGCTCCACGGCGTCGGGGTGCTCGTGACAGGCGTCTGCGCAGTGGCGGCGGGCAGGTTCGGTTGGCATGTCGGCCATGTGGCGGGAGGTGGCCTTCGACGGTGGGGCGGTGGGGCGGTCTGCGTGGCCACCAGTGTCACGGTCAACGTGCTCGCCATCTGGGTCATGTCCAGGAACAGCGGGACAGTGGCCGTCAAACTGTTCGCCACGGTGCTGTACTCCGGCCTGCGAGAGGGAATACAGAGCGGCATTCTGAAGCCACGTCTTCCCGACACGGGGTTGCGCCGCAGCGGGTCGTTGCGATGGGGTGGCAACAACACCAAACGGCATGTCCTGCGATTGGGCATTCAGGTGGTGATTTACGCGGCCATCTGCGCAAGCCTGAACGGCATCGCTCAGTCAAATGTGGTCAGCCCCAACTTCAACACCCTCGATCAGCCCCGCCCTGAGTTTGGGTTGCAGTCTCTGGCGTCTTTTGGTTTTCGCTCCGCCTGCGAGGGTATCGATGCCGTCGTCGGCATCGCGCTGCTGATAGCGTTGTTTCGCGGCGATATTGAAATACGACCCGAAATGCGTCGGTGTGGCAATGCGCCCAGTTGGAACGACTTGATCCGAGAAGGATCCTCTCGGATTTTCATGAATGGCATCGTGGCTGGCATCACCTCGATGTTCAGCTCCTACTTGGGGCTGGCAACGCTGCTGTCGGCCGTTACCACCATCCGTGGTGCGTTGGTGAACATGCAATTGACCGACCAAAACCTTGTGCGCCGCCACCTGGAGCAGGTTGTCGCCTACATGGGCAGGATGTACCCAGACCAGGAACATGGGCTTGTCGAGGACCTGAATCCTCTGATCCAGGGTCTGCCTGCAGACCTGAGATCGGAGCTTTGGACGCATAGAAAAGAAGGGGTGGTCTCCATTCAATTGGTTGAATCGCAATTGAATGACCCCGCAACGAGAAAGGCTCTCGTGAGCTACTTTCAAGGCTATTACAAAAAACCGGGACCTGACCTGGAGATCTTCATGAGATCGTTTCTGAAGCAGGAGCGGGAACGCTTGCTCGACGCGGAGCTGGTCGCCTTGCCCGAGGCGGAGGAAAAAGAGGAAAACGAGGAAAACGAGGAAAAGCGGGAAGAAGAAGTGAAGAGCACGACATCGGAAATAGAGACAGGTACCGGTGAGGGCGGGAGACGTGGTGGACTGACGCCGCGCGGCGGCCCGGGAAGTCGCCCTACGGAGAGCACAAACCGTTTCATCCCATTCACCAAAGACCCCGAGCACACGAAAGACGATTGACCCTCCGCGGTCGCACCAAAGGGGCGGGCGCCGAACGTTGACAGCAGAAGTCCGGCCATCGGCCTCAAGTCCACGAACGAGCCGCCGATAAGGAGGGAAATCGGAAATCCTTCTGCACGCACGGCCTTCACCACCCATGGACCTCGAAGCCCTCCTGAACTACCCGCGCGCCTTGCCC
>Ga0247738_10000381_pt1 | contig 17508 bp, 19 predicted proteins | sample UWRJL013104B2_FD_180936 | JGI IMG/M metagenome (GOLD analysis project Ga0247738, IMG submission 180936) | Plant litter microbial communities from Arlington Agricultural Research Station in Wisconsin, United States - UWRJ-L013-104B-2 | ecosystem: Environmental > Terrestrial > Plant litter >...
GTGGAGGTGCCGCAATGGTCGGGGTTTCGGCGGGTGACGTGAGCATGGCATTTGCGGGCATCCCTGCTGCGGCCGCGTTGGCCCAATCGAAGCGGGTTCACCCCTTGTTCGTGACGTCCCAGAAGCGTTCGCCGGCCCTGCCAGAAGTGATGTCTGCGGCGGAGGCCGGTATGCCCGACTTCGTCATCGACAACTGGCACGCGATCTTTGCTCCGGCGAATTTGCCTGCGCCCATTCGCTCCGTGCTGGAGGCCGCGCTGCAGAAATCACTCCATGTCCCGGCGGTCGTGACTCAATTTCAGAAAGGCGGCGCGGATGCAGCCCCAGGTACAGGAGCGCAGCTGGGTTCAATGGTGGCCTCGGAAACTCAACGATGGTCAAAAGTGGTGATGGACAACAAGCTCAAGGCAGAGTGATGGCCGAACAGAATTTGCTCATCATCATGGACGACGAGCACAACAAGAAAGTGCTCGGCTGCAACGGCCATCCTCTGGTGAAAACGCCCAACCTTGATCGACTCGCCAAAGGCGGCACGGTCTACGAGAACGCATACTCCAGCTCGCCCATTTGTGTGCCTGCCCGCGCCGTGTTTGCAACCGGTCAATATGTCCATGACAACCGGTGCTGGGACAACGCGATTGCCTACAACGGCGAGATTCCCAGCTGGTCGCACATGCTGCGCGATGCCGGGCACGTGGTCACATCGATAGGCAAGTTGCACTACACAGGTGACGACGTCGACGGCGGATTCACCGAGCAGATCATCCCGATGCACATCGAGGCCGGTGTGGGCGATCTGTACGGGTTGATCCGTTCGCCTTTGCCGACCCGCCATCAATCCGCCGATCTGGCGCGAAGCATCGGGCCTGGTGAAAGCAGCTACACACGCTACGACCGGGATATCACGGCCCGCACGGTCGACTGGTTGCGAACCACGGGACGGGGCGTTCACGACAAACCATGGGTGTTGTATGCCTCCTTCATGTCGCCGCACTCTCCGCTGATAGCGCCCCCAGAGTACTTTGCGATGTACCCGACGAGCGAGATTCGGGTGCCCACCAAACGCGTTCCACTGCACCCGTGGATCAAGGCCTGGAATGATTGCTACGGATTCGACTCGTACTTCGAAAGCGATGAGAGGAGGCGCATTGCCATCGCGTCCTACCTGGGCCTTTGCTCCTTCCTCGATTCGAACGTCGGAAAGATTCTCTACACACTGGAGGAAACGGGCCTCATCCACAACACGCGGGTGGTGTTCCTCTCCGATCACGGCGACAACCTGGGTTCCCGGGCGCTCTGGGGGAAGTCGACCATGTATGAGGAGTCGGCAGGCGTGCCCTTGATCTCGTCGGGGCCGGGCGTGGCCGCGAATCGCAAAGTCAAGACGCCTGTCTCTCACGTGGATTTCTTCCCATCCATTCTGCAATGCGTGGGTCAGGAGAGGCTCGTTCCGGCCTGTCTCCCCGGGCGGTCGATATTTGACATTGCGGACGAGCCCTATGACGACAAGCGCATCGCATTCAGCGAGTACCACGCGGCTGGAGGCGTGAGCGCGGCGTACATGCTGCGCCAGGGAAGGTACAAGTACATCCACTACACAGGGTTTGCTCCCGAGCTGTTCGATCTTGAAGACGACCCGGAGGAAGTCAAAGACCTCGGAGCATCTCCGTCCATGTCAGCGGTGCTCAAGGGCTTCGAACGAGCGCTGAGGACCATTTGCGACCCCGTGGACATGGATCTGGCAGCCAAGCAGGACCAGCAAGCGCTCATCGCCATTCATGGCGGCGCGGAAAAGATCCTTGCCCGAGGCGGCAGCAGCTACACGCCGATCCCAGGTGAATCCGTGCAACTCATCGGCAACAAGGTCTGAGGGAGTTCACTGGGCAAATGCCGAGATCACGCTCGGATGGCGGCGTGTCGCCGCACACCTAGACCGCAGCGGGTGAGGCGCGCATCCATTGGACGCCATCCGACGTGCCGTTTTCCACGGCGCCTCGCAGAGGCCTGTACTCGCAACCGATCCAACCGTCCCACTGCCCTGCCGAGACCATCTCATCGATCAAACCGAACAGATAGGCGTAGTTCACTTCACCGGTGTCCGGCTCGTGGCGCAGCGGCACACCGGCGATCTGCAGGTGACCAACGCGCCCACCAGGCAAGTACTGGCGCAGCTTCATGGCCAGGTCGCCTTCAACGATCTGGCAGTGGTACAGGTCCATCTGCACCTTGAGGTTGGGCATGCCGACCTGCTCGACGATCTGGTGCGCGTGGTCCTGGCGGTTCAGGAAGAAGCCGGGAATGTCGCGCGTGTTGATCGGTTCGATGAGCACGTCGCGCCCCACCCTGGCCGCTTGTTCAGCGGCCCAGCGCAGGTTGTTCAGATAGACCGGCAGCAGGTCTTCTCGCCGCGCGCCCTCGGGCACCAGCCCGGCCATGGCATGCAGCCTTGGGCAGTCGAGCGCCACGGCGTATTCCAGTGCCTTGTGCACGCCTTCACGGAACTCGGTTTCCCGGCCCGGCAGCGCCGCCAGGCCGCGTTCGCCGGCGTCCCATTGGCCGGGCGGCATGTTGAAGAGGACTTGTTGCAGCCCATGGGCCTTCAGCCGCGACGCCAGTTCCTGCACGGGGTAGGCATAGGGAAACAGGAACTCAACGGCCTGGAACCCATCTTTCGCCGCAGCTTCGAATCGGTCGAGGAAATCGAGCTCCGGGTAGAGCATCGAAAGGTTGGCGGCAAAACGGGGCATGGACGTGGTTCTCCTACCAGCGGGCGCCAAAGTGGCGGCGCAGTTCTTCAATTTCTAAGGGGTCTAGCAATGGCGCGTGGGGGCCCGCGAGCTGAAACAGTCGGGCGGTTTCCTCCAGCTCTTCCAGCACCGCCATGGCCGCTCCAGGCGTGTCGTGCCAGACGTTGGGGCCCAGGCGGGACAACACCACGGCACGGATCGGTGTGCCGAGCACACCGTAGCGCTTGATCGCCTGCGCCACCTTGTCCGCAGCTTCAGGTGCTCCCGGGCGGTGGTAATCAATCACCGGCACATGGCCCACCTTCATCAGGAAGTACGGTGTGAGCGCCGGCAACAGTTCGGGCGACGGGTTCTGCAGCGTCAGAGCGACACAGTGCGTGGAGTGAGTGTGGACGATGCATTGCGTGTCGGCATCGAACAGGGTGGCCGCCTTGTAAATGCTCGCATGCAACGCGATGGTCTTGCTGGCCCGATCGCCGCCGACTTGCTGCAGGTTCCCGTCGAGTCGCGCCAGCCGCGCCGGGTCAAGAAAACCCAGACAAGCGTCGGACGGCGTGATCAGGAAACCATCGTCCAACCGCACGCTGATGTTGCCTGCCGTGGCATGGACGTATCCGCGCTCGAACAGGCTGGCACCGATGCGGCAGATTTCCTCCCGGGCTTTGGCCTCATTCATGCCAGCACCTGGAAGGCCTTGGTAAAAAAGTCTTCGCGGCCGAAGTTGCCGGACTTCAGTGTGAGATGCAGGCCCGCGCCGTCAGCGGTTCTCGCATGGCACCAGGGCACCCCTGGGTCGATCTGCGGTCCGATCTGCATCTGAACAATGCCGAGTTCCTGGACGCAGGCGCCGGAGGTCTCGCCACCCGCCACGACCAGCTGCCGCACACCCAGCGAGACCAGCTGCCGCGAGATGCCTGCGATGCAGCGTTCGACCAACACGCCCGCCTCCATGCCGCCGAGCCTGCGCTGGGTGGCGGCCACCGAGTCGGGGGCCGCTGTGGAGTACAGCAGCACAGGTCCCGCACCCTGCAGCAGCAGCGGTTTGGCCCAGGCGAGCGCGGCACCTTCCACGTCTTCGCCGGCGGCAATGCGCAAAGGGTCCAGCGCGAACGCGGGCCGACCCGTGGCGATGAAATGCGCCACCTGCTGGTTGGTGGCCTGGGAGCAGCTGCCAGACACGATGGCCCGCAACCCTTCTGCGGCAGGCAGCGCGCTGGCCTGCGCCGACGGCGCCAGGCCGTGGTTGGGCGGCAGGCCGATGGCCACGCCCGATCCAGCGGTGACCAGAGACATGTCTGCCAGCGCCGGCCCCAGTCGAAGCAGGTCATCGTTGGACAGCGCATCAACCACTGCAATGCCCACGCCCTCGTTTCTGAGCGTCTCGATCCTGGCACGAACGGCCTCGGCTCCTGCCGACACGGCGCGGTAGTCGATCAGCCCGACCCGGCGACGGCACTGCGCCTGCAGCACACGCACCAGGTTGGCATCGTTCATCGGTGTGAGGGGGTGGTCTTTCATGCCGCTGTCGCTCAGCAACACATCGCCGACGAACAAGTGGCCCTTGAAAACCGTCCGACCGTTGTCTGGAAACGCCGGTGTGGCGATGGTGAAGTCGCAGCCCATGGCGTCCATGAGCGCCTCCGTCACAGGGCCGATGTTTCCCTCGGGTGTGCTGTCGAAGGTCGAACAGTACTTGAAGTAGATCTGGCCCGCGCCCTGCGCGGACAGCCAGCGCCAGGCCGCCAGCGACTGCGCGATGGCCTCGGACGGTGGGACCGTTCTGGACTTGAGCGCGATCACCACCGCATCCACAGGGGTGCCGATCGGGCCGGCAGGCACGCCAATGGTCTGAACCACCCGCATGCCGGCGCGCACCAGGTTGTTCGCCAGATCGCTCGCGCCCGTGAAATCGTCTGCAATGCAGCCCAGCAACAGCGTCATGACGGGCTGACCGGCAATTCAATACCGGGAAAAATCTTGATCACGGCGCTGTCGTCCTCTTTCGCGAAACCGGCGGTCGAGGCTTGCATGAACATCTGGTGCGCCGTCGAAGACAGCGGCAGCGGAAACTTGCTGGAGCGCGCCATGTCCAGGACCAGGCCGAGATCCTTGACAAAGATATCAACCGCCGACAGCGGCGTGTAGTCGCCCGCGAGCACATGGGCCATGCGGTTCTCGAACATCCAGCTGTTGCCTGCGCTGTGCGTGATGACCTCATACAGTGCGTCAGGATTCACACCCTCCCGAAGCCCCAGCGCCATGGCTTCTGCTGCTGCAGCGATGTGCACCCCTGCCAGCAGTTGGTTGATCACCTTGACCTTGCTGCCCGCGCCGGCACTGTTCCCAAGGCGATACACCTTGCCGGCCATCGCCTCAAGCACGGCATCCGCCCTGGCATAGGCTTCGGGCCGGGCCGAGGTCATCATGGTCATTTCGCCGCTGGCGGCCTTGGCTGCGCCACCGGAGATGGGGGCGTCAATGTAGAGGATGCCGTTGCGCGCCAGGCGCTCCTCGAAGTCCTGCGAGACCTTCGGATCCACGGTGGAGCACATCACGAAAACGCTGCCCGCCTTCATGGAAGCCGCCACCCCGTCGGCGCCGAACAGAACGCTCTCGGTTTGCAAGGCATTGACGACGACCGAGATCACCACATCGCAGGCGCCTCCCAGTTCGGCAAGCGTTGCGCAGGCGCCGCCGCCGTCGCGGGCGAACGATTGCGCCACATCCGGGCGCACATCAAACACCTTGAGCGCATAGCCCGCCCGGCGAAGCGACTTCGCCATGCCAAGGCCCATGGCGCCAAGACCCACTACTCCAACACGGTTCATTTCGATTCTTTCGAGAACGGTCAAATCAGGAAATCGACAACGGCATCGCTGTTCGTCAACATCATCAAATGGCCACCAGGCGCTTCCGCCACCGGCCAGCCGGCGGCGCGCGCGATGGCCGCGTACTTCAGGTACGGCTGAGGCTCCCTGTCGCTGGCCAACAGGTACCGGCCGGGGAAGTTGGCCACGTTGGCCTGCGGCAAGGTCACAGGCTCGGAGAAGGTGCGAAACGGCTGTGGCGTGAGCTGACTGGCCACCGCTTGCTGCATCTGAGGCGAAGGCAGCTGGAACTGCGCCGCATCGGGCGGCGGCATCCACCACCCTTCGCCTTCGGTCGCGGCGGCCTTGACGTAGCGCGTGGCCGCTTCGGGGGTGGTGAGCTCCAGCATGGGTTGGCCGGGTGTGGGAATCACGGCTTCGAGCCAGACGATCTCCACGAGGCGTGGGCGCAGGCGTTCCAGCAACGCCGGGCCCAGCAAGCCTGCGTAGGAATGCAGCACCAGGGTCACGTGTTGAAGGTCAAGCGCTTCGACGAGCTGCGCCACATCATTCACATGGGTGTCGGCGCTGATCTCGCTGTTGAGTCCGGCGCTGCGGTGGGCCAGACCGCTCAGCGTGGGAGCATAGGTTCGACGCCCAAGGCGCTCCAGCTTCTCGGCCACTTCGTGCCAGCACCAGCCACCGTGCCAGGCGCCGTGCACCAACACCACGGGGCCGGTGTTCTTCTTCAGGTTCAGGGTCATGTGTCGCGACGGGCCTTGCGCTCAGGCGTCCTGCGCCTGGGCCGCCATGCCGTCAGGGCCGAAGCCCGCACCCACCGCCTTGGCCTTCTCGGCCAGCGCCGCATCCCACTTGACACGGCCCGGGGTCTTGCCCCCCAGGATGGACACCAGCATGCCGCCGCTCACTGGGTCTTCGCCATCAAGGCTGCGGAACGCGCGGTGGACGAAAGGGGGCACGCTGATGGTGTCGCGCGGCCCCAGCGAAACGGTGTGCGTCTTGCCCGTAGCACCATCGATCCAGTCAACTTCCCAGCGGCCCGCCTGCACAACGAACACCTCTTCACTGTCGTGCCAGTGCATCGCCGCGCCGCATCCTTTTGGCGCCACGATGTAGTCGACGTGGAAGTTCTCGGCTGCCGCAATGCTGGGCTTGAAGTTCGGGTCATCGGTCACGCCGGATCCGATCACGCTGTACAGCGTGCGCTCGTGGCCTTTCACGTAGGTGTCGACGAAGGCGCGCGGACTGGCCGGGATACCGCCCCAACGCGCAATGCGCTGGCTCATGCCCTCGGGCGAGAGGGGCTGAGAAGGTGCGACGTACTCGTCCCAGGATTTGATGAGGGTCTGTTTGTCCATGGTTTGGGTCCTTTGAGGTTGGGGCTCAGCCCTTGACGGCGCCCGCGGTCAGGCCGGTGATGATTTGTTTGGCCGCGACGAAGGTGAAGATCAGCGGCGGCAGTGCGATGAGCACGCCAGCGGCCATGATCTTTCCCCACTCCACGCCGGTATCGGTGATGTAGTTGGAGATCGATGCGGGCAGTGTTCGCGTGATCCGGTTGGTCAGGATGAAGCTCAGGATGAACTCGTTCCAGGCGAGTCGAAAAGTGAAGATGGCTGCCGCTGCAAGGCCCGGCTTGAGCAACGGCAAAACGATCTTGTAGAACACCTTGAAGGGACCACAGCCGTCGATGGCTGCGGCTTCCTCCAGCTCAATCGGCAATTGGTCGATGAATCCGTACAACAGCCAGATGGTGAACGGCAAATTCAACGCGACATACACCAGCACCACGCCGGACAGCGTGTCACCGATGCCCCATGCGGACCAGATGACAAACACCGGCACCGCCAGTACCGCCGGTGGCAGTGTGCGCAGGATCAGCGTCGAGTAGCTCAGCGGCTCGCGGCCAAGGAAGCGGAAGCGCGCCATGGCATAGGCGCACATCGTCCCCAGCATCAGCGTGATGAGCGTCGCTGCCAGGGACACCTTCAGGCTGTTGAGCATGTAGCGCTCGATGTGGTTGTCCTGGACCACCGACCGGTAGTTGTCCAGGGTCGGCGCGAACAGCCACGACCATTGGCTATCAAAAATTTGCGCTTCGGTTTTCAGCGAGGTCATCGTCATGATGACCAGCGGCAGCAGGCACGATGTGGCCAGCAACGTCAGCATCAGGTAGTGCAGCGGGGAGCCGCGCGGCACTGTTTCGGGTTTGCTCATCGACGGGCCTTGGCTTTCAGCGGATTGGAGATCAACAGGATGGCGATGGACAGCGCTGAGACGATGACCAGCAGGAGAATCGACAATGCCGAGGAATAGCCCAGCTTCTGGCTGATGAAGGCAGCCTTGAAGATGTGGAGCGAGAACAACTCGGTGCTCAGGCCGGGGCCGCCAAAGGTCATGACGTAGATGACCTCCAACCCCCGGAACCCGTCGATCATTCGCGCCAGCAGCGTCACGATCAGGATGGGTTTGAGGATCGGCAGCTTGACCCGAACGATCTGCTGCCACCAGTTCGCACCGTCGATGCGTGCCGCCTCCATGACGCTCTCATCCAGACCTTGCAGCCCGGCCAGCACCATGATGAGCACGAAGGGAGTCCACTGCCAGATGTCGGTGACCACCATGGCCGTGAACGCCAGAACCGGGTCGGCCAGCCAGGCCTGCGGCGACAAGCCCAGCCACGAGACGGCATGGTTCACCGGTCCGAAGTTGGCATCGAACAGGTAGCGCCAGATGAGGCCCACGCAGATGGGGGCGATCATCATCGGCAGCACGAAGATCGTGCGGAAGAAGCGCATGCCGCGCACGGGCTTCTCCAGGAACAGCGCAAGCGAGACACCCAGGACGAGCTCTGCGGAGACTGCGATCAGCACGAAGGCGACGGTGATGCCCATCGACGTCCACACCTGCTCGGATTTCAGCATCTCGACAAAGGCATCGACGCCAACGAACCTGGCGGTCTCGAAGTCGGTGCCCAGTGACCAGTCGTAGAAGCTGAGCTGTACCGCGCTCAGGATCGGGTACATCAAACCCGCCAGCATGACCAGCACGGCCGGCAGGATGTAGATGTAAGGCGTCAAGCGCGCCAGGCGAGCGGATGTCATCGAGCGCGTGCCTCAGCTCTTGAGCCAGCCACCCTGGCGGACGGCATCTTCAGCGGCTTTCACGGCGGCATCCAGCGCCTGCTTCGCTGGCTTGCGACCGGTGATCACGTCGGGCAATGCCTGCCCGATGATCTGCTGGCTGATGTGGTCCCACTCGGGGATCAGCGGCCGCCAGTCGGGGTTGGCGATCTTCAAGGACTCGCGCAGAGCGGGCAGCTCAAGGGCGTACTTCTTGCCAACGTCCGCGTTGTCCAGCGTGCTCCAGCGGTTGATATTGCCGCCCGACATGGCGATCTTGAGGTCCGCCTGTTTGCTGGTCATCCATTGCATGAAGAGGAAGGCTGCGTCCTTGTTGCGGGCGTTCTTCGGAATGGCCATGGCAAAGCCGCCGCTCTGGGCGGAATGCTGCGTGCCCTTGGGGTGCACGGCGTAGGCAACCTTGCCGGCGATGCGGCTCTTGGCCGGGTCCTGCACCGGACCCATGATGGCAACCGAATCGAGGTACATCGCGGCCTGGCCTTGCAGGAAGGCGTTCTGCATTTCGCCGAAGCCGTAGCTCGGGATGCCGGCGGGGCCGGTGTCCACGATTTCCTTCAGGATCTCGGCAGCGCGCACGCCTTGCGCGTTGTTGAATGCGGCCCGCCAGTTGCTGTCGAAAACCTCGCCGCCGTTGGGCGTGAGGTGCAGCAGCCAGGCGGCCGTGACCTGATGGCCCGTCTGCCCACGCGAGGTCAGACCGCCAATGCCTTCTTTGTCCTTGATGACACGGCACGCGGCCAGCAACTCGTTGTAGGTCTTGGGCACGGCAATCTTGTGCTTTTCCAGGATGTCCGTGCGGTACGCCAGCACCCCGGTCTCGGCACCGAAGGGAATGCCGTAGGGCCGGGCTCCCGGGCCGGGCAGGTACATCTTGGGCCCGCCCACCAGTGCGTTCGTTTCCCAGTACTTGCCGATGATGTCTTTCTGGTCCCAGGTGGGATCGGCCAGGGCCTTGTTGGAGAAATAGCCGTCCAGCGGCTCCAGCAGGTCCTTCTTGACGTACTCCGTCTTCCACATCACGACGTAGACCGCCACATCGTAGTCACCGTTGCCCCGCTTGCCCATCTCGAGAACCTGCTTGTCCTTCATGCGCAGGTACTGCATCTTGTCGCGCTCGACCTTGATCCCCGTCTCGGCCGTGAATTCAGCGAACAGCTTTTCGGCCTGGTCGTAGTGAGGGTGTGCCGGATAGTTGACAACGATGGTCTGACCCTTGTACTTGGCGTAGCGGTCCTGTGCCAAGGTGTGCACCCAGGGTCCCAGGGCCGCGCTTGCGGCGGCCCCTTGAAGCAGTTGACGTCTCTTCATGCTTGTGTCTCCGGTTGGTTGAATCAAAGGCCGAGGGATAGCCCGTGCTCGCCAGGTTCAAAGGCGTAGATGCTTTCGAGCGAAACATGGACAGGAACCATCTGATTGATGAGACCCATGTGATTGCCGGGCGCGGTCAGGGTGACACCATTGGCTTCGGCCTCGAGAGAACAGCTGAGCACGCTCTCGGTGCCCAGGTACTCACAGACATTGACCCGCAGGGAGAATTCGAGGCCTTGATCGCTGGCGCCCAGCTTGATGGACTGAGGGCGGATGCCCAGCACGACCGATTGGCCGATGAAGCGTTGCGCCGCGGCCTTCATGGACGCGGGAACCTCGCAGCTGAAGCCGGCGCCAACGAACCGCAGTTGCCCATCGGGGTTCTTGACCGTGGCGTTCAAGAAGTTCATGGTCGGACTGCCGATGAAGCCGGCGACAAAGCGGTTCAGTGGCCGGTTGAACACCTCGTCGGGGCTGCCCATTTGCTGGATGCACCCCTGGTCCATCACCACAATGCGATCGGCCAGCGTCATCGCCTCGATCTGATCGTGCGTGACATACACCGTCGTCTTGCCCAGCCTGCGGTGCAGCATGGCGATTTCGATGCGCATGTGACCCCGCAACTTGGCATCGAGGTTGGACAGCGGTTCGTCGAACAGAAAGACCTTGGGCTCACGCACAATCGCGCGCCCCATGGCCACCCGCTGGCGTTGGCCGCCGGAGAGCTCCTTGGGCTTGCGGTCCAGCAGGTGCTTGATGTTCAACACCTGGGCGGCGGCATCGACGCGCTGAGCGATGACAGCCTTCGGCGTGCCGGCGAGTTCGAGCGCAAAGCTCATGTTCTGCGCCACGTTCATGTGGGGGTACAGCGCGTAGTTCTGGAACACCATCGCAATATCGCGATCGGCGGGCGTGGCCGCAGTCACATCCCGACCATCGATCAGGATGCGACCCGACGTGGGCGACTCCAGGCCGGCAATCATGCGCAATGTGGTCGACTTGCCGCAGCCCGACGCCCCAACCAGAACGATGAACTCACCAGCGGTAGCGCTCAGGTCCATCTCCTGGACCACCTGGACATCGCCAAAGCGTTTGGCGATCTTTTGAAGTTGCAAATAGGACATCAGTACGCAGCTTGTCTGGTAGAGGGGCCGGCGAGCGCGAGCTCGTCCGAGTGAAAAGTGAGTTCGATCTTCAGCCCCGTCGGGTCGAGCAGAAACACCTGGTGCAAAGGCATGCCGGGCACCGGTGCCTCCATCCAGTCAACGCCTTGTGCCGCCAGGTGGTCGCGGGTTTCCTTCAGCCCGGTGGCGCGCAGCGAGATGTGATTGAGCTTGCCCGTGGGCAGCACTTCCGATGGCCCGGCTTCACCCACGGGCGCATTGCCGGCGAGATGCACCAAGGCCTGCTGGTTCGCATACAGCCAACGACCGGGGAACGAAAACGCCGGGCGATCACCCTCGCGGAGCCCCAGCACGCGCACGTAGAAATCCAGCAATTCCGGCAGCCGGTCTTCGTGCACGCGCAGGGTGAAATGGTCGATGTGCTGGATGTGCATTTCACACCTCAAGGGATATTGATATGGTCATCATATGACTTTGGATGGCCGTCGGCATTATGGTTATCCCTTAGTCCTGCCTATGGGGCCGTGTCAGGAGCCAGGCCGCTCATGAGCACGCGGGCCAGCACGGCGCCTTCCTGACGCCAGAACGTAGGGTCTGCTTCTTCAATGCGGCGGATGGCGTTGTTCATGTGGTCAAAAGCTGCCGCGCGCGCGGCAGCGGCATCGCTGGCCTCGATGGCCTCCAGAATGGCCTGGTGCTCTTCTTTCACCTGACGTGCGAAATCGCCGCGCCGAGCCTCGTTGGCCCGCGTCACGCGTGTAGCCCCGTGGAGAAATCGGCTGAGGTACTGAAGCGTGCTGAGCAGAAATGGGTTTCTCGCCGCGTTGGCGATCGCCCTGTGAAACGCGACGTCTTCCTGCACCCCGTCACCCCCCACCTCCACCGCCTTGTCCAGGGTCGCGATGGCCAGCCGAATCTGCCGGACGTCTGCCGGCGTGCGGCGCTGGGCCGCCAGGCCAGCCACCTCGGCTTCCAGCGCTCGCCTGACTTCAACCATTTGAATCACCGCCTCTTTTGAAACGGCGTAACTCGCGTCGAAACTCAACGGCGGAATGGTGGCCTCCAGCACATACACACCGCTGCCTTGCCGCGAATCCACCAAGCCCACGGATTTCATGCGCGACACCGCTTCGCGCACGACGGTGCGACTGACGGAAAACTGCTCCGCCAGTTCCGGCTCTGTGGGCAGCTTGTCGCCAGGACGCAAACGCCCGGAACGAATTTCCGCGGTCAACGCATCGGCCACCCGCTCCGAGAGACGGGCACTCGGTGCTATGGCGGGGAAGTGCGGCGTGACGGACATAATGTGCCTCCAATATTCATACTACGACTTTATCGCATGGGACGAACTTTAACCCCCGATCTCCTCGCTGCTTTGCAATATTGGGGACCGCGCTGGCACCAGGACATCACGGCCGGACGGGACGCCATGTTTGAAGCGTGGGCACCTCTCTTGCGCGCCAACGCCATCGAGCCCACCTTGAGGGATGTGCCCTACGGGCAGCACCCGCGCCAAGTGCTCGATGTGTTCGCGCCAGAGGGCGCGCGCGACCTGCCCATCCTGGTCTTTGTTCATGGCGGGGCGTTCGTGCGCGGCGACAAGGACCAGACACCCTGGGTCCACGCCAACGTCCCAGCGGAGTTCTCCAGACACGGATTTCTCGCGTTCAATGTCGAGTACCGCCTCGCCCCACAGGCCAGTTGGCCGGCCGGGGCGCAAGACGTCCGGGACGCACTGCTGTGGATCTCCCGGCATGCGCAGCAATGGGGCGGCGACCCGAAGCGCATCTTCCTGATGGGGCACTCCGCAGCCTGCGCGCACTGCGCCAGCGCGGTCTGGGACGATCGGGTGCGGCCGCCGGAGGGACTACCCGTTGCCGGCCTGGTGCTGTTGAGCCCTCGCGTGGTGGCCGACACCCGGGTCGACAATCCCAATGCCCATGGGGTGCGCGCCTACTACGGTGACGATCAGGCCCTTTACGCCGGGCGTGAGCCCATCGGCCTGGTGCGGCCGGATGCCCCGCCCACCCTGATTGCCCTGGCCCAATACGAGAATCCGTTGCTCGACTTCTATGCGCTCGATCTGGCGCACCGTCTCGCCATGGTGGCGGACCGACACAAGGGCCCCATGCCTCGTGTCATCCAGCTCATGGACCACAACCACGTCAGCGTCGTGGCCCAATTCAACACCCCATGCAACGGTCTGGGGGAGCAGATTCGCGACTGGTTCGAGCGCGTGTTGCGCGGCGATTTCGGGGTGCGCAACCAAGCCTCAGCGCTCAACGCTTGAGCGCTTGTACCGGCGGCGTGAGGCCCTCGACCACGGAAGCCTGATGGTCTTGACGGCGCGCATATCGCTGCGCCATCACCCCGCACACCATCAGCTGCATCTGGTGAAACACCATCAGCGGCAACACGATCGCACCGGCCACCGGCGCGGCAAACAGCACGTTGGCCATGGGCACACCACTGATCAGGCTCTTTGTGGATCCGCAGAAGACGATCGCGATCTCGTCCTCCTTGGAGAAACCCAGGCGGCGACTGCTCCAGACGGTGAGCACCAGCACCAGCGCGAGGAGCACGGCACACACCACCAGCAAGCCCACCATCGCCTTCAGGGGCAGTTGCGACCACAGTCCTGCAATAACGGCGTGACTGAACGCTGCGTAGACCACCAACAGGATGGAGCCCTGGTCCACAACCTTCATGACGGAGGTGCGGCGCTGCAGGAAATCCGATATCAAGGGCCGCATCAGGTGACCGGCAATGAAAGGCAGCAGGAGTTGCACGCTGATGCGGCCCACGGCTTGCAAGGGATCGCCCATGGCGGCGTTCTGCGTCAGCAGCAGACCCAGTACAAGCGGGGTGAGGACCACACCGAGCAGCGTCGAGGCCGAGGCACTGCAGACGGCTGAGGGAATGTTGCCCCGCGCCATCGAAACGAACGCAATGGCCGACTGAACCGTGGCCGGCAGCGCGCACAGATACAGCACACCCATGTAAAGGTTCGGCGTCACCAGGGGCCGCAGCACCGGCGCCAGCGCCCAACCGAGCAGGGGAAACAGCAAGAAGGTGGTCGACACCACCATCAGCTGCAGACGCCAGTGCCCGATGCCCGCCCAGATGGCCGCTCGCGACAGCTTCGCACCATGCAGGAAGAAGAGCAGGCTCACCGCCACCGTGGTGGCCACGCCCAGCGCCTGAGCGAACATGCCTCGCGCCGGCAACAGGCTGGCCAGGATGACGGTGGCAACAAGATAGAGCGTGAAATTGTCGGGCAGCAGCCGGGAACGAGGCATGGCAGTGGGCGCGGCTTCGCGCGTGTCAATCGGTGGACGGCCATTGGACTGCGATATGAAGGAACAGTAAAATGAATTTATCTGATCTATTGATATCAATATCGCATGAATATCAGCTTGCGCCAATTGCGCGTGTTCAAGGCTGTGGCCTCACAGGGCAGCTTCACGCGGGCGGGCGCAAACATTGGCTTGTCTCAACCTGCGGTCAGCCGTTGCGTGACCGAACTGGAACAACATCTGGGGCTCAAACTGCTCGATCGCACCACACGCGAGGTGGTGCTGACCGAGGCCGGGCGCAGTCTTGCCGTACAACTCGAACGCGTGCTGGATGACCTGGATGCCGTGCTGCTGGAATCGCGCGGTCAGGCCACGCAGCGCCAGGGCCGGGTTCGCGTGGCCAGCAGCCCGACCTTGTCCGCCAACCTGATGCCGGAATGCATCGCCCGGTGCCGGCGTGACCACCCCGGGTTGGAGATGCTGCTGCTGGATCGCATTCAACACGATGCGCTGGCCAGCGTCGTGGCAGGTGAAGTGGATTTCGGCGTGGTGATCGACGCCGGGGCGCGCGACGACCTGCATGCCGAGACCCTTTTTTCCGAGCCCTTCTGCCTGGTGTGTCCTCCGTCACATCGCCTGGCGCGACGGCGAAGCGCGAAATGGACGGACCTCGCAGGCGAATCGCTGGTGCTGCTGGACCACGCTTCTGGCAGCCGGCGCTTGATCGACGATGCCCTGCACCTCCACGGGGTGGAGGCCCCCGTCGCGCAAGAGGTGGGCCACGTCACCACCATCTTGCGCATGCTGGACGCGGGTTTGGGCATCTCGATCGTTCCCACGTTGGCCGTTCCGCCTGCAGAACTGCAAGGCCTCGTGATGCGCCCGCTGCTGCCCCAAATCGACCGAAACATTGCACTGGTGCGCCGGTCCAACCGGACACTCACACCAACCGCAGAAATGGCTTGGCAACTGGTTCGCAGAGTGGCTGCAGAGCGCGGCAATGAAGCGCCCTCGCGAAGGCGTCAGGCGTCTGCGTCTTTGTCCGGCTGACCAGGAGGCTGTGTCCTGGCTTCGCTGCGCCGGTTCGCTTTGGCCATGATGTCTGCCACAAACTTGTGTGGATTCATGGGAACCGTCGCAGGCACAGGGATGCGGCTGGGTGTGGAGGGCGGCGGCTTCGCAACAGGCGCAGCAGGCGGGCCCGCAGCGGCGGGAGCTGGGGACGGCACATCGTTCATCTTCCGCTTCGGATGGACCGGATTTTCTGCGGATGCGCTCGCGGGGCCGGTGCTCTTTTTGCTGCGACGCGAAGTGAGGACCAGCCAGAGCGGAAACGCGATCATGAAAATCAAGATGTACGCGATCGAAGCCCATCTCACATAGGTCCTTCTCAACTCCGCCTGCGCCTTCGAGTCCAGCGCAAGCACGTCGTCCCGTATTTCCTTCTTGACCCGGAACAGCAAATCCTGAGCCTGGGATCCCCGTGCATCGACGTCCTCCCACATTCTCTTCAAGCGCTCCTGGTGAATCAGCGACTCGGAGGCAGCCCGCTCTTTGAGAAGCGCGCTGCGACTCAGCCTGGCCCGTTCCAGGATGTCGATGCGAGCCTGAAGAAGTTCATCAGCGACCAGCAGGTCACCAAGAATCAGATCTTTCGCATGGCTGAGTCGCGGATGATCCAGCGCCGTTGAACGAATCTCGGAGATGGTTTCGCCGACACGCGAGCGCATTTCACCAAACGTATCGAGAAATCCATCGATCTTTTTGTCTCGTTCGGCCCTTGAGAGACGGTGCAGATTGGACGACTTGTACTCGTCTTCCCGGTTTCTGTAGTACCCGAAAAACGCTTGCTGCTGCCTCATCAATTCAAAGGCTTCGCTCAGCTCTTCGTCCTTCGCCTTGACGGCGCTGAAATCTCGGGCCAGAGCCAGAGTGTTCTCTTCGGTGGTGTTGTATTCGCCTGCGAAGAACACGACGGCCGCAATGAAAATGGCCCAGCCCAACGCCCACAGCGGATGATCCCGGACCCTGCGGACAAGTGTGACGAGCATGCGAACCTACCCCCGTTGCCAACCCGCGAAGTCTGACTTCAGCGAAAGCTGAAGTCAATCCGCAGAGAAGACGCGCGGCGCCGCTTTGAGCGATGCCGCGCTGTCTGCGTGGCATGGATCTCGCTTTGGACATTGGACGTCCAACAACCCGCCCACTTTTGGGGACGTCCAGACATCATGTCCGCAGACATTCAACTTCGAAACGTTTCACGCCGCTTCGGTGCCAATGTGGCACTCGATTCGGTTGACCTCGACATCGCCGCCGGCCAGTTCATCGCGCTGGTCGGGCCGTCCGGCTGCGGCAAGACCACGCTGCTGCGCATGGTGGCCGATCTGGACCAGCCCACCGGTGGCTCGGTGCTCATTGGCGACCTGCCACCGGCCACCGTGCGGCGCCAGCGCAAGCTGGGTCTCGTGTCGCAGCGCCCGGCGGTGCTGCCGTGGAAGCGCGCCATTGAGGACGTTGAATTCACCCAGAAGGTGACCGGTCGCGCCGGCCTGCCCGCACGCGGACTGCTGCGCGACTTCGGCCTGGCGGGTCATGAAGAGAAGATGCCGCACCACCTTTCGGGCGGCATGCTGCAGCGCGTGAACTTCGCATCGGCCATCGCGCACGACCCCGAGGTTCTTCTGATGGACGAGCCGTTCTCCGCACTCGATGAGATGAAGCGCGAGGAGCTCGGCCTGTGGCTGGGCACCGAGCTCGCCACACGCCCCAAGACCGTGCTGTTCGTCACCCACCATGTGGATGAAGCGGTGCTGCTGGCCGATCGCGTGATCGTTTTTTCGCCGGCACCTGGCCGCATCCTGGCCGACATCCACGTGCCCTCGCCGCGCCCGCGCACGGCGGCGTTCCGCACCGATCCGCAATTCGTGGAAATCACCGACCGCATTCGCGGCCTGTTGTTCGGCCAATGGAGGGCTGCTGCATGAACACCACCACCGTGACACCACCCGCCGTCGCCGTCGCACCGGTGCCGCCAGCCGCCGCCGCCGCGCGCACCCTGCTGC
>Ga0247738_10000382_pt1 | contig 17459 bp, 18 predicted proteins | sample UWRJL013104B2_FD_180936 | JGI IMG/M metagenome (GOLD analysis project Ga0247738, IMG submission 180936) | Plant litter microbial communities from Arlington Agricultural Research Station in Wisconsin, United States - UWRJ-L013-104B-2 | ecosystem: Environmental > Terrestrial > Plant litter >...
ACGCCGATTTCATCGTTGAGCTCGGCTTCCTTGACGCGGACGTCGGCGCTGAGGTCGCTTTCGGCGAAATGGGCTACATTGGTGCGCGCCATCCGCGTCTCCGTGCCCGCCAGAACGGCGCTGAACGGCGTTACGTCCTTCGCCTTGTATTTCGGCGTGTTGGCGTTGGCGATATTGCCGGCAACCACTTCCTGTCGGACGGCAAGCCATTCGGCCTGCTTGGATGCCAAGGCAAAGAGTTGGATGGGCTCCATAGGCTTCTCTCCGTCTTTCGGTATCTGAAGCCTATGATTCTAATCTTGCGTGGGACTTACTAGGGCCGGAGGTCGGTCAATTGTGGCTGTAGACCTCGCCTACCGAGGTGACGATGACCCACTTGCCTTCGCGCTGCTCGAGCGTGGCAACCCGGCTGTTATCCGGCAGGATCGAGCCGACGCGGACCAGATACATGCCCGAGCTGTCCTCGATCAGGGCGCGGCCGTTGGCGACGTGAAGGAGGCGAAAGGCTGTGCCGCCCGGAAAGGGCTGGTCGGCAGCCGCACCTTCGAGCGCCTCCTTTTCAGCCCCGAGCTTGGAAACGGTGGCTGTCACCAGGGGATCGACAGGGGTCTCCGGTTGCAGCTTGGTGCCATCATTGTCCTTGTCGACCATGGCGAGCGGCGACACGCTGAAGACGTTACGAGGGGCCGCCTCCGGGAGGTCGCGGGTATGCTCTATGGCCGCCACGTGCATGCCGAACTTGTCTTCGTTGAAGAACACATACCAGGGGAAGAAGGCGGCAGCACAGGCGAGACCCACACCGGCCGCGGCCAGGAGCCGGTCCGACAGCGAAAACTTCTTCTTGGCGGCAGGCCTGGTCGGCGCCACCGGCACGTCGGCATCATTGTCAGTCACGTCCATACTGCTATCTTCCCATAGGCGCACGTGGCGCCATCTGATTTGCACCGGCCGCTGCCTTGAGCCCGTTGGCCAGGTCGGCGAAGGCGTCATTCGAAAGCGGCTCCGACGGTAATTGCTTGAGCACTTCGTAGATCACCGGCACCTGCTTGATCGCCATGTCCAGATCGGGATCGCTGCCGGTGCGGTAGCCGCCGATCAGCCGGAGGTCACGGGTCTCCTCGAAGCGGTGCATCAGGGTCTTCAGCCGCGATACCAGCTTTTCCTGCTCCGGCGTCCAGGCCTTGCGGGCCAGACGCGAGATCGAGGCCAGCGGATTGATCGGCGGATAACGCCCCTCCTCGGCCAGACTGCGATCGAGGACGATATGGCCGTCGAGAATGCCACGGGTGGAGTCGGCAATCGGATCGTTATGATTATCGCCATCGACCAGGATGGAGATGATGGCGGTAATCGTGCCCGCCCCTTCCTCACCCGGACCGGCGCGTTCCAGAAGCCGCGGCAGTTCGGTGAACACCGAAGCCGGGTAGCCGCGGGCAATCGGCGGTTCGCCGGCTGCCATCGCGACTTCGCGAATGGCATGGGCAAAACGGGTGACGCTGTCGACGATGAACAGCACGTTGTCGCCCTGGTCGCGGAAATGCTCGGCAATGGTGATCGCCGACAGCGGCGCCATCTTGCGCAACATCGGGCTTTCGTCGCTGGTGGCGACCACCGCGACGGCCTTGGCCATGTTGGCCCCGAGCGTGTCCTCGATGAATTCGCGCACCTCGCGGCCGCGCTCTCCGACCAGCGCGATCACCACCTTGTCGAAGGCGTCGGCGCGGGCCAGCATCGACAGCAGCGTCGACTTGCCGACGCCGGAGCCGGCGAAAATCCCGAGACGCTGGCCGAGGCAGAGCGGCGAGAACAGATCGATGGCGCGCACGCCGGTCTTGAATCCGGTCTCGACCCGCTGGCGCGCCATGCTCGGCGGGGCGGTATTGGAGATGGCGCGGCGAATATTGCCGGGCGCCAGAGGACCCTTGCCGTCGATCGGCTCGCCGAGCGAATTGATCGTGCGACCGCACCAGCTATCGTCGGGAGCGATGCGGAAGGCACCCTTGCGGATTACCGTGTCGTGAACACCGATCGGCTCACCCGGCTCGATCGGACATACATAGGCGACATCAGGCTCGACACGTACCACTTCGCCCAGATGAATGCCGGTCTTGCTGCGGTGGGCGACGAACTCGCCGAGCCGCAAATGACGCGAAAGCCCGGTAACGGTGTAGTGGCCGGCAGCGATCGTGCGGACGTGACCGCCATGGGTCACGGAAAAATCGGGATCGGCGTAGCGGGCCGTGAGATCGGCAAGATGGGTCAGCTTGCCGGAGAGCGGTATCGTTGCGGTCATTTCGTCCGTCATGGTTCACCTGTTGCGGACTTAAGCAGCCCCGCCGAGAGTCTTGATCGCATCGCCGGTCGAGGCTTCGCTTTCGCGGATCATCGCAGCAATGCTTTCGAAGGCGCGGTTGACCTGGATCAGCTGGGTCATTTCGTTGATGCCATTGACGTTGGACTGTTCGAGGTAGCCCTGCAGAATTCCGGTGGTGCCGCTGTCGACGATGGGCTGCGGCTGATCGGTGGTGACGATACCGCTGTTCTCGTAGCGCACGAAACCCTTGCTGATGTCGGCCTCGAACAGGCCGATGGTGGCGACCTGGCGGCCGTCCTGGATGATCTTGCCGTCCTGGCCGACTTCCGGCGGCCCGCCGGCGCGGTTGAGCTGGATCGGAGCCCCGCCGGCGTCGAGCACCGCATAGCCGCGGCTGGATACCAGCTCGCCGGTTTCCTTGATGGTGAAGCGCCCGTCGCGGGTGAGAACCTGGCCGGCAGGTGTATCGATGGAGAACCAGGCATCGCCCTTGACGGCGAAATCGAGCCCGTTGCCGGTGTGCTCCAGCTCGCCGGTCTTGGTCGAGAGATAGTCGTTGCCTTGCGACACGAAGGCGATCTTGGCGTTCATGTCGTTCTGGGTCTTGCTCAATACCTCATCGAACTTGACCTCCGTCGAGCGGAAGCCAACCGTGTTCATGTTCGCCATGTTGTCGGCGATCGTGGTCAGACGCCGTTCGAGCGCGATCTGCGAGGATATCGAGACATAGATTCCGGATTGCACTTAACTGCCTCCACGCTTTAACGAATTGATAGAGATGAGAAGGTCCGCCGATATGCCGTGGCCGGCCGAGGAGCCGAAGACGGTGAGCGGGTCGTAGTTGTCGGACGGATTTTCGACTTCCCAGAGCGCGGTGAAGCGCTCCAGAAACTTGCCGAGCTTTTCTGGATCCTGGAAGTCCTTGATGTCGATACGCTTGGCGAGATAGGCCGCCTGCTTGTCGATATTGGAAAAGGCGATCTCGTCGGGCAGCTGCAACGCAACGCGCACCACCTGGGCCAGCGCGTCATCGGCCAAAAGGTCCATCGTCGACTTGATGCCGGAGGCGTTGCGGTCGAAATACAGCGCCAGGCGCACGCCGGCGTTGTCCGAGCCCGCATCCTCTTCGAGCGTCTGGTGCATATATTTGTCTACAACGCCCTTCTGGGCCGCGTCGAACGACGTGGCGGCGGTGCCGTAGGCGGCAAAATTGAAGGTTTTGGCGAGATCGGCGTAGCGGCCGTCGGAGAGCTTGTTGGCAAAGGTCTCGTCGCCCTCCACGCCTTCGGTCAGCACCTTGCGGATGAAGGCCTTGGCATAGGACATGTCCTCAAGACCATGGGCCTTGAGCGCGTAGTTATAGAGGCGGGTATCGGCCATGAAGTCGTCGACCGACTTGATGTCACCGATCTTCGAGAGATAGTATTGCGTATCGCGGGCGACGTCGGGTTTCTGCGCAACCCGGTCGAGCGACTTCGGAAGGTCCCGGCTAATCTGCTGATAACTCGTGTATGTCGTGGTCACGGTTGCTGTGCCTCTGGGTTGGACAATCGGGAAATACTGTCCACTATCGCCCTTACTGGCGCAAAAGGCTTGTGCGAAGCTGTTCCTAGGTTGACAGAGTGTGAAGAGGGCTTGGGCCAGCCTCACGCAAGCCTGCAACCGTATCGCTCACACTGAAAAGCAACGTTCAGGTGTGGGCTCGACATGAATATTATCATCGGACTAGTGATCACGATCGGCAGCATCCTAGGCGGCTTCATGGCCATGGGCGGCCATGTCGCGGCGCTCAACCAGCCTTTCGAGCTGCTGATCATCGGTGGTGCGGGCCTCGGCGGTTTCATCATGGCCAATCCGATGAAGGTCGTGAAAGATTCCGGCAAGGCGATTGGCGAAGCGTTCAAACACACGGTTCCCAAGGAGCGCAACTATCTCGACGTGCTCGGCGTGCTCTATTCGCTGATGCGCGATCTCAGGACAAAATCGCGCAACGAGATTGAAGCGCATATCGACAATCCCGAGGAATCGTCGATCTTCCAGGCCGCTCCGACCGTGCTGAAGAACAAGGAACTGACCTCTTTCATCTGCGATTACGTCCGCCTGATCATCATCGGCAATGCCCGCTCGCATGAAATCGAGGCGTTGATGGACGAGGAAATCAACACCATTCACTACGACAAGATGAAGCCCTATCATGCGATCACCGCGATGGGCGATTCCTTCCCGGCCATCGGCATCATTGCCGCCGTGCTCGGGGTTATCAAGGCGATGTCGAAGATCAACGAATCGCCGGAAGTGCTCGGTGGCCTGATCGGCGCCGCCCTTGTCGGCACCATGCTCGGCATCTTCCTGTCTTACTCGATCTGCAACCCGCTGATTTCGCAGATCAAGGTCGTGCGCACCAAGCAGCACCGCCTCTACATCATCGTCAAGCAGACGCTGCTTGCCTACATGAACGGCTCGGTGCCACAGGTGGCGCTGGAATACGGCCGCAAGACGATCTCCTCTTATGAGCGCCCGTCCATCGATGCCGTCGAGCAGGAGATGATGAACCCGGGCGGCGAAAACAAGGCGGCCTAACCGATGACCAGCGCACCTACCAAGTTCGTTCCTCCGATCGATCCCGCCCTGCTTGCACGATTGACAGGCGCGCTCGGCGACAAGCAGACCGTCGCCAAGCTGTGCGCGGATTTCGGCCAACTCTACTCCGAGTTCCTGCCGGACATCTTCCAAAGCGAGACCGGTCTTACGATGGAAGTGGCATATGGCGGCCACGAAACCGGATTGATGAGCGACCTGATCGCCGATCTCGGCGACAATTTCGTGCTGGCCGACACCTCGCTGCGCAACTGGGCGCCGCATTTCACGCTGGCCTGCGGGAATTCCTTTGTCATCACGCTGATGGAAAACCTGCTCGGCGCCATGCCCGAGACCATCGAGGAACCGATCGAGCGGCAGCTTTCGCGCATCGAGCTCGACCTTTCGACCATGGTATTCGACAAGATCGGCAACGTGCTGCGCTCTGGCGTGAATGCGGCGGGTGGTTTTGAGCCGCAGATCGGACCGGCTCACAATGCCGAGGATCGTCCGAAGGCCGACGATGCTTATGTCGACGTTTATGGCGCAGCCATCAAGATGGCGATCACGCTCGGTACCGTCACCTCCGAATTCGTGCTGGTCGTGCCGCAGAAGGCACTTTTGAAGACGGTGGTCACGGCGCCCCGTTCCAAGGGCCAGGCCGGGCGCAATCGCAATGGCTGGGCGGAGCAGATCGGCGAACAGGTGCGCCGCTCGCATCTCGTGCTCGAAGCCCGGATACGCATGCAGAAGCTGACACTGCGCACGGTCTCCAAGCTGGCGGTCGGCGATGTCATCGAATTCCTCGACAAGGGCGATGTTACCGTCGACGTCAGCGCCAACGGCAAAGAAATGTACAAATGCGAATTCGGCCGCTCCGGCGAACGCTATACGGTCCGGGTCCGGGACAACGTGACAAGCGAAGACGAGCTGCTCCGGCACCTTATGGGATAGGCATTTCATCTGCTCGCCGGCCGAAGGCAGGTTGAGGCAAGTTTCAATAGGAATAATGATTTCATGGCTACGAAAAAAACCCCTTTGACCGATGACGATGTTCTGGCGATGCCCACGGCCGATGCCGACTTCGACCAGGCGATCGACGATTTGCGCGGCGTCCTGAAGAATGACGCCGAGGGCACCATGCCGGATCTCGGCAGCGAGTTCGGGTCCGACCTGGGCGGCGGTGATTTCGGCGCAGATCTGGGAGGCGACTTCGGCGGCCTGTCGGACACTCCTTCCGCATCGACCAGCTTCGATTCGGATTTCGGCGGCGCCAACAGCTTTGCCAGCGATACATCTGCGTTCGGTGACAGCTCTTTTGGCGGTTCCTCGGCGGCCGCCTCTTCGCACGAAGCCGGCAGCGCACTGAATTCCAATCTTGATCTGATCATGGACATCCCGATTGACGTGCAGATTGTGCTGGGAACCAGCCGGATGCAGGTTTCAGGCTTGATGAATCTCGAGGAAGGCGCCATCATCGCGCTCGACAAGAGGATTGGCGAGCCGGTGGAAATCATGGTGAACGGCCGCCGCATAGCGCGCGGCGAGATTACCGTGCTCGAAGGCGACGACACCCGCTTCGGTGTCAAGCTCATCGAGGTTATGAGTACGAAGGCGACCTGACCCAGTTAGGGCCAGAGAGGAAAAGACCATGATGGACTTTGACGATTTCGGCGGCCAGATAGCCGGCAAACCGCTCTCCCAGGCTGACAAGGCCGCGGCGGTTCTGCTGGCCATGGGCAAGGGTGTTGCCGGTAAGCTCCTGAAGTATTTTACCCAGAACGAATTGCAGATGATCATCGCCTCGGCGCAGACCTTGCGGACGATCCCGCCGGACGAACTGGCCATCCTGGTTGGCGAATTCGAGGACCTGTTCACGGAAGGCGCCGGCCTGATGGACAACGCCAAGGCCATCGAAAGCATTCTCGAGGAGGGGCTTACGCCCGAGGAGGTCGATGGCCTGCTTGGACGACGCACCGCCTTCCAGGCGTTCGAAGCGTCCATCTGGGACCGCCTGCAGGACGCCGAACCCGATTTCATCGCCAAATTCCTGATGCGCGAGCATCCCCAGACAGTTGCCTATATCCTGTCCATGCTTCCATCTGCCTTCGGCGCAAAAGTGCTGATGAAACTGCCGGAAAGCCGGCGTGCCGACATCATGAACCGTACCGTCAACCTGAAGAATGTCAGTCCGAAGGCTGCCAGCATCATCGAGACGCGCGTTCACGAACTGATCCAGGAAATCGACGCCGACCGCAATTCGGCAGGCTCGGCAAAGGTTGCCGAACTGATGAACGAAATGGACAAGCCGGAAGTCGACATCCTGCTGAACTCGCTCGAATCGATCAGCAAGGAATCGGTCAACAAGGTTCGCCCGAAGATCTTCCTGTTCGAAGATCTGCTGGTCATGCCGCAGCGCAGCCGCGTGCTGCTGCTCAACGACATCTCGAGCGATATCCTGACGATGGCCCTGCGCGGGGCCCCCGCGGAAATCCGCGAATGCGTGCTGGCCGCCATAAGCCCACGCCAGCGCCGCATGATCGAATCCGATCTCGCCGCGGGCACTGCGGGCGTCAACCCGCGCGAGGTGGCCATCGCACGCCGCGCTGTGGCACAGGAAGCCATCCGGCTTGCCGGTACCGGCCAGATCCAGCTCAAGGAAACCCCTGGCGAAAACGGCCAGGCTGCCGCCTGAACGAGCGCAGATGTTGATAACGACAGATAGGAAGCGTCGGCAGATTGATTGAATCGCTGCCGGCGCTTACACCTGTCGTGTCCGGCGATCACTGGGCGAACGGACGGCATACGGCCCGCAAACCTTCAAGCGCTTTTTCTCTGGATCGGATCATGACGCGTGGCGGACGATCAGGACAAAGACAGTAAAACAGAAGACGCGACAGAGAAGAAAAAATCGGACGCGGCGGCCAAGGGCAATGTGCCCATCTCACGCGAAGTGCCTCTCTTCACCTCCGCGCTCGCCATCTACATTTACTTCGTATTCTTCCTGCCGGCGGGCATGGCGCGCATGGGGGAGACCTTGCGCGATCTTTTCGAGCAGCCGGACCAGTGGAATATCTACACCTCTACCGATGTCGTCTCGCTGTTCGTCCATCTCGGCTGGGAAACCGCCACCATGCTCCTGCCGCTGATGGTGCTTTTGATCGGATTCGGCCTCGGCGCGTCCTTTCTTCAGAACATGCCAAGCCTGGTGCTGGATCGCATCGAGCCGAAATATGAGCGCATCTCGCTATCAAAAGGCTGGTCGAGGCTTTTCAGCGTCACCGGGCTGGTGGAATTCGGCAAGTCTCTTTTCAAAATTCTGATCGTGTCGGTCATCATGGTACTGGTGCTGCGCACTGAATATTTTCGTTCGCTCGATGCGATGTTCTCCGACCCACAAGTGATCTTCGTCAAGTTCGCGGCGATCATCAAGAAGATGATGATCATCATCCTGCTGGCCACGTTCACGCTCGCGGTAGTCGACTTCTTCTGGACGCGCTATCACTATTACGAACAGCTGCGCATGACCAAGCAGGAGGTCAAGGACGAGCTGAAGCAATCGCAAGGCGATCCGATCGTCAAGGCGCGGCAGCGCTCCATCGCCCGCGACCGGGCACGGCGGCGAATGATCGCCAACGTGCCGCGCGCCACGCTGGTAATCACCAATCCTACCCATTACGCCGTGGCGCTGCGTTATGTGCGCGAGGACGGCGACGCGCCGATCGTGATCGCCAAGGGCCAAGACCTGATCGCGCTGAAGATTCGCGAGATCGCCCAGGAAAACGACATTCCAATATTCGAGGATCCGCCGCTTGCCCGCTCCATGTTTGCGCAAGTCTCGGTGGATAGCGTGATCCCGTCAGTATTTTACAAGGCCGTGGCGGAGCTCGTGCACCGAGTCTACGCCGCCAAGGCCCAAAAGAAACGGGTACGATGAGCGCGATGAAAAAATGCCAGTATACCGAGTTGCGCGAGAAAATTGTCGCTGAAGCCATCAGCCCGGTCGCCTCCGAGCTCAGGCTGCTCGATGCCTCCGATCTGATTTCGCTACTGCGATTCGAGTTTTACGGCAGCATCGCCGATCTGGTGTCGTCGGCAGCCGAACTCTATTTCCATCCGGGCACGGTGAATTTCGGCGCAGGCGGCGAATACACGCTGGAATGGGGCGAGGCGCCGGAGGTGGTGCTCGACCTGGAAATCAAGCCCAGACACGTCACTGTCTATGCAAAGCTCACCCTGTCGAAAGATTTTGCCGGGCTTGAGATCAATCATATCGCATTCCTGAATCCGTCCGCGGATCCGGAGGAGAACACCGCCCTTCTGGCGCAAAGCCTGCGCGAGGCGACATTCATCCACAATATCCAGCCGCTCAAGCGCTACGGCTGAACGGGGCGGGATGATCCTGCCAAAGCTTCAACATCATTTTGAAAACTTGCAACACGGCCTTGCGCCCCGACCGGTCGCTCGTTGCGGACTCCGCCGTGTCGTTCGAGGCGGCTCTAGTTGATGTAACCGAGCCGGATAGCCTTGGCGATCGCCTGGATGCGGTTCACGGAATCCAGCTTGATGGTTGCCGAACCGAGATAGGCGTTGACCGTGTGGACCGAGAGATTGAGTTTTTCGGCGATTTCTTCACTGATGCAGCCGTCCCCTGCCAGCTGCAGACAGGTGATTTCGCGTTCGCTGAGAGATTCGGCCGGCAAGGCGCGGCGATCCTCTATCGAGAGGAGATCCATCATGATCTTGGTGCATCGGCCATGCATGTCGAGGATCTGTATACCCGGCAGGTCCATGCCCCCCGGGGTCGCGAAGACCACGAAACCATTGCCGACGGTGCCAAGGCGCACCGGGAAAGCTATCCCCGAATAGGGCATGACACGCGCATTCATGCGGACCACGAAGGGCGCGAAATCGCTGGCGTCGGCAAAGCTTGAATCGTCCTTGGCATTCCACATCATCGGCAGCACCGAGGATTCCATGTGCGAGAGCAATTGCTCGCCATAGGCGTCCACGAAAGGCATGCAGCCCGCCGAGGTGATCGCTGTCCAGTTCTCGATCTCGCATTCCAGCCGCCGCTTCGACGGCATGCCGCCACCCCGGACGCGCAGCACCGCAAAGCTGCGGGCGCTGATGTGCTTCTGGATGGCGGCAAGCTTGGAGAAAAGATCGGAGCGGCTCATGGTGGTGGAACGGGAGGGCGAGGACTGCTGCGGATCGCGACCGAATTCGGATTGATCCAATGTCATATGCAGCTTTCTCCTAAACCAGGTTGTTGCGCACTGCGTAGGCTATCGCCTCGGAGCGCGTCTTGGTCGCGGTTTTTCGCATCACACTGGTGATGTAGTTGTTGATGGTGTTGCGGGAGATACCGAGAATGGTGGCGATTTCGTCGCTGGTCTTTCCCTCGGCGATCCAGAACAGGCACTCGAGTTCGCGCTCGGTCAGCTCGAACTCGCGGTCGGTCTTCTGGCCCTTGCTGGTCGACAGGCTGACGCAATAGCCGGTGAGCAGTCCCACTTCGCGCAGGCGCTCCGGCGACAGGACAAAATCCTCGGCATACAGCAGCATCAGCGAAAGCCGAGTACGACCGACGCTGAAGGTCAGCGAGCAGTACTGGCGGCTGATGCCATCGGGCACATCGGCGTCATCCGGCAGAAGCGCGAAGCGCGACTTCAGCAGCGACAGGCATTTTTCCAGTTCGGTGGTGCGGGAATAAGCCGAGGCCAGTTCGGTTTCGACGCGGCGCACCAGATCGAAGGGCCAATTCGAGGTTACCACGAAGTCGAGGCCCTGCTCCTGGACGAGGTCGTAGCGGGCAAGAAGAAAATGGGTGGCGCCGACATAATCGGAAAGCAGGCGAAGACCGGCGTTCATGTTGCCGCTGGTGGCGGCGACACCCACCTTGCGGATCAGCTGTTCTTTCGTAAGGGCCGTGCTCATCGCGCTCGACGGCCCCATCGGCCGGCTGCGCGCGTCTGCATTCCCCCGCAAAAGATCCACATTCATTCGTTTCCCCTCTCCGGGACGAAATCGGCTTCCCACGGCAATCATGCCATGGCGATACGACGTCATCGTCCCCGAGCCACTGATCTTCACCCCGACGACCATCGAATCACAAGTATTCTAGGAGATAAAATCACAAACGCTATGGCCCGATTATAGGGAGGCTACAATTCCAACTGGCAAGCGCGGTAAACAATCTGCGAGCGTGGTTTCATACGGGCGACGGATGTATGCAAATCGATACAGTCTGCGGCCCCCTGTCCCGATGCATGCCATCTCGATTGGCTGAAGCTACGCACCGGATACCATTGTCGAGCGGATGCCCAACTTGGGACAGTGGTGTCCCACTTAGCCCGTCCACAGAAAAAGCCGCATATCCGAGCAGACATGCGGCGTTCTCATTTTCATCCTCAATGTCAGGCTGCCTTGTCGACGGCCCATTTGCGCAGGATCTTGGCGGCGCGTTCTTCGCTCATCTCGACCATGCGGGCAAGGCGCCGCTCGGGACCTTCCTTCAGCCGGCGGTTGAAGCCGCCGTCGTCGCCCATGGTCAACAGGTCGTCGGTGCTGTCGAAGCCGAAGTCGGAGCCGAAGCCGTCCATCAGCGAGCCGGCATCGCCGCCCAGCGCCGGCGAGAAGTCCGGCAGCTCCAGGCCGGCGGCTTCGGTGCCGACGCCGGTGAGTGCCGGGGTGGTGCCGCCAACCGAGCGGACCATCGGGCGGATGCCCATCCATACGATGATGAAGGCGACGGCTACGAAGGCGAGCGAGTTGATGATGCCGCCGAGATTGCGGCTCAGCATTTCCATGATGCCGGGGCCGGTTGGCGCATCTTCGAGCAACTGGTTTTCGAGGAAGTCCATGGCCGTGACCGAAACGATGTCGCCGCGGTCGGCATTCAGGCCGGCGGCCGATTTGACTATCTGCTGCATCTCGGCCAGATACGCGTCAACCTTGGCCTGGTCAGCCGGCTCGCCAACCATCTTGGCCAGGCGGCCCTTGTTGACGACGACGGCGACCGAAATCCGGTCGACGGTAAAACCGTTGCGAACGGTCGCCGTGGTCTTGCTGTTGATTTCGTAGTTGGTCTGTTCTTCCTTCTTGTCGGCCTGGTCGGAAGAACCAGCGGCGGGACCCGAGCTCTGCGGGGCCGCCTGGGGAATGTTCTGTTCGACCGTGGCCGCGGAATCGGCATTGCTCTGCTGCGACTTCTGGGCTTCCTTGGTGGTGCGCACCGAGCGCTCGACCTTGGAATCCGGGTCGTAGACGGTTTCCTGGATCTGCTGGCTGTCGGTGTTCAGCTGGGCGGTGACGCTCGAGCGGAAGTTGTCCATGCCGAGAAACGGCGCCAGGGCCTTGTCGATGTTCGATTCGATTTCCTGCTGGACGGTCTGGACCACGCCCATCGACCGGCTGATGGCGCCGTTGGCGCTGTCGTCGGCCGACGTCAGCAACTGACCGGTCGAATCGAGAATGGTGACGTCCTCGACGTCGAGACCGGGAATGGACGCGGCCACCAGGTGGCGGATCGAGGCGGTTGCCTTGCGAGCGGTCGCCGATGCGGCGCGGATCATCACCGACGCCGTCGGCTTCTGGTCGCCATGGCGGAAATTGCCGACATCGGGCATGACGATATGCACGCGGGCGGCGGCGACCCCGTCGATCTGCTGGATGGTGCGGGCGATTTCACCCTCGAGCGCGCGAACGCGGGTGACTTCCTGCATGAACGAAGTCAGGCCCAGCGAGCCGACATTGTCGAAAAGTTCGTAACCGGCATTGGAACTGTTGGGCAGTCCGCGCTCGGCGAGCATCAGCCGCGCCTTGCTGGTCATGCCAACGGGCACCTGAACGCTCTTGCCGTCGGCGCCGACTTCGAAATCGATGTTCATTTCGGCCAGGGCGACGTTGACCTGGTTGAGGTCGATCTGCTCGAGGCCGGTGTAGAGGGTTTCATAGGCCGGTTTGTTGACGAAAATCGCAGCGGCGAGAACGACGGCGATGGACACGACGCCTACACCCGCCAAGGCCAGCAATCGGGCCTGGCCCAGGGATGCCAAGTTTTTGTAAACTTGAAGTAGTTGATTTAACAGATTCATTCTGTCGTACACCATCGATCGAAGGGTTGAGGCTATTTGCCCTTGACTGGACACTAGCCGGCGAAACTTGTGCGAACGTTTCGTTGTGACCCTGCCGGCGATGCCGGACAATCGAAGATGGTGGAGAAAACGCCTCCGGACGGAGGCCGAAAGAGAAGTCTAGAAGAAGTCGAAATCGCCGGCCGCCTTGGTCAGCGGCTGCGAATGGCCGTGGCGCAGGCCGGCGCTCAGGGCCTTCTGCATGTCGGCCAGCTTTACCAGGCTTAGGGCGGTGGTCACGTCGACGATCCATTCGCTCGGAATGGAAGCGGTAATCGTATCGATGAACTCGGCCAGGCCCCTCGCCTTCTGCACGGCCAGATCGATGCCCTGCAGAACCTTCACGCTGTCGGGCGTATTGAGGACGGCGGAACCGCCGAGGTCCAGCAATTGCGGCTCGATACGCTCGATCAGATAGGCGACGTCATGAAGCTCGGAGACGACGCGCATGAGGATTTCCGGCAGAGCTTCCTCCACGATCGTGGCCTTGGTCTGTATTTCGCTGGGCATGGGACTCTCGCGTTTAAAAGAACTCGATGGAGCTTTCGACGGGCCTGGAGACCGGCACGGGACGCTGCTCGAGCGCCACGGTTTTCTGGGTCTCCGCTCCCGTCAACGGATATTGACGCGCGCGCCCACTGACCGGCCAGAACTCGAGCTTGCGGCCATGGTCGCCGCCCGTAGACGAGCCGACGACCTTGATGCCTTCGTCTTTGAGAAAGCTCATGGCAAACAAGGCATTCTGCTCGCCGACATTGGAGAACGTGGCAATGGTCTTTGCACCGCCGAAGACTTTCGCCTCAAGCCTGTCTCGGCGGGCGCCCTGCTTGAGAAGGCCGTTGATCAGGAGTTCCATCAGGTGAACTCCGTATCGCGTGGCGTCACCGCCGGCCGAAGACGCGGTGGCCGAGCCGGGCAGGAGAAAATGATTCATGCCGCCGACGCCTGCAATCGGATCACGCAGGCAGGCAGCAACGCACGAGCCAAGGATGGTCGAAAGAACCACGTTGGCATCGCCGATGACCTTGTATTCGCCTTGAATGATGTGCACGCGTTTGGCAGCAGCCTCATTGATCATTTCAATGCTCCGAAGACAGCCTCGATGGCCGCTCTCATCTTGTCGATGGTGAACGGCTTGGCGAGCACGTTGTTGGCACCCAACGCGGCCGCTTTCTGAACCAGTGCCCGGTCGCCCTGGGCGGTCAGGATGATAAAGGCGGCTTTCTTGGTGGCCGGATTGGTGCGCACGGCCTGGAGAAGACCGAGGCCGTCCATTTTCGGCATGTTGAAATCCGAAATGACCAGATGGTGGGGCTGCTGCTCCATGATCTTCATGCCCTGCTCGCCGTCGCCGGCGGAGGTGATCTGCTTGAAGCCAAGCTGGGTCAGCGCATCGCTGAGCAGCAGGCGGCTGGTAACCTGATCGTCGACGATCAGTACTTTGATTTTCTCAGCAATCGACATTATTCTAAACCTTCTTTTCGGGCAGCGGTAAGTTTCAGGATTTCCTCGCCGATGGAACCAAGCGGGAATTGGTGCTCGACCGCTCCCAATTCATGGGCCACCCGCGGCATCCCATAAACCACACATGTCTTTTCATTTTGTCCGATGGTGCGGGCACCCGCATGACGCATCTTCAGCAGACCGGCAGCGCCGTCGCGCCCCATGCCGGTCAGTATTACGCCGACGGCGTTTCGTCCGGCCAGTTCGGCGACCGAATCGAACAGTACATCCACCGATGGCCTATGGCCATTGACCGGCTCGCGCTCGACCAGCCGGCAGCTTGGCGCGGAGGCATTGACGACCTGCAGATGGCGGTCGCCGCCTGGCGCCAGGTAGATCTTGCCAATCTCCAGCCGCGCACCATCCACAGCCTCCTCGACCACGGGCGCGCAGAGACGGTTGAGGCGCTCGGCGAAGCTCTTGGTAAAGGTCGGCGGCATGTGCTGGGTGATGACGGTCGGGGGGCAGTTACGGGGGAAGTTCTGAAGAACGGCGATCAGCGCCTCGACGCCGCCGGTCGAGGAACCGATGGCGACGATCTTGCGGCCGACCCGGTAGTCGGAGACAGGCGCTGCGCTGGCCGGATCGATACCCGCCGAGGCAGCTACCCCACGGCGGTGTTGCGAGCGGGCCGCGGCCTTCACCTTGTCGGCCAGATCGCCGAACGGCCGGCCTTCGCCGGGGCTTGGCTTGCCGACGCAATCGAAGGCGCCGATTTCGAGGGCGGCCAGCGTCGCATCGGCGCCGCGATGGGTCATGGTCGAGACCATGATGACCGGCATCGGCCGCAACTGCATGATCTTGGCCAGGAATTCCAGGCCGTTCATGTTGGGCATCTCGATATCCAATGTAACAACATCGGGATTGAGCTGCTTGATGGCGGCACGCGCCTCGATCGCATCGCCGGCCTGGCCGACGACGCGTACTTCGGGATCGGAATTGAGGATGGCCGTGATCAGCCCCCGCATGGTCGGGGAATCATCGACGACAAGAACGCGGGCGGGAGCTGCCATTATTTCTTGCCCCCCGGCTTGCCGTTGTAGCGGTATGTGGTGATGCCGATATTGTCGAACAGGTTCTTGGCATCGCCCGAGACGCGCTCGGAATGGCCGATATAAAGATGGCCGCGCTCCGGCAGCAGGCCGGCGAAGCGAGACCAGATACGCGTCTGGGTCGGCTCGTCGAAATAGATCACGACGTTGCGACAGAAGATCACGTCGAAAGGACCCTTGAATGGCCATTGCGCCATGAGGTTCAACTCGTTGTAGGTAATCAGCCGCTTGACCTTGTCGTCGACCTGAAACTTGCGGCGTCCCTGCACGTCGACTTCGCGGAACCACTGCTTGCGCATGGCCGGGCTCACCGTTTCCAGCGCGGCTTCATCATAGACGCCGGCACGCGCCTGGGCGAGAATCTTGGGATCGATATCGGTTGCAAGGATACGGAAATCGTAGTCGGCAGCGTTCGGCATCATCGACAGCACGGTCAGCGCGATCGAGTAGGGCTCCTGGCCGTCCGAACAGGCCGCCGACCAGATACGCACCCGTCCGCCATGCTTGGCGCGGCTCAAAAGTTCCGGAAGGACGTCGGACTTCAGGTGCTCGAAGTGGTGATTTTCGCGGAAGAACCGGGTGAAATTGGTGGTAAGATGGGACAGCATCTCACGACGCGGTGCTGCACCTTCCGGCGAAGACACCAGCGCGCAATATTCGCGGAAGCCGGACAGACCGAGCGCACGGATATGCTTGGACAGCCGCGAATACACCAACGACGCCTTGCTGTCGTTCAGCGATATGCCGGCATCCGAATAGATCATCGCGGCGACGTCATTGAGGTCGCGACGGGTCAGCGGGTATTCGCCGCTCGCCAAAACCTCGTCGTCGGGAAGGCGCGATGTGGCCGTGTTGAAGGTGCTCATGCAGTCTCACTGTCAGGTTCGGGGACCACGAAGCCCGGGCGCCAGCGCCCGGATGCCGGTACGGATGCGCAGTTGCGGCAAGGCGTCAGATCCCGGCTGCCCGGGAGACCGGGCACCTTGTCGATCCGAATGGAATTTTGCCGCATCCGCATCATGTCGTTATCCTGCCACCGCAAGCGACATTTCCTGCTTCAGCGACTGGCCTCTGGAGGCCGCCACTACCGCATCGACGTCGAGGATGAGGGCAACGCGGCCATCGCCGAGGATGGTCGCCGCGGCGATGCCCGGCACGTAGGTGTAATTCGCCTCGAGGCTCTTGATGACGACCTGGCGCTGGCCCTGGATGGCATCGACCATCAGGGCGCGCTGTCCGCCGCCTTCGGATTCCACCAGCAGCGCCACGCCGTCCATCGGATTGGCCTGGGTCGCCCGGAAGGACAGGATCCGGCCCACATCGACGAGCGGGCAGAAGCTGTTGCGGATAGAGATCAGCCGCTGGTTGGCACCGAACGAGTGGATGTTCTTGGCCTCCGGCTGCAGGGTCTCCACGATGGCCGTCAGCGGCACGACCAGGGTCTGGCCGGCAACGGTGACGACCATGCCATCGAGGACGGCCAGCGTCAGCGGCAGGCTCATGGTGAAGACCGAGCCCTGGCCGGGCCGGGAACTGATCGAGATGCGGCCGCCGAGCGCCTGGATAGAACGCTTGACCACGTCCATGCCGACGCCGCGGCCGGAAATGTCGGAGATCTTGTCGGCCGTGGAGAAGCCCGGCATGAAGATGAGGTTGTCGACTTCCTCGTCCGTCAGGTTGGCGTCGGCCGGGATAAGGTCGTTCTCGATCGCCTTCTGCCGGACCCGGTCGCGGTTGATGCCGGCGCCATCGTCGGCAAGCTCGATGACGATGCGTCCCGAACGGTGGCGTGCCGTCAGCTTGACGGTGCCTTCCGGGTTCTTGCCGGCGGCTTCGCGTTTCTCGGGGGTCTCGATGCCGTGGTCAACGGCATTG
>Ga0247738_10000383_pt1 | contig 17448 bp, 15 predicted proteins | sample UWRJL013104B2_FD_180936 | JGI IMG/M metagenome (GOLD analysis project Ga0247738, IMG submission 180936) | Plant litter microbial communities from Arlington Agricultural Research Station in Wisconsin, United States - UWRJ-L013-104B-2 | ecosystem: Environmental > Terrestrial > Plant litter >...
CCTGCCACCAGCTCTTCATGCTCTCGATCATCAGCGCACCACCACGATATCGGCGACCAGCCGCCCGCCCTGCTGCTGCACGGCATTGGCGCTGATCCGCCAGCCCGCGTCCTGAAGGGCGATCAGCACGGCATTAATGTCCTCGGCCTTTGGAGCCGCGAGTTGCACCCGCAGCGATCCGTCTGCGCCCTGATTGACGCTGGCGAGGCTCACGGCGGGCACTGCGCGCATGGCGCTCATCAGGCCAGCTATCGTCCCGGCGAAACCGCCATTGCCGCCGCGCGCGGCAAAGCGCGCACCGACCTTGAGCTCGGCATCGGCAGCGTCGGTCACAGCGGGATCGACTGTCCGCGCAACTTCCACTGTCCGTGCGTCGAGCCGGGATGCCTCCAGATTGAGCCGTACGATGCGGACCAGCGAGACCAGCAGCACCACGAGGAAAATGAAGCCCACGAGCAGCGCGATGCGCTTGATCCGTGCGGCATCGAACAGGCGCGGCGGCCGGGCCGCGAAGATACCGCTGCGCAAATCGAGCGGCGGCGCGTCCAGCGCCTCGCGCAACTTGTCGTCAATGCCCGGCTCGGTCATGTCGGTGACCGGCTCGCGGTTCATGATGAGACCGGCGACCGGCTCGTCAAAATCAAAGGCGGAATCGACGCCGCGTACCACTTCGCTCGGGCCGACCTGCCCGCGCATGAAGCCGGTCTCCGGCGCGGGCAGCATGAGCGCCGCGGGCACTATGCTGGCATTGGGCATGCCCCGCTGCGCGCACCAGTCGATCCAGTGCGTCATCGCGCTTTCGCTCGTCACGGCCACGACATGGGGCGTTTCCGGCGCGGACGAGGGCATGACCGCCGCATGGAGGCCGCTCCCGGCACCGACGCTGGCTTCCAGCGCCATGACCCTGGCCGCCTGTGCGCCTTGCCGCGCGGTCATTTCCGGGCAGGCAATCCAGTGTAATGTGGTGGCATGAGGCGGAAGGACGAGCAAAGCCCGCCCGTCAATCGGCCCTTCCTCAGCCTCGGCAGGATGGCGCCAGCGCTCGCCGGTGCCGCGCTGGACGATGTAGCCGTCGACGAGGCGAATCCAGTGCGGAGGCGCATCGGGCTCGGCGTCGGGCAGGATGATATAGTCGCACCGCATAATCTTAATCGCCGTTCCCGCTCCACTGCCGCCGAACCACGCGAGCCGGACTGGCCCCGGCATCGTAAAGCACAGTATCTTCCACCGTATCGCCGCCCAGATCGACCGAAAAAGCGACCTCGAACCAGCGGCTCTTCTGCTGCACCTGCTGTGTGACCAATTCGGGTAACGCAAGCCCCGCAAGCGGCGCCTGTGCCCAGAACGCCACGAGACTGCCATAGCCATCAAGCGAGCGCCGCGCCAGCAGTTGCCGCGCGCTATCGATGCTCAGCTTGTCGGGCGATAACATCGCGAGCAGCACGGCCTGTTCGGGCAGCAGCGTATTGATGTTGATCGGCGAAAGCACGGTTCCGGGAAGCGCGCAGATCCATGGCCGCACGCGCTGGTAAAGTTCGGGCGTCACGGCATTGACCATGCGTAGTTCGCTCGGGTCGGCCATGAGGTCATTTGCGGTGCGATAGGCAGGTTTGAAGCCCAGATAAAAGTCGTCCTCCGCGCCGCCGGGCCCGGGCACGGCATCCGTGTCGATCCAGTCGGCGGCGGACCACGCGACCTGATCCGCCGTTGTCCGGTCGATGCCGAGCAAGCGCATCAGGCCCGAAAACTGATCAACGCCCAGCCGCCGCGCGATGAGCGGGCGCCCCGGGATGCCGGGTATCGGCGCGGAGCGCATCACGAGACTGTTGAGATTGAAGCAATTGCCGCCGTCACGCACCTGCGCTGTCACCGATCCGCCCGGCACGGCCATGACCTGCGGGGTACCGAGCCAGTTGCCGGCGAGCGTGGTGCGATCGGCGCGGGCCGCGAGCAGATCCTCGATGCGCGTCCCGGCAATCTGCTCGGCGGCGATGAGATAGGCGCGGCCCTGATCGGTCGAGACGATGTTGCGCGTCATGCGGCTCGCGAGCACCAGCCGGTCGAGCGCGATGGCGGCAATCACCGCAAGAATCGCGACGAGCAGCAGCACCGTGAGCAGCGCCGCACCGGCCTCGCTTTCGGGCGCCGGAGTCGCAGGGCGATCGCGCCTAGACGCCATTGCCAACGCCTGCAGGCGAGCCATCGCCCATGCCACCGCCCATACCACCATCGGTATCATCGGCGCTCGGCGCGAGTTGATCCTCGCCCTGCCCGATGGCCGCGCCCACGAGGAAGCGCAGGGTCAGCGGCGGGCCACCGGCGCGCGTAATGACCAGTTCGACAGCGACCGGAAGCTGGTTCGGCGATTGCTGCCAGACGTCCAGCCACTCGCCCTTGGGCGCGCGATAGCGGACATGAACGTCGGTCACATGATCGAACAGGGTCGCAGGTTCAGGTGCCTCGCCGCCATCGACCACCGCATAGCCGACGCGCTCGATCCGCCCGTCGCGCCACCAATATTCGATGCGCTGGATGGAGGGATGGCGCTGATTGGCCGGATTGCTCCAGCCGCCCCGTACGAACTCCATGAGCGGCGCGGCATCCTGCGGCTCGCGGCCGAAAAAGGCCGGGGCAGCACCACCCGAGCGCGTGCGGCTGATGCGCACCACGGCTTGCGAGAGATCGCTGTCGAGCGTCGCAATCGCGCGCTGGACATCGCCCAGCGCATCGAGATGCTTGCTCACCGCAGCCTGCGTCTGCACGCTGCCACGCAGGAGGACAACGCCCGCCGCCGCCAGCAGACTGAAGATCATCAGCGCGACGAGCAGCTCGATCAGCGTGAAACCGCGCTGGGCCGAGTGCGAGGAAGCGGGGGTGCCGCGCTCACTCACCGGTCTTCACCCGACCGTTGAGATCGATGCGCACGCGAATGACCTGCGCGTCGCGGGCCAGCGTGAAGTCGAGCGGCTGATCGGCGCGGCCCACGTTGTCGAATACCATGCGGAGCTGGCTCACGCCATCGAAGCGCGCACTGGTATCCGAGGACCAGTCCTTTGAAGCGAGAGGGCCATCGCTCATCGCCTGCCACTCGCCCCGCTCTCGCCGCTCAAAGCCATAGCCGGTCTGCGAGACCCAGAGCGCCATTGGCCGCCCGGAGACGATGGCGGCATCGCGCGCAGCACCGACGCGCCCGGTGAAGCGGTCCACATCGCCCGTGATCCGCCCGCGCGGATCGACCATGGTGATCACGACGACGCTCGACAGCAGGCCGATGATGACGATCACGACGAGCAGCTCGATCAGTGAGAAGCCGCGCTGGCTCAGCCTGCCCGATTTGAAGCCAGCAGCTCTCAACGTCCCGGCCTCACGAAGCTGAGGATCGCGGGCGATTGGCCCGGGCCACTTTCGACCCGGATGGTGATCGCGATGAGGCGCCTGTCTCCCATCGGCGCCGTGCCCTGCTGCCATTGCCAGTCGCGGCCGAAATTCGCGGTTTTGCCGGTCTCGCTGCCAAAGGCTGGCGGCTGCGGATCGGTCAGGCGCTCGACCATGATGTTGCGGGCGACGACCTGCGCCATGGTGCGCTCGCGCAGATCATAGGCTGTACGTGCTGACACGGCCTGCAGACGCACGACCGCCAGCCCTGCCAGACTGAAGATCGCCAACGCGACAAGCATTTCGAGGAGCGTGAAGCCGGATTCGGTTCGGCTCGGCGCTCTGCTTGTCTCGCGCCGCTTAGCCGTCACTCGAATAAATGTCGGCATTGTCGCCTTCGCCGCCGGTCTGGCCGTCCGCGCCCAGTGAATAAACGTCGAACGCGCCTTTGCGGCCCGGCACCTGGAAGAGATAGGGATGGCCCCAGGGATCCTCGGGCAGCTTCTTGATGTAACCACCCTGCCGATAGCGCTCAGGCTGGGCGAGGCCCGGAGGGGCAGCGAGCAGCGCCTGCAGGCCATCGCTGGTGCCGGGATAAGTCAGATTGTCGAGCCGATACTGCTCCAGCGCATTTTCCAGCGTCGAGATGTCCGCCTTGGCCTTTTCCACGCGCGCCTTGTTGCCTGCGGGGATGACGTTGATCGCAACGATGGTGGCGAGCAGGCCGATGATCACGATCACGACGAGCAGCTCGATCAGCGAGAAGCCATTCTCGCTTTCGCGGCGGGTTCGCGCGGCCTTGAGAATGTCGGCAACAGTCATGAGTCAGATTCCAGTCAGGCTTTGCAGCTGCATGATCGGCAGCAGGATCGACAGGATGATGGCCGCGACCACGGCGCCCATCACTATGATGATAGCAGGTTCGAGCAGCGACAGCGCCGCCGATGTGAAAGCATCGAACTCGCGCTCGAGATATTCCGCCGCGCGCTCCAGCATCATGTCGAGCTGGCCCGCGCTTTCGCCGCTCGCCGCAAGATAGACCAGCAACGGCGGGAAGACATTAGCGCGGCGCATCGCGGCGGAGAGACTGCCGCCGCCGCGCACGGACTCGACAATCTCGTTGGTCGCCTTGCGCAGCACGCGGTTGTGAATGGTGGGCACGGTGAGCGCGAGGCCCTCCATGACCGGCAGGCGGCTCTCGATCATGGTCGAGAGCGTGCGGGCCATGCGTGCGGCATGAAGATCACGCAGGAGACGCCCGATGAAAGGCATGCGCAGCAGCGCGCCATCGACGCGCAGGCGCACCGATTCGACCTGAAACGCACGCCATGCGCCAAAACCGGCAAGGATGAAGAGGATCGCCAAAGCCCACCACCAATGCGCGAGGAAGGATGACAGTCCCATGACAATGCGCGTCAGCAGCGGCAATTTCTGCCCGAGCGTGTCGAACTGCTCGACCACCAGCGGCACGACGAAGATCATGAGGGATATGACCACGATGACCGCAAAGCTCGCGATCGCGGAAGGGTAAGCCAGCGCCACCATCAGCTTGGAGCGCATCGCGGCCTGCCGCTCCAGCAGGTTTGAGAGGCGCTCGGTGAGTGCGGGCAGGCTGCCGGAGCGCTCGCCCGCCGAAATCATGGCGCGATACAGGCCGGGGAAGCTGCGCGGCTCGCTGCTCATCGCGTCCGCCAGGCTGCGGCCCTCGACAATGCCGGAATGGACCGCGCCTGCAATGGCGCGGACATGCTCCTTCTCGCTCTGGCGCATGATGGTGCGCAGCGCCTCCTCGAGCGGCGAGACTTGCGCGAGGGTCGAGAGCTGGCGCGTGAACAGCGAAAGCTCCTTGCCGGAAAGGCGGCTGCGCTTGAAGCTGAATAGGCTGGCGGCCTTGCCGGGCGTGTCCGAACTGCCGGCACTGCCCCGCCCTTCGCCAAGCCGCACGACAAACAGCTTGCGCGCAGCGAGCGTCGCCCGCGCCTCCGCCGTTGTTTCGGCGCGCAACTGACCACGGCGTTCCTTGCCGCCGCCGTCGATCACCACATAATCATAGTCAGGCATCGACCGCTTCTGCTTCGCGCCGCGAAATCCGGATCGCTTCCTCCGCCGTCGTCTCACCGGCTGCCACGAGGGCGCGCGCCGAATCGCCAAGGCTGGGTGCGTTGAGGAAGGCATGGCGGGCAATGAGCGTTTCATCGCCGCCTTCGTTGATCATCCGCCGCAATGTCTCATCGATGCGGATCGCCTCGAACACGCCGATGCGGCCTTTATAGCCGCTGCCATTGCATTCCGGGCAGCCGACTGCACGATAGATGGGCGTGCCTTGCTTGATGCCCAGCAACGCGCTCACGGCCTTGTCGGCGGGCACCTGCTCGCGACAGGTCGGGCAGAGGCGCCGCACGAGCCGCTGGGCAATGACGGCGCGCAATGTCGAGGCCAGCAGGAACGGCTCGACCTTCATGTCGCGCATGCGGGTGATCGCGCCCACGGCATCATTGGTGTGCACGGTCGAGAGCACGAGATGGCCGGTGAGGCTCGCCTGCACGGCAATCTCGGCAGTCTCGCGGTCGCGGATTTCGCCGATCATGACGACGTCGGGATCCTGACGAAGGATGGCGCGCAGGCCGGCTGCGAAGGTCAGCCCGACCTTGCTGTTCACCTGCGTCTGGCCGACGCCTTCGATCGCATATTCAACCGGGTCTTCGACGGTCAGGATATTGCGGCTGCCATCGTTGAGCTGGCGCAGGCCCGCATAGAGCGTCGTCGTCTTGCCGCTGCCGGTCGGGCCGGTAACGAGAATGATCCCATTTGGTTCATCGAGCGCCGCACGAAACACCGAATCGGCAAAACCGGTCATGCCCAGTACGTCGAGCGACAGTCCGGCATTTTCCTTGTCGAGAATACGCAGCACCACGCGTTCGCCCGCGCGGCTGGGCAATGTCGAGACGCGCACGTCGAGCAGCTTGCCGCCCAAACTGAGGCCGATGCGCCCGTCCTGCGGCACGCGCCGCTCGGCAATGTCGAGCCGGGCCATGACCTTGATGCGGCTCACGACTACCGGGGCGACATGTGGCGGCATGCGCAGCGTCTCGGTGAGCACGCCGTCCATGCGCATGCGCACGACCAGGCCGGTCTCATAAGGCTCGATATGAATGTCGCTGACGCCCTGCCGCGCCGCCTCGGCAATGATGCCGTTGATGAGTCGGATCGCCGGGGCATCGTCGCCGCTGGCGAGCAGGTCTTCGGCCGTGGGCATATCGCCCGCGATGAAATCGAGATCGTCGCCGCTCATAGCCATCGATCCGGCCATGGCGGCCGCCGAGCCCTCCATCGCATAATGATCGGAGAGATGCTTGTCGAAGGCGCGAGCATCGACGATTTCAATGTCGAAGCTGCGCGCGAGATGCCGGCGCACTTCGACGAGCACGCGCGGATCGCCGCCTTCGCGCAGCGCGACCTTGAGCCGCGCGTCCGCCTCATCATCCTGCCCGGAAACGATCACCACGCCATATTTGCGCGCAAAGGCATAAGGAATGTCGATGGGCACAAGACCGTGCGTCGCGGCTACCGGTCCCGCCATCCCGTCCATGCCTTCGCTGCCATTGCTCACGGCTTCGCGGCTCCCTGCGGTGCGGGCGCGACTGGCGCGCCGCTTCCGTCAATCACCTGGTCGCCCGGCAATGGCGTATCGCTCACCGGCGCGGCCGCACCCATATAATCGCGCACGAGCGCATCGAGCGAAGGCTCTGCATTGGGGTTGGCCACCTGCTGTGCGGAGCGGGCATAGCCATAGCGGCGCGCCGTCACCTCGGCATTATCGGCACGGGTCTTGAGAATGGTCGGACGGATGAACACGACCAGATTGGTCTTGGTGCGGCTGCGGGTCTTCGATTTGAACAGCTCGCCAATCAGCGGAATGTCGCTGAGCAGCGGAATCTTCTCGATGGTGCGGCGTTCATTGTCGTCGAGCAGGCCGCCGATCGCATAGATCTCGCCGTCGTCGATCAGCACGGTCGTCTCGAACTCGCGCTTGTTGAGGACCAGTTCGCTATTGTCGGCCGAGACGGGACCGGCAATGCTGGACACTTCCTGCTTGATGAAGAGCTTCACCTGCCCGTCGCCGCTGACCTGAGGCGTCACATCGAGGATGATGCCGACATTCTCGCGCTGGACGGTGCGGAACTGGTTGTCGAAATTGTTGCTGAGCGCCTGCCCGGTCGTGATCGGGATTTCCTGGCCGACCAGCATATGGGCCTTCTGGTTGTCCAGCGTCGTGATCGACGGCGTCGAGAGAATGCTGCTTTGCGTGTCGGACTGCACGGCGTTGATGATGGCGCCGAAGATGCCGTTCTGCCCGAGCTGCGTCGCGACGCCGCCAAAGCCGCCGGTCGCATTGGAGAGCGCGTTAACGGCTGCTTCCTGCAGCTTGTTGGCCAGCGCTGTGTTTTCGGTCTCGGTGGTGGTCGTCGTACTGCCGTCGGTGTTTTTCACGACGGTCGTGCGCTCGTTCAGCCTGTTCGCGGCGATCGCTCCGGCGACGGTCAGGATGCTGGGCTGGGCGTTGGAATAGTTGGTACCCGCGAAGCCGGTCTTCGTGCTGCCAAGCAGGAACTGGACGCCGAGGCGCTTGGCAGCATCATTGCCGATCTCGACGATGATCGCTTCGATCATCACCTGTGGGCGGCGCGTATCGAGCTGGCGAATGACTTCGCCGATCTGGCGCTGCACATCGGCATTGGCCGCAATGATCAGCGCATTGGCGCCTTCATAGCGCGTAACGACCGCTGGGCCGCGCGTGGCAATGCCCGCGCCGGTAGAAGGCGCGGCCGCGACCGGAGTCGGAGCAGGTGCTGCGGGGCCGGAACCCCTTGCCCCAGACGCAGCGGCAGGAGAAGAACCGCCACTGGAAATCCCGCCCTGCCCCAGAAGCTGCTGGAGCACGGGGACCATCTTGTCCGCATCGGCGTGATCGAGCCAATAGACGCGCACTTCCGTGCCCGCCGCCGCGCGCTTGTCCAGTTCCTGCGTGAGTGACACCAGCCTTGCGACACTGCTGGCGTCGCCGCGAATGGCGATGCTGTTGGAGCTGTCCACCGCCACAATCGTCGCATTGGCCTGCACGCCCTCGCCACCGCCGCCCGCGAGCAGCGCCTGCAGCGACGTCGCAATCTCGCGCGCGCCGGCATTGCTCAACGCAACGAGCGTGGTCGTGTTGGAGTCGGTGTCGATCCGCTGGAGAATCTGGCGGATGCGCGAGATATTGTCGCCATAATCGGCAATCACGATTGAGCGGCCGGAACGGTTGGCCGAAACCGTGCCATCCTTGCTTACGAGCGGGCGGATCGTGTCCATGGCCGACTGGGGATCGATAGACCTCAGGCGAATGACCTCGGTCACGAAGGCATTGCGATTGACCGCGCGGCCCACCGGGCTCGGCTGACCCGCCGCGCCATCAGCGGGCTGGATGCGGAAGGAGCCACCGGCAGAGGGCACGGCGACGAGGCCGTTGGCGCGCAATGTCGACAGGAAAATCTCGAAATATTCCGACTTGCTCAGCGGGCGGTCCGTGACCACCGACACCTTGCCCTGCACGCGGCTGTCGATGATGAACGTGCGGCCCGTAGCCTTTGCGGCGTCCTGGATGAAGGCGCGCACATCGGCATCGCGCACATTCAGGCTGAGCTGTGCAAGAGCGGGCGCGCCGCAGATGAGCGCCGAGATGAAAAGGCCGGCGACGCGGCGTCGGAAGCGCTGGGATGTCATTTATTGTCCGGAATGATGATGGCAATGGGAACGGTCGCCGCGCCGCGCTCGACCATGAGCGAGAGGCGCGCACCCGGTCGTATAGCAGACTTGAGTGCAACAATGTCTTCCGCTGAGCGGATCGGGTTACCGTTGATCTGGGCCACGATGTCGCCGGGGCGGAAACCGGCGCGCGCGAAGATATCGCCTGCGCCTTGCGGGCTGAGTACGACGCCTGTGATCGCACCTTTCTCCGTGCGCGGCGCGAGCGCGACGCCGCTCAGCAGTGCCTGAGGCGAGAGCGAATCGCTCATCGCCGCTGGCGCAGGATTGCCCAGCATCGGCTGGTCTGGCGTGGGAGGCGCAGCGGGGGCCGACCCGACCACCGGAGCATCTCCGCCCGACTGGTCGATATAAAGCGCCTCGTCGACGCCGCCGCGCGAAATGGTGACATGATCGAAGCTCACGGCCTTGAGTATGACGCCCGGCGCGATTTCCTCACCCACCGCAAAAGCGCTTTGCAGCCCGGCCTCATCGGCAATGATCGCCGAACCGAGGCCAGAGCTTTCATTCAGGCGGATTCCGTAGAGCCTGAAGGGCAGCGACGTCACCGTCTGGACGTCGCCAGCGGCGGGTAGCTGCCTGTAAAAGGGATCGAATGAGGCAAAGAGCGCCGAGCGCGCCTGCGCGCCGGGAATGGCTGGCTCGAAGGGACGCCAGTCGCCAAACGCACCGGCAGGCGCAAGCATCACCCAGAACAGCCGCGCAATCTGCACGGCGAGGGCAAGCATCAATAGCACTTCGATCCAGCGTCCGATTTTCGAAGACGAACGCCCTGGTGCCCTCAAGGGGAGGCTTCTCAAGCCAGTAAATCGCATGGTTGTGCCGCCATCCTCCGAAGCTTGCACTGCCTATGCACGCTGTATGACCGATCCACTACGATATGGTTAACAAAAAATGACAGGTGCGTTCCATCCGGTTGCCGGTTGATTGCGTGCTTTGCGGCCTGCTAGAGCGGGTCCACCAATATTATGACAGCCTTCGACGCCCCCCTCCTCGCTCGCCAGCCCGGCATCCAGCGCTTCCCGCGTCCGGAGCTCGAGCTCTATCTTTTGCGCGATTTCCTGAGCGGCTTCGACTGCACAGGCCTGATGGAACGGATCGACGCCCAGCGCCGCCCCTCCACCATCGCCGACGATCTGGGCTACGAGGCCTACCGGACCAGCGAAACCTGCGATCTCGACGGGTCCGACCCGTTCGTCGCCGCGATCGAGGCCAAGCTCGCCGCCGTGGCCGGCCTTGACCCCAGCCATGGCGAGCCGTTGCAGGGGCAGCGCTACGCGGTCGGGCAGGAATTCAAGGCGCATACCGATTATTTCGAGCCCAGCGGCGGGGATTATGACACCTATTGCGGGCGCTCCGGCAACCGCACCTGGACGCTCATGGTCTATCTCAACGAGCCCCGGGACGGCGGCGCGACCCGCTTCATCAATGTCGAAAAGATGTTCAAGCCCGAGCGCGGCAAGCTCGTCGCCTGGAACAATCGCCTGCCCGACGGCGGCCTCAATCATCACACGCTGCATCACGGGATGAAGGTGCGCAGCGGAACTAAATATATCATCACCAAATGGTACCGCGAACTGCCCTGGATCGGCTGAACGCCGCTCGGGCGGGCCGAAAAGGAAAGAGCGCCGCCACGGCGAGCGGCGGCGCTCCTTGTTCTTCATGAGAGCGGTCAGAATGTCTTCGAGAGCGAGACGCTGAAGGTTCGGCCCGGCTTGTACAGGTTGAAGATCACGTTGCTCCCGGCGCTCGTCTGCGTTTCCTTATATTTGCGGTCGGTCAGGTTGCGCGCCTCGAACTTGACCTCGAACGCCTGACCGCCGACGCGCAGGCCCTGACGGGCCACGAAATCCAGGTTGAAGCCGGGATATTCATAGACATCCGGCTGGCTCCCGCCTGCCGAAGGACCTTTGACGCCGCGGCTGGTCACGCGCTTGCTGGCATAAGAAAGAATGAAGGTCTGCTGCGAGAGCTTGTCGGTATCCTCAAAGCCCAGCTGCAGGTTGACGATATGATCTGACTGCCCGGTGAGCGGCGCGCCGTCGCGGAAATAGGTGTTGGAAGGCGAACCGATCGAGGCCGGATAGACCAGGATCATATCGCCGTCAGCGACCTTCAGCTTCGACTTGGTATAGGTATAGTTCGCAATCGCGACCACGCGGCGCGTGTCGAGCAGGCTGCTGCTCGACCAGTCCGACATGTCGAAATATTTCTGCACCTCAAACTCGGCGCCGTAGAGATCAGCCTTTGGCGCATTGCCAAAGCTGGTCGCCGGCTCATTATTGAGGAAGGTGATGAACGCTTCGATCGGCTTGTCGATCTTCTTGTAGAAGCCCGACAGCGACACGCGCTGGTCACGCGCGAAATACCATTCGTAGCGCGCTTCCATGTTGATCAGCTTGCTGTCGGTCAGGAAGGGGTTGCCCAGATAGAGCCGGTTCGTATCCGGATCGAAATAGGGTTGATAGATGAGCTCGCGAAACTGCGGGCGCGCGATGGTGCGCGAGGCGTTGATGCGGAACTGCATATCCGCCTGGAACTGCCAGGTGACGGTCGCGGCGGGAAGCCAATAGTCCTTCTTTAGCACATTGGAGAAGTTGGACGGATTGACCGTGAAGGCCGGGACAGTCGAGACGCTCTGGGTCGCCTTCTCGTAGCGCACGCCGCCGTCGACCAGCAGTTCCGGCGTGACCTGCCAGCTCAGCTTGCCATAGCCTGCATGATTGACGAGCTTGCCCACGAAAGCCGGATTGGGCTCATTGTCCTGCAGACGATAGCCAAAGCGCGGGTCGTTGATCAGGTTCGACCCAAGCAGCAGATCGGGCCGCAGCAGGCCGACGCCGACATCACTGCCCTCGAACTGCGCGATGATCGAGTATTCACGGCGCGAGCTGTTACGCTTGGTGAACTGATAGGCATAGCCAGCCGAGAGGCTGAGCTCGTTAATGGGTTTCCAGCTCAGGTCCGCGCCGCCCGACCACAGATCCTCATTGAGGTCCGAATAGCGGATGACGGCCGTGCCGTTGCTGCCGTTGTTCAGCAGGTTGACGAAATTGTCGCCATAGGGACCGACATGGGTCTTCACATATTCGACGGTGAACTCATTGGGCGCCTCGCGCTGCGAATTGGCGAAGCCGCCGCGCACGTCGAGCTCGATATCCGGCGTCAGCTTGAACTCGCCCACCGCCTGCGTGGAGATGAGCTGGCGCTCATACCATGCCGTGTCCTGCACCATGGTCTGCGAGGGAAGCTGGATGTCTTCCTTGCCGAGCGCGAGCCGCGTGTTCTTCTGCGTGTCGCGAATGTAGAGATTGGTCCAGCGGATCTTGTTGCTGCCAAATTCCAAGCCGATGCCGACCAGACCATTTACGACAATCCGATTGTCCGTCGTGACGCGCTCATAATCCTTGGTGATCTGCGAGATGTCCGCAAAGGGCGAGAATTGCTGGATCGAGTCCCGCGTCTGCCACTTGTTGCTGTAGCCCGCCGTGGCGATGACACCAAGCGTGGTGTCGCTGCCGACCTCGAATGAGGTGCCGCCGGTGACTGTCGCGGAGAGATTGGGCGCGACGCGACCAATGCGATTGATGACAGCGAATTTGGGGCTGATCAGCGAACCGGCAAGCGCGCGGTTCTCCGCAAGAGTCAGCTCGTTGACGCGCTTTCCGCTCGCCCAATAGGCAGCGAGCGCCGGCTGGGTATTGCGCGATCCATTATCGAACCCGGTAAAGTCGAGGTCATTGCCATAATAGCTGTAGCCGAGCTGGCCGGTCGTCTCGCTATTGGCACCGATGCCCAGACCGATGGTGAGGAAGCTCTCCTTGGGCACGGCATTGGTCGTCAGGTTGATGACGCCGCCGCCGAATTCGCCCGGGAAGTTCGGCGAATAGCTCTTCTGGACGAGCGAGGAGGAGATGATGTTGGTCGGGAACAGATCGAGCGGCACCACGCGCTTGAGCGGCTCTGGACTCGGCAGGGGTGAGCCGTTGAGCAAAGCCAGCGAGTAACGATCGCCAAGGCCGCGCACATAGACAAAGCCGCTGCCAACCACACTGAGACCGGTGACGCGGCCGAGTGCGCCGGCAATATTGCCTTCACCGGTGCGCGCGATGTCCTGTGTCGAGAGGACCGACACGACGGCCGGGGCATTGCGCTGAAGATTGGCGTTGCGCCGCCCGACGACGACGATGGCGCCGCCGGGGACGGAGACATCGACGGCATCATCGCCTTGCCCTGCCGCATCGGCAGCGGCTTTGGCCTGATCGACCGCGTTGGGCTGATCCGCGACTGGCGCCGGCGTATCAGGGCCAGAATTCTGCGCAAGCGCGGCCGGCGCGACCAATGCCGACGACAGGAACAGCAGGCCCGCGAACTTGAGCGGCGTCGCCATCGAAAATCCCCTTATGTGTAATTGGACAAATCAGGGCGGGATGCAGCCGATGAAGCCACGTCCCGCCCGGAAAGGTCAGACGTCTCAGGTAATCGGCAGCGACGTGCAGGCGCGGTTCGCGTTCGTCGTGCTGTCAAAGCTGGCGTAGCCGGAATTGCAGGTCCAGCCCTTGAACCAGTTGTCGTTCGCATCCTTGACGGCGCCGATGTAGGTCGTCGTGTCGAAGAAGGTGGCGATTGTCTTCGGGTCGGTCGCGACAATGGCGGTTTCCGTCGCGCCATTGATGAAGAGACCGGTCAGCGTCGGCACGAGCGTATCGATATTGTTGTTCGCGCCGGCGCCGAATGCCGCCGAGACCTGCGCCGCTGTGTAGGTGCCGGTGCCGATATATTTCGTGGCGTTGCACTGCATCGCCACCGAGCGGGCAACCAGCGTGGCCACTGTCGTGCCCGAGCCGTTCATGCGGATGCACTCATTATTCGGCGAGACGATGATGCCGTTGATCAGCGTCGTGTCCGAATTGCCGCGGAACAGGGCGGAAGCCTGATCGTTGGCGTCGTTATTGGTGCTCGACTGCGGCTGGATCGCCGTGAAGTTCGCGATGTTCAGCTTGGTGCGCGGCGTGTCGGCCTCGTTGCCGTTGCTGTCGATCTCGAACAGCGCATCGCCTGCGCCCGGACGCTGGGCAAGGATGACATACTGGAAGTTGCCCTGACCGCCGGTATCGAAGTCGAGGCTGTCATCGTCTGCGCCGGTCGCGATATAATGCTTGAAGTTGACCGTGCCGCCGAAGAACTCCGCGCCATCGTCCGAACTGTTGTGGCTCTGGATGAAGTCGAGCGTGGTGCCGCTACCGATACCCTCGGTGGTCAGCGCCTGCAGCTCCACGCCATTACCCAGGATGTAACCCGAGTAGCGGATCTGCACATATTTCATCGTGCCGGCATTATAGGTGTTGTCGATGCCGCCAAATGCCGCCGGATCGGCAGCGCCTTCGGTCTGGCGCTCGCAGGTATTCGCGGCCACCGAACCGGTGTTGCAGTCTGTGATCCGGGCGCGGCCGAGCAGCACGACGCCGCCCCACTGGCCGATCGAGTTATCGGTGTTGGTGCCGAGCACGTTCTCGCGGCTGGTGAAGATGATCGGCGTGGTCGCATTGCCCTGCGCGTCGATCTTGTTGCCGCGATTGACCGCGAGCCACGAGGGACCGCTATTGCCGATCAGGATGACGCCGGCATTGATTGTCAGCGTGACGTTCGTGTCGGTCGTGAGCTGGCCACCCGTGAGCGTAACGCCATTCGCGGCCGTGCAGCCGGGGGTCGTGCTGGTGAAAGGTGCGCCCGTGGTCGGAGCGGTAAAGCCGCCATCGCAACCCACGTCGACGCGACCGTTCATCTGATAGACGAGGCCGCTGATCTTCGGCAGGATCGTGCTCTTGGCGATGATCGCGGGCAGCGTGCAGACGCGATAAGAGCCGGTCGGGCCGGTGATGATGCCGTCGTCCTTGAGCCCCTTGGAGTCAGCGATTGCCGGGCATGCCGTCGCGGCGACAATGCCGCCGGTGGGAGTCGGCGTGGGCGTCGGGGTCGGCGTGGGCGTGCCGGGATTGATGATGACATTGCCGCCGGTGCCGGGCGAGGCAATCTCATTGGCGCCGCAGCCGGCAAGAAGAGGCAGGGCAGCGCCCGCCAGCAAAATGGTCATGGTCCGATTGATACGTGTCATCGTCGTCTCCGCTGCCGGTTCTTGTTTGCAGGACGGCGTGGGAGAACGACTCTCTTGTGCCCCCTTGCCCCTCTGCGGCGCAGCTAGGAGATGAGTGTGACAGGGAGATGCGATTCCAGTTTCCGAAGCGTGACAGTTTCATGTCGGAAATGTGACAGAGCTGGATCGGGAGACACGGCTATCGCGTTGTTAACACGCAATAATGGCCAGATCATCCCGCTCCCTTCGGCGTTCAACAGAGAGATTTGGTGCCCTATCTGCGGCGGCGATAAGGGCGTGCGAGGCTGACACGACTCGCGCATTTGCGTGCTTCTTTCGCACGCGCGGGATTCCATTGATCGGAGAACCGCGTATCCGGTCGCATCTGCACGCGGCCCCACACTCGAATCCGTCGGGAAGCATCAAAACATGAGAAAAGGAGCACGAACCTGCGTCCATGCTCCTTTCGCGCTCAGTGAGCGTTGTTCATGTTGTCGACGGCCTCAGCTCCCCAGAGCCTCGGCCAGGACGTTCAGGGCAGCCGGTCCATCATCGCCTTGGCGATATTATGACTGGAGAAGCTGACGCCCCCAGCCAGGACCAGAGCTTCGTCCGGAAGCCGGCGAACCAGCTCAAGGGTGGAGCGCGCTTTGTCCAAACGCTGCGTCTGGGCATAGACTGTCGCCAGATTGATGAGCCGCGCAGGGTCCCGGGCGTCGGTGTAGCTCGATGGTTGCAGGATCTGCTCCGCCTTGGCGAGATTACCCGACGTGATGGCTGTGCTGGCGTAGAAGGCATCCTGCTGCATCGCCGGGCCATCGGCGGCCATGGCGGAAACGGAAGCAAGTGCGGCGATTGCAGCGCCTCCCGCGATCTTCATGCTGGTTTTGAACACGGACGAGTCCTCTCAAACCTTGTTTTCGTTCAGAGGAGTATTTCACTTTTATGACTCGCGCTCAACGCAGGAAAAAATATTTCTAGTCTAATTTTTCTGGCTGAAAATCAGTGTGATGACTTGGACTGTTGGCGGCGATGTCTCGGAAAAGTGCATTTTGTCATATTAGTGTAACAAAAGTGATTCGAGTTAATCGAGCCTGAGTCGCGTTGCTGCTTGGACCAAACATTACGCACAAGCGCCTTCGCGCGCGCACAACTGCGCCGACCAAGAATATCTATGATGAAGGATAAAGTTGGGGAGCTTCTGTTGCCCGGTGCTCCCCGTACCGCTGGAATCCATTCTGTTGCCCGGCTGGCCCAGCCGCGTTCTTCTAGGGTAATGTCAGGCCGTGAGGCCCTCAATTACGCTGCGAGAGCAAGTGCTTCGTTATCGTTGGCACTTATGGGTTTTGAGCCTTGAACGGGTTACTCAGCCCGGGCAAAAGCACCGTTTTTCAACACACGTCGATCCTAGTTCGGCCCCGTCAGGATCGGCCGTTCCCTGAAAGGGAAAAGCCGTTTCTGGTGGAGCCGCCGGGTACCGCCCCCGGGTCCGCTGTGCCTATTGCACGGTACAATTTATCACCATAGCCGGACGAGCCGGCACGCCCGATATAGGGCTTTTTCCCTGTAAGAAAAGGCCACCATCGCAATTCACGCGTGAAAGTCTGTGCCAATGGCCCAACGTTGGACGCCGCGAAGCAGGGCGCGGACCAATGCCCCACCCTGCCCTAGGCTTTCGCCGCGCCTAGCCTCCGACTGGGAGGCCGTGCGCTTACTTCTTGAGTTCTTTGACCGCAGCCTCCGCGGCATTGCCCACCTTGCTTGCGCCATTGCTGATGGCGTCGGCAGTATTGCTGGCCGTATTGTGCACATCGTCACCGAAATTGCTGGCCGCGTTGCCGAAACGGTCCGCCGAGCTCTCGAGAGAATTGGCACTGTTATCTAGGCTGTTCGACACATTGTCCGCGGCCTTTGGGCTGCAGGCGGCCAACGCGGCGGAACTGGCAATCGAAAGGATGACCAGAGAAGCTTTCACAGATTTTCTCCCTTTGGGCACCCGATCAGGATTACGGGCGGAGGGGAAATGACTGAAACGTCAGAATGTTCCCGGCCGTCCGCTTGTCATTTCAAGCTGATGGCGACCGGGATGTCTCGCCTTATTTCTTGAGCGCGTCGCGAATCTGGATGAGCAGTTCGACTTCGCTCGGACCGGCAGGCGCTTCGACTGGCTTGGC
>Ga0247738_10000384_pt1 | contig 17437 bp, 15 predicted proteins | sample UWRJL013104B2_FD_180936 | JGI IMG/M metagenome (GOLD analysis project Ga0247738, IMG submission 180936) | Plant litter microbial communities from Arlington Agricultural Research Station in Wisconsin, United States - UWRJ-L013-104B-2 | ecosystem: Environmental > Terrestrial > Plant litter >...
CCCCCCCCATCTATCAATAATAACTTATCAGAGTGAATAAAGGTTTCGTCAATTGATTCAATTCCTTTATCATATTCAGAAGCATCTGCAGTGGGTAATTTAAATCCTTTAATGGCCAGATTATAGATATAAGCCTTATCTCCCGTCAGAAAATACCATTTGTCCTTTAAAGCTCCGTACTTCGAACTGTACGCCTAAGCACTTCAGAACTGTCATGGGCCGGATCCACAGTAATACTCACCAGCTTCAGTAAATCTTCGTGTTTGAAATTCTCCTGAACCCTCGAAAGGTTGGTATTCACCGGAGGGCAGATCGTCCCGCAACGGGAGAAAAAGAAACTGGTTACAAAGATCTTCCCTTTCAGTTCTTCTGAGTTCAGCGTATCTCCGTTCTGGCTGACCAGCTGAAAAGCAGGAGCCTGGTTAAATACCGTATCGCCCTTTACTATCTTTACCTCGTCCCGTTCATTGATCACAGGGAAGTAGTAAGGTAAGTCAAAGTTATTTTTACCAAAAAGCTTTAAGAAAATAAACACCAAAGCTGGAATTACCAGTATCACTACCAGAATTCCAGCCTTTAAAAAATTACTTTTCATATATTAAACACTACCAATATAACCACCTTCTACGATCAGGGCTACCAATAACCAAACCACAAAAAGGCTCGGCAGAATAATAGTCCAGATCAGGGATTTAACCTCTCCTTTTAAGTGCATAAAGGTTCCTACAATAAAATAGGCCTTTACAATGGTCATAATGATAAATATAATGATCTTAGTCCATTTGAATCTGTCAGTATCAAGACCGAAAGCGATAACGAATTCTATCGCAGTCAATACCAGCAAAATCCAGAATACTTTCCACAACTCCTTGGTTTGTGGCTTTAATTTTTCTCCTTCGTGAGTAGTACTATGATTTCCCATTTTTCTTAATTTTTTTAGAATGAACGATTACACCAAATAGAAGAAGGTAAATACAAATACCCACACCAAATCTACAAAGTGCCAGTATAATCCGACTTTCTCAATCATTTCATAATGACCTCTTCTTTCGTAAACGCCGTTCGAAGCATTATAAAAAATCAGGATATTAAGCACAACTCCTGAAAATACGTGAGTGCCGTGAAAACCTGTGATGAAGAAAAAGAAGTCGGCAAAGGCAGCAGGGCCGTACTCATTGGTCACCAGGTTGGCACCAAAAACTTTAGCTCCGTTAGCAAGCGTCAGACCTTCTTCCGATCCATGTATAAAGTGTGACCATTCCCATGCCTGAGAACCCAGGAAGGTAAAACCACCAAGAATAGTCCATAACATCCATTTTTCAACATCTGCCTTATCTCTTCTATGTCCTGCCTCAACAGCCAATACCATGGTAACTGAACTGAAGATGAGAATAAAGGTCATGATACCCACAAAAACAAGCGGAAGGCTTATACCGTGAAGGAAAGGAACAGCTTCAAAAACTTTCTCAGGTACCGGCCACCAATCATGTGATAGTTCGAAAGTTTTATGAGTCATTTCAGGATTGATATCCTTGAAACTCGGAAAACTGAAACGAACCAACCCGTAAGAAATCAAGAGAGCCGAAAAGGTAAAGGTATCTGAGAGTAGGAAAATCCACATCATCAATTTACCATACCCAATTTTCATTGGTTGGGTACCACCTTCCCAAATCAAGTGTTCCGGGGTTGCTGAAGTTTTTGAAACAGCCATAGAATTACTTTGTTAAAATTACTTGGCAAATTTAAAAAATGATTTTGTATTTGCCCTAAGTTTAATTGTTTGGTTAAAAAAATTATCTGAAATATAATAAAAACACGAACAGGTACACCCAAAGGATATCCAGAAAATGCCAGTAAGTGGCACACACCTCAATCTGGATAAGGTTTTTGGAATGAATGTTCATTTTCATCGCCGAAATAAACGCAAAGAACAATACCGCCAGGCCTGTCACCAGGTGAGCTCCGTGTAAACCGGTAAAGATGTAATAAAAAGATCCCGAAGGGTTCCCTTTAAGATAAATCCCGGCTTTCTGAAGGTCCTGCCATCCCAGGTATTGCATCACCAGGAATATAACCCCGGTAGCAAAAGCCAGGGAGATAAAAATCTTCAGTTTACCAAACTCGTCCTTTTTAACTGCCAGGTAAGCCATATGCATAAACACACTGCTGAATATCAGCACTACCGTACTGTACCAGAAAATAACCGGGATATCAAACTCCGTCCAGTTACCCTCAGCCCTTCTTACCAGGTAAGCACTCGTTTGTGAAGCGAAAAGCATCACAATCGTGATGATAAATAACCAGATAATAAACTTCCATTTATTAACGGTCAATATCTGCTTAGGTTCTTCTTTAATATCTATACTCTTAGCCATCATTAAATTTTATCCATTAAATATGCAATCTGCACCACAGGCAGATAAATAAACGACCCGAACATCAGCTGTAACGCTGATTTGTGGTCCACTCTTTTCATCAGAAGAAAAGTCTGAGCCAGGAACAGAATCCCGAACACCATCGCAATCACCGCAGAATTAATCCCCGTCATTCCCAGGTAATAAGGTACCCAGCACAAAGGCAGCAAATAAAGGGTATAAACCATGATTTGTATCGCAGAATTGATATCTCTTCCACCTTTTGACGGAAGCAATCTGAAGCCTGCTTTACGATAATCGTCATCCAAAACCCAGGCAATAGCCCAGAAGTGAGGAAATTGCCAAAAGAACTGAATCGCAAACAGAATACCCGGTTCCAGTCCGAAGTGCCCTGAAGCAGCTACCCAACCGATCATCGGAGGAAAAGCTCCCGGAAGTGCACCCACAGCCACAGCCACCGGCCCTACCCTTTTAAGCGGGGTATAAACAAAACCATATAAGATCAGAGACAAAGCCGCTAAAGCCGTTGCCTTCGCATTAAACTCAAAATACAAAATAGCAAAAGCGATCATCGAAATCACGAAGCCGAATATCTTAGCTTCCTGAACACTTATCCGGCCGGAAGGCAAAGGCCTCTCTTTTGTACGGTTCATCATCACATCAAGATCTTTCTCAATGATCTGATTGATAACATTAGCACCTGCAGTCGTAAAAAATGAAGCAAGAGCGAAAAGCAACATTTTACCGACATTCAGATGATCAGAAGCCAGGGCATAACCAATACAAGCCGAAAACACCACCGTAGCAGACAAACGGAACTTAGTCAGGTCATAAAAGGCCTTCAGCTTAGCTCCCAACGATATTTTAATTGTATTCTCCACCATCTTACTTTTTCCCTTCATTCAATCCCCAGTAAACCAGTCCGGGATTGAGCATCATATACAATACAAATTGAATTCCTAAAATTAAAACCGACAACAAAAGGTGTACCGGCTGAAAAACGGGTGGAATTCCGAAAATTCCCATCAAAGCCCCGGTCAAAATACTCACTGAAACCACAATGACCAGTCCTAAACCCCAGTTTCTTATTCCTTTTTCATTAAACAGCCTGCCCAGTTTCCTGTTAAAAATCAGCGTTACCAAAAGGATCAGGGCTGAAAGGAAAGCATGATAAAAAATCTTGCCGCCTAAAGTACCGATCCAGCTGTCCCTGTTTTCATCGCCAAGCAGTTTTTGTGCCAAATCAACACCTTCTCTCAACTGGGTTCCAAAAACAATCTGTGCGATCATCAGGAATACACCAATAACAAGTAAAAAATTGACAGGTCTGCTGTGAGAAAAATGCTGATGTCTTGAATCAACAGAAAAGGATCTGAACACAACGTATATCAAAAGCAAAACAATCACTATCGATACGAGCATATGAATGGTTATCATTCCCGGATGCAATTCTGAGGAAACGACCTTAGCTCCCAACCACCCTTCGAAACCTACAAGTAAGAATGAGAGAAAGGATAATCCTACGATCAGCTTATCACTTTTCCGGAATGCGATGAATGATATGACGAAGGTGATGAATATAAAGAAACCTATTAAAACACCTACCAGTCTGTTCACATATTCAATCCAGGTTTTGACAGGATTAAATATTACCTCACCTTTTAATTTTTCTCCGAAAACCTCTTTATAATTGACAGGCAACTGATCAACAGAAGTGGGTGGCACCCATGATCCGAAACACTTCGGCCAGTCAGGACAACCCATCCCTGAACCCGACGCCCGGACAACTCCCCCGACCAATATCAGTACATAAACCGATACAATCGTCAAAATGCCAAATCTTCTGAATAAACTTACCACATCAATAAAAAAGTACAATGTAAAAGAGATACAAATCTCAATTACATTGTACTCTTATAAAATATTATTAATCATGAATCGTAGGATCGAAAACGATCTTAGCCAATTCCTGTTCTTTTTCAATTAGTTCAGTCTCCTCAGGCAGGTTAGATTCCGGCGTCTGAGAGAATGGAATATGCTGAGGAATAAAGTCTTCAGCTGCTCCAGGCTTGCTGTAATCATATGGCCAGCGGTATACCGTTGGAATCTCTCCTTCCCAGTTTCCGTGACCCGGATGAATCGGGGTAGTCCATTCCAGAGTATTTGAACGCCATGGGTTTGAAGTAGCTTTTTTACCTTTGAAAATTGAGTAAACAAAGTTATAAATAAAGATAAACTGAGCCAGGAACGTTACAATAGCGGCAATCGAAATGAAAGCATTCAAATCTGTGTAAGTATTGAAAGTCTCAAATTTAGACCACTGATAGTATCTTCTAGGGAAACCTGCGATACCAATGTAGTGCATCGGGAAGAAGATCAGGTAAACACCTGCAAATGTCGCCCAGAAGTGGATATACCCTAAAGTATTATTCATCATGCGGCCAAACATCTTAGGGAACCAGTGATAAACACCGGCAATCATACCGAAGAACGCTGCAGAACCCATTACGAGGTGGAAGTGAGCTACTACAAAGTAAGTATCGTGCAATTGGATATCCAGGGCACTGTTACCCAGGATAATACCTGTCAAACCACCTGAAACGAAGAATGATACCAAACCGATAGCGAAAAGCATAGCCGGAGTAAAGATGATATTACCTCTCCAGATTGTTGCAATGTAGTTAAAGGCTTTTACCGCAGATGGAACCGCAATAATCAAAGTCAACAACATAAATACAGATCCAAGGAACGGATTCATACCTGTCATGAACATGTGGTGAGCCCAAACGATGAACGCAAGGAACATGATACCTGCCATGGAGAAAATCATGGCTTTGTATCCGAAGATCGGCTTACGTGAATTCGTAGCGATGATCTCAGAAGTAAGACCCAAAGCAGGAAGAATTACGATATAAACCTCAGGGTGTCCAAGGAACCAGAAAAGGTGTTGGAACAAAATCGGACTACCACCCTGGTTAGGTAAAGCCTGTCCGTTAATATAGATATCAGACAAGTAGAAACTTGTACCGAAACTTCTGTCAAAAATAAGCAACAACGCCGCAGAAAGTAAAACCGGGAATGAAAGAATACCCAGAATAGCGGTAAAAGTAAAGGCCCAGATCGTCAAAGGCATTTTGTCAAACGACATACCTTTTGTTCTCAGGTTGATTACTGTAGTTACGTAGTTAATACCACCCAATAAACTCGAAACGATGAAAAGAGCCATGGCCACCAGCCAAAGGGTCATACCGTCCTGTGAACCAGGGTTGGCATCTTTCAAAGCACTTAGAGGAGGATAAATTACCCATCCACCACCGGCAGGACCGGTTTTGATGAACATAGACACAAACATGATCACACTTGATAAAAAGAATATCCAGTAAGAAAGCATGTTCATAAATCCTGAAGCCATATCTCTGGCACCTACCTGAAGAGGGATCAGGAAGTTAGAGAAAGTACCGCTCAGACCAGCCGTTAAAACGAAGAATACCATGATGGTACCATGCATGGTAACCAAAGCAAGATAAAAGTTCGGATCCAGTTTGCCAGTTTCATTGATCCAGTCTCCAAGAAGGAATCTTAACCATGATAAGTCCATTTCAGGGAAACCTAACTGAAGACGGAAAAGTACAGATAGTAAACCACCTATTACCGCCCAGGCGATACCTGAAATCAAATATTGTTTCGCAATAACCTTATGATCTTCTGAGAAAATATACTTTCTGATGAACCCTAATTCATGATGATGTTCCTCATGATCATGGTCGTGGGTATGACTTTCTGAATGTGTTACTGTTGCCATAATATATATAAAATGTTAAGCTCTGTTATTTTAAAATTGTACCAGCGTTACCTACTCCTGTTGAATCTGCCGCCACCTCTGTTGTCGCAACCGGTGCTGCTTCTACCTGAATATATTTCAATGCATTAGCTTTAAGATTATCAGGCACTTTTTCCAGTAGAGCCGGGTTCACTGTCAGGAACGGCTTCTGGCTTTTCTTCCACTTCTCATACTCTTCAGGCTCGTCTACTACCAATAATAATTTCATGGCAAAGTGCGAACGTCCGCAAACTTCGGCACAGGCAATCTCGTAGTTAAAATCAGGATTGTTCAGCTCAGCTCTCATGTCCGCAGTCGTTTTTTCAGGAACAAACCAGAATTTGGTCGGCATCCCCGGAACAGCATCCATTTTAACCCTCATGTGAGGAATGAAAACAGAGTGAAGAACGTCTCTCGATCTGATTTTCAGTAAAACAGGTTTACCTTTAGGAATATGCAGCTCCGAAGCGTTACCAAAATCATCAAATGAATGAACATCTGTAAAATCGATACCCATGTCATTTCCACCGGCATCATCCATCAGTTTGTAATTGTAGTTACCCAGTTTGTTATCATCAACACCAGGGTATCTTACCAACCAGCCAAACTGCTTACCCATGATTTCGATTACTTCGGCATTCTGAGGGGCATCATCCATTACCTTGTTCCATACTCTCAATCCTGAAAATACAAGACCGGCCATGATGGCAGCAGGAATAAGCGTCCAGATTACTTCAAGACTGTTGTTGTGAGTATAAAAAGTTACTTTTCTGTTCTTATTAAAACGATATTTCATCGGGAAATAGAAAAGGAAAGTATTCACAACAAAGAAACCTACCATGATGACGATCATCGAAACCCAGAACCAGTAGTCAGTCTGTCTGCCGTGCTCAGAAGAGGCTTCCGGTAAGAAGTGCTTTCTTGCATCAAGGAATGACCAGACAATACCTACAATACTCAGGATCCAGAAAACAAACAAAGCAATACCATTGGCATCATTTGCACTATCGGCTTTCGTTGAGCTTACTTCTTCTGTGTCAGATTTTGTCTTGTCTATTTTCTTTAAAAGAGATTGCGTCTTACCAATTACGAGAGCCGTAAGTACTAAAAACACGATCGCAAATATTACAATTAAAAGAGTCATATATGTTAATTATTAACTATTTAATGATAAGGTTTTGTTTACAAATAAATTAAATATCGTGATGTAAACTTTCTTCAAGGAACGGATGATTTTTAGCAACCAGATTGGCTTTAGACAATTGATTAGCAACAAAATAGATAAACAACGAAGCAAAAGCCAAAGTTGTACCCCACTCAATCAAACCAATACCACCCTGCTCTTTAGCGATACCCGGCATCTGCATCTGATAAAAATCAAACCAGTGACCGATCAAAATCGAGGAGCAAGCGAGTTTAAGGAATGTATAATTTCTTTTCGATCCTCTTGCCATCAGAATAAGGAAAGGGAATACGAAGTTAAGCAGCAAATTGATAATGAATGGTGCAAAGTATCTTCCGCCGTATCCGCTGATTCTTTCTCTGAAATAGATGGTTTCTTCAGGAAGGTTGGCATAGAATATCAATAAGTACTGGCTAAACCATACATAAGTCCAGAATATAGAGAACCCGAAGATCAACTTGGCCAAATCCTGGATAACACTGTCATTTACTGCTTTAAGATAACCCTGACCTTTCAGTGTTATGATAGTCAGCATGATGGCAGCAAGACCTGCTACGTGCCATGAAGCCAGGTGATACCAACCAAACATGGTTGAGAACCAGTGAACGTCAATTGACATAGACAAATCCCAGGCAGCAGTAGAAGACGTCACAGCAAAGAAAATAAGGAACATCTTTGCGTAAGACCTGCTTTTGTGATAGTAAGCAAGATCTTTACTTTCGTCTTCCAGCAAAGAGTACTTTCTGATCTGAGTCCACAGGTAATACCAGACTACGAAGTAAGCTATGATACGGGCAAGGAAAAATCCGTGGTTAAGATACCATGATTTACCTGCAATAATCGGGTCATAATTGTCACTTCCAGGAGTCATGATACCATCATGAGTCCAGTGGAAAATGATATGTCTTGTCGAAGGGATAAGATACAAGGCAAGAATGATGATAGCCGGAACAATGATGAAGGAAGGGAAAGCTTCAGGAACCCTTTTCAAAGACGCCTGCCATCCGGCTTTTGCTACATAATTGTATGACATAAAAAATACGCCAACAACAGAAATACCTAAGAAATATACACTGTTCATCCAAAGATTCGCAATGATTCTTGATAACAAAGTAGCACCGTGATGACCGGCTTCGTGTCCACCTTCGGCTCCGTGTCCGCCTGCGTGATGTCCAAAATCCGGGCTGAAGATATCCCAGCCTTTGCTTGATAAAAAGGCACCAATTGCTACCATTGCAATTCCGACCAAAACTGAGATTATAAGTTTTCGTTTCAGTCCAGAACTAAATTCAAATGATTCTTCAATCGAAGGTATTTCGTGCTTATGAGCCATTATTTTAAAATTTAAAAACCTCCCTAAAGGGATTTAAAATTAATCTATTACTATATTTTAGTTACCGAGTTGTAAACGGTGAACATAATGTACAACTTTCCATCTTTCCTCAGGCGTCAGCTGAGCAGCGTGAGGCCACATTCTTCCTTTACCGTGTGTGATCACGTGAAAAATATGTCCGTCGTTCAGATTCTTGTAAGCATCAGAAGAGTAGTTAGGTACACCTTTGTAAACCGCACCTACTTTACCGTCACCTGCTCCGCTTGCTCCGTGGCAATGCTGACAATATCTTTCGTAAAGTACTTTACCATCTTCTTCAGCCTGATCAGACCATGGAATTGGGTTTACCAAAACCCTTTCCGAAATGCTGATACTGTCTTTGTTGATCGTGTAAATCATCAGATCATTGACGACAGTGCTGTCATCCTGTAAAAATGAAGTCTTATAATTTCTTCTTGCAATGGTCCCCTTCACCGGAAGTCTCATGTTCATTCCGTGCGGATTGATCATATTTTCTTTCCATTGAGTCTGTGCTTCGTAAGCCCTGGAATTATACATGTTGGGTGCAAACTCCCATCCTGTCTGATTCGGATCATTACAAGATGTTAAGCCAACAAACGCAAATACTGCTAATGTCAATAATATGCTGATATGCTTAAATGTAATTTTCATTTTATTTCTATTCTACAGTATCAATTATATTTCTTTAATATTTACTTCAGTAGCACCATTGCCCTTAAGTAATTCTGTGATGTCGCCTTCAGAAGATTTGTTTTTACCCAGATCAATAGCCATGACAAACTTATCATCTGTACTTCTCGGGTCAAAAATAACCGGTTTGACTGTTGGCCCCAGACCTTCCATAAAGAAGAAAGTGAATGACATACCATAAGCAGCCAATAAAACTGTTAATTCGAAAACGATAGGTATGTTAGTCGGGAACGGGAAAAAGTTTTTACCCCCGATGTTCATAGGCCAGTCAACTCCCAAAGTCCAGAAAGTCAAAAGGAAAGCCAGTGAAGTACCTGTGATACCAAAAAGGAAAGCGGCAACACCCATTCTTGGTCTGTCATAGCCAAGGGCTAAATCAAGTCCGTGAACCGGGTAAGGCGTAAACACTTCATGGATTTTAACTCCGTTACCTCTGATGTTTCCGATGGCGTGCATTACATCATCCTCGTCATCAAATATCCCTACTATATATTTTTTATCTGCCATTTCTGTCTATAATTTAATGCTTTGATTAATGAGCTGATACTTCTTTCTCTTCCGTTGTTTTTTCTGATGATGATTTCAATACTGATTTAACCTCTGCCATGTTAATCACCGGTAAGTATTTAGAGAAAAGGAAAAACAAGGTAAAGAAGAATCCGAAAGAGAAAATATAATCTCCAATATCACCCATACGAGGCGTAAAGTAAGTCCAGCTTGATGGTAGGTAATCTCTGTGAAGCGAAGTAACAATAATTACAAAACGCTCAAACCACATACCGATGTTTACAACTACTGCAATCACGAAAGATACTACAATGTTCTCTCTCAGGCTCTTGAACCAGAAAATCTGCGGAGAAAGTACGTTACAGGTCATCATCGCGGCATATGACCACCAAAGAGGACCAGTCGCCCTGTTTAAGAAAGCATAACTTTCATATTGTACACCAGAGTAGAAAGCGATGAAAAACTCAGTAATATAAGCCACACCTACAATTGAACCGGTTACTGTAATGATCTTATTCATCAGACCGATGTGCTCAATAGTAATGTAATCTTCTAATTTATACACTACCCTCGTCACCAGCATAAGGTTCTGAACCATCGCAAATCCTGAGAAGATCGCACCTGCCACGAAATATGGAGGGAAGATCGTCGTGTGCCATCCCGGAATAACCGAAGTAGCAAAGTCAAAGGATACAATAGTGTGTACAGAAAGTACAAGAGGAGTAGACAAACCTGCAAGAATCAAAGAAACATCTTCATATCTGGCCCATGATTTGGCACCACCGGTCCATCCTAATGAAAGTGCACCGTAAATAGATTTTCTTATGCCTGTAGCTCTGTCTCTGATCGTAGCCAGATCCGGAACCATACCGATATACCAGAAAAGACATGAAACCGAGAAGTAAGTAGAGATCGCAAAAACGTCCCATACAAGAGGAGAGTTAAAGTTAACCCAAAGAGATCCGAAGGTGTTCGGAAGTGGTAAAGCCCAGTAAGCTAACCATGGACGCCCCATGTGCATCAGGATGAATGAAGCCGCACACAATACCGCGAAGATAGTCATCGCTTCAGCGGCACGGTTGATTGAGGTTCTCCATTTCTGACGGAACAAAAGAAGGATGGCTGAAATAAGCGTTCCGGCGTGACCGATACCTACCCACCATACAAAGTTGGTGATATCCCATGCCCAACCGACTGTCTTATTCAAACCCCATACTCCAAGACCTTCCCACCATGTCCACAGTACCCAGGAAGCACCATAAATTAACACCACAACGGAAATAATAAAAGCTATTTTCCATTCTTTGGTAGGCTTGGACTCTACGTGTCTGCATATGTCTTCAGTAACGTCGTGATAGGTTTTACCACCCGTTACCAAATGTTCTCTAATAGGTGAAACTACTTGCATAATACTACCCTAAATCCGATTAGGATTGTTTATTTAAAGTTTAATAATAATTTTCTATCTAATTAACTATGTGCTTTGTGCTCTGCAGCATGCTCAGGTTCAGCAGCGTGTTTTTTCTTGTCACCCGCTTTGCTTCTCTTTGCCACAATCTCATCCTTGTTCTTAACCTTCACCAGGTAAGTAACCTGAGGTCTTACATTGATCTCTTCCAGCATATGGAAGGCTCTGCCTTCTTTTTCCTGCTCAAGAACTTTAGAAATTCTTGATTCAGGATCAAGCATATCTCCAAAAATAATAGAGCCTGAAGGACATGAAGAAGAACAGGCAGTTTCAATTTCACCATCAACCGGACGACGCTTCTCTTTCTTGGCAGCAAGTTTACCGGCCTGGATACGTTGAACACACATAGAACATTTTTCGATCACACCTCTTGAACGAACAGTTACGTCAGGGTTTAACACCATACGTCCCAATTCATTGTTCATGTTATAATCGAAATTGTCGTTTTCGAAATATTTAAACCAGTTAAATCTACGTACTTTATAAGGACAGTTGTTAGCACAATATCTTGTACCCACACATCTGTTATAAGTCATCTGATTCAGACCTTCTGAACTGTGGGTTGTCGCCAATACAGGACAAACAGTCTCACAAGGTGCATTTGAACAGTGCTGACACATCATCGGTTGGAAAATAACCTCAGGGTTTTCTGAAGCAACTTCCATCGCTTTGTATCCGCTGAATGTTCTGCTATCAAGATCGGCATCGGTACTATAGTATCTGTCCAGTCTGATCCAGTGCATTTCACGTGCTCTTGCTACCTCTTTCTTACCTACTACAGCCACGTTGTTTTCGGCCTGACAAGAGATAAGACAAGCTGAACAACCGTTACAGGTGTTCAGGTCAATCACCATACCCCAGCTGTGGTTCTTTTTCTCGTGTCCGTTCCACAACGTGATAGAATACGGTTTCTTAAGACCTTCTGAAGTAGCAATCATCGGCTCATAACGGCCGGCTTTGTCATTCTTAAGATATTCTGAAAGGATAGTTTCCTGAACAACAGCCTCACGACCCATTACGGTTTCGTGGGTTTGTGTCTGAGCCAGTGTATATCCGTCTTTTGTTTTTTCTACTTTAACACCACCTGTCCAGAAATTCGAGGCAGTTTTAGAAGATCCCAACAGAGGGAAAGGATTTGAACCTACATTACCGGCTTTACCGGCGTCTGTTCTACCGTAACCCATTGCTACAGAAACTGTAGAGTGGGCCTGACCTGGTTGTATCAACACAGGAAGTTCGATGCTCTTATCTCCTACTGTCAGTTTAACCCAGTCTCCCTGTGCAATTCCAAGGTCTTTAGCTGTTTTCTGAGAGAAAGCGGCTGTGTTTTCCCAGGTAACTTTAGAAATAGGATCCGGAAGCTCCTGCAACCAAGGGTTATTGGCATAAGCACCTGTTCCAAGGGCAAGAGATTCAAAAACAGATAGTTCAAGGTCTGTTTTCGGAGCTGCAACAGAAGCCGCGGCTTCGGCTACATTGGCGGTAAATGATGCTCCTGCAGGTACTGCCGGGGCTACTTCATACACACCATCGTGCAAGGCCTGAATCCAGGATTTGCCGGTTAATATATTTTTAGACCAGAATGATTTCAGATATGCCTGATAATCAGCATTTGCTCCAGCCCAGGTCAGTAAACTTACTTCTGTCTGTCTTGTGCTGTATATCGTCGAAATGGTTGGTTGCTGCAATGAATAAAAACCTGCTTTAGGCATCGCATCACCCCATGATTCAAGGTAGTGAGAAGCCGGGGCAATGTATTGACACAATTTAGCGGTCTCGTCAGCACGGTCAGCAGTAGAAATGCTCAGAGTAGTTTTCTTTAATCCTTCTGCAATCTCAGCACCTCTCAGGTGATCAAATACAGGATTTGATTCGTAGAAAATAACTGCTCCTACCTGTCCTGATTTCAATTCTGTTACAAACTGATTCATTTCAGCAGCGTTACCCTGTCTGTAGTATACCGGCGTTCCGAAATCAACGGTGTTACCGATATTACCCAGGGCATTGTTGATGGCGTTAACCAACACCTGTACATTTACATCATTAGAACCTGAAACAACCAGGGAAGCTCCTTTGGCAGCTACGAGGTCTTTCGCACATTTATCGATATACTGGGTATCTACTTTAGGAGCAGAAACAGGCGAACCGCCCAGTAATGTAATTACTTTATTATAAAGATTTGCAGCAAAAGCGGCTTCTTCAGAAGGTTTGATCATTCCTCTGTAATCGGCAGCGGCACCGGTGACGGTCATTCCGGTTTCAAACTGATAGTGACGTGACATGGTTTTACTGCCATGCTTACCACTGCTTACCTTCCTTGTCTCAGCCCACTGGTTTGAATATTCCAGAGGAGAGATCCAAGTACCGGTAAAATCACAGTTGATACCTACCATTACCTTGGCTTTGTCAAATCTGTAAGAAGGAATAACTGCTTTTCCGAAAGATTTAAGATTTCCTTCAATCAGTCCGTCTGCACCATTGGTATCGTAAGCGACATGTTTTGCACTTGGATATTTAGCAATAAAATCAGCGATAACAGACTTCGCAGAAGGAGAAAGTATCGTATTGGAAACGATTCTGATACTGGAGGCCTTTGACAGCGAAGCAGCAATTTCCTGATCCAGCTTAGCCCAGGTTGTTGCTTTACCACCTTTCTGAGGCTCTTTCAGTTTCTCATTGTCATAAAGGGACAAAACCGAAGCATGAATTCTTGCACTCACGCCACCTTTTGTAACACCCGACAACTTGTTACCTTCAATTTTTATAGGCCTTCCTTCACGCGTTTTAACAAGAATGCTGGCGTAATCGCCTCCTGAAGCATAGGTTGTTGCATAATAGTTAGGAATACCAGGCTCCACATCTTCCGGTTTGTTCAGATATGGAATGGTTTTTCTAACCGGAGCATCACAGGCTGCCAGTGAAACTGCAGCAACCCCAAAGCCCAGCATTTTTAAAAAATCCCTACGATGTGTTCCGCCATCAACGTCATCAAGATTAAATTCTCTTTCAGCGTTCTTAACAACATTGATGTCATTTTTTAACTCCTCAATCCCTTTCCAATACCTTTTTTTAGTATTCTCCATGAGCTTTTATTGATTACTCCTTATTATATAAGAGGTTTTTCCGAATTATTATATTATTTATTTCTGTATTGAACGGCCGATTAATAGTGGCATTTAGCACACTCCAAACCTCCAATATCTTCAACTTTCATTGCATCTTTTGTAGTCTTATTATGAGCATCCAGAAGGGTATCATAATAAGCATTGCCTTTGGCATTAACGTCCGTTTTACGGTGACAGTCAATACACCAGCCCATAGTCAGTGTAGATCTTTGTTCTACTACTTCCATTTTAGGAATTTCACCGTGACAGTTTTCACAAGCCAGGCCTCCTACATTGGTGTGCTGCGAGTGATTAAAATAAGCCAGGTCAGGAAGGTTATGAACCCTTACCCATTCGATCGGCTGATCTTTTTCAATGGCAGTGTATATTTTCTGAATCTCAGGAGATTCTCTTTTGATGGTGTTATGACAGTTCATACAAATGCTCGCAGAAGGAATACCCGCCTGTTTTCCTTTGTATACTCCTGTATGACAATAAGCACAGTTGATTTCCATTTCTCCGGCGTGAAGCTTGTGAGAAAAAGAAATAGGTTGTTTCGGAGCATAACCCTGATGAACACCGATACCATAAAGACCATCAAGTGTGGCTTTGGTACCAAGGATGATGAACAACCAGATCACTGCAGAGCGAACTGTCTTGTTAGCTACCAGGTTCTTGAAGCTGGATTTGAATTTCTCTCCGCCTGAAACGCCATCTTCTCCATCTTCGTCATCACCACCTGATAATTTAGTCAACAGTCTCAGAATAGCCAAAAGAGCTACAAGAACCAGACCCATAATAACAAGGAGGGTAACCAGGACAATGTTGAAGAATTTACCACCACCGGTTTCGTCACCACCCTGAGCAGCAGCAACAGGTGCAGCTCCGGGAGCGGCAGGTGCAGGTGCGGCATTGGCAGCTTTTACGTAAGCCAGTATGTTTTTAACTTCAGCATCTCCGTAACCAGGGAAGGCGGTCATCGGTGTTTTGTTGAACTTTTCATAAAGGTCAACAGCATATTTATCACCACTGGCAATAACAGCAGCTGAATTATTGATCCATTTTTTAATCCAGGCAAAATCTCTGCGATCTTCTATTCCTGCTAAACCCGGACCTACAACTTGCGTTGCATCAGCGGCGTGACATTGTGAACAATTGGCTTTGAATGCTTTCTCTCCAGCAGCGGCATCTCCGTCCTGAGCAAAAGCTGTTTCGGATAGGATAAAAAACGCAAATAAGGAAAGTAGTAAATGTTTGTATTTTTTGCTTAACATATGAATATAGAATAAGGCAATTTTTCTGATTGCAAAACTAATTCAGGATTACTACCAATCAAATACTTATTATCCTTTTTTTTATAAGGCTCCTAAATTTAGAATAATTACAAATAAAACCAGAGGATGCTGATTATCAATGATTTGAAAAGAAAATACCATTTGTTAATATCTCAGAAAGATGATAAACAAATGGTACTAAAGCAAGAATTGCCTATGACTTTTATACGAATTTAAGAGGTCCCGAGCGGATTCGAACCGCTGTACAAGCTTTTGCAGAGCTCTGCCTAACCACTCGGCCACAGGACCTTAAAAAGATTAAATTAACACAAAAAATATCTCTGTATTAATCGGACTGCAAAGGTACGCCCGGAAACTCAAATTCCAAAATTTTAATCAATTATTTCCATTAAAACAGATAACTAAATCTGAAATAATTCCGTTTCCAGGGCCGGTTTCCCGGCAAGTCCTTACATAAAGATTTCAAGATAAGGCTGATATAACAGAAAAAAGGCCACTTCCCATGACAGGAAATGGCCTTTTCTATAGATCATCAGACTCTGATTCTTATTCAGCCTCTGATTCTTCAGTTTTCTTTTTAACTGCCTTTTTCTTAGGGGCAGCTGCATCGCTCTCCATCTGGTCTTTCAAAGCGGCAAGAGCAGACAAATCTCCTAGAGTAGATTTTTCAGCCTCAGGCAATTTTGTTTTCTCAGATTTGTTGTTAGAAGGAGCTTTTTTCTTGCTCTTGTCTTCTTCAACCGGAGCTTCCCATGTCTTGGTATGAGAAAGAACGATTTTCTTCTCTTCTTTGTTGAATTCGATTACTTCGAAAGGAAGTTTTTCACCTGTTTCAGCTACTGAACCGTCTTCTTTAGCAATACCTTTCAATAAAGCGTATCCTTCGATACCGTAAGGAAGTTCAAGGCTAACTTGTTTGTCGTTTTTAGAAAGGATAGTACTTTCGTGAGTTGAACCTACTTCAAAAACAGTTTCGAAAGTATCCCAAGGGTTTTCTTCCAGGTGTTTGTGACTCAGGGCCAGTCTGCGGTTTTCACCATCCAGTTCAAGAACAACTACTTCAAGTTCATCACCGATTTTAACAAAATCAGACGGGTGTTTGATTTTCTTAGTCCATGAAAGGTCAGAAACGTGAACAAGACCGTCGATACCTTCTTCAAGTTCAAGGAACAAGCCGAAGTTAGTCAGGTTACGAACAGTACCTTTATGTTTAGAACCAACAGCATATTTGCTTAGCAAATCCTGTTTAGTCCACGGATCTTCAGTGATTTGTTTGATACCCAGTGACATTTTCCTTTCTTCACGGTCAAGTGTAAGAACCACTGCAGAGATATCATCACCGATCTGAAGGAAATCAGAAGGGTTTCTCAGGTGCTGAGACCATGACATTTCAGAAACGTGGATCAAACCTTCAACACCTGGTTTGATTTCAAGGAAAGCACCGTAGTCAGCGATATTAACGATTTTACCACTTACTTTCGAACCGATTTCCAGTCCGGCAGCCAGAGAATCCCAAGGATGGGCTTCAAGCTGTTTCATACCAAGAGAGATACGTTTTTTGTCCTCATCAAAGTCAAGTACAACAATCTTGATTTTGTCGTCAAGCTTAAGTACTTCATTCGGATGATTAACACGACCCCA
>Ga0247738_10000385_pt1 | contig 17434 bp, 12 predicted proteins | sample UWRJL013104B2_FD_180936 | JGI IMG/M metagenome (GOLD analysis project Ga0247738, IMG submission 180936) | Plant litter microbial communities from Arlington Agricultural Research Station in Wisconsin, United States - UWRJ-L013-104B-2 | ecosystem: Environmental > Terrestrial > Plant litter >...
GAAGGCTTCGAGGTCGGTGATGTCTGCATCATCGTGGTTGGTGACCGCCGGGATCATGACCGCGTTGCGCAGCAGGTTGGCACCGCTGATCTTCTTGATGCGGCCCATTTCCTTGCGCTCGATCGGGCCGAACTTGGCGAAGTCAACCTTGGGCCAGGGGATGAGGCCCAGGCCTGCGCCATCGCCAGCACCGCCAGCCGGGGCTTTGGCCGCCTGTGCCTTGGTTTGCGTGGCACCGGCCATCACGGCTTTGGTGAAGCCTTGCACGTCGTTCAGGACGATGCGGCCCTTGGGTCCGCTTCCTTTGATTTCTTCCAGCGGCACACCGAGTTCGCGGGCGAACTTGCGCACCGAGGGCGAGGCATGGGGCAGGCCCAGGGGCGCCGTGGCGGTGGGATTGTGAGCTGTGGCGGCTGCGGCGGGCGCTGATGCCGTGGCAGCCTGAGGGGCGGCCGCAGCAGGTGCGGCAGGCGCGGCGGTTGGTGCTGCGACGGGAGCCGGCGCGGCGGCTGGCGCGACCGCAGCCGAACCCTCAAGAATCGCCAACAGGTCACCGATGTTGACGGTGTCACCGATCTTGACCTTGAGCTCCTTGAGCACGCCGGCGGCGCTGGAGGGAATCTCCATCGAGGCCTTGTCGGACTCGACCGTGATCAGGCTTTGCTCCACCGCGATCTTGTCGCCGGGCTTGACCAGCACCTCGATCACCGCGACGTCCTTGAAGTCGCCAATGTTGGGGACGCGCACCTCGACCGGGCCAGCGGAAGCAGCGGGCGCCGTCGCAGGCTCTGCCGCCGGAGCTGCGGGTGCGGAGGCAGGCGCCGCAGCAGTCGGTGCGGGCGCTGCCGGCGCCGGGGCGGCGGCGTCTCCCGCAGCCTCCAGCACCAGAACCACCGAACCCTGTTTGACCTTGTCGCCCAACGCGACCTTGAGCTCCTTGACCACACCGGCCGTACTGGAAGGAATTTCCATCGAGGCCTTGTCGGACTCGACGGTGATCAGCGACTGCTCGGCCTTGACCGTGTCACCCACCTTGACCAGCAGTTCGATGACCGCCACTTCATCAAAGTCCCCGATATCCGGGACCTTCACATCAATCAGTGCCATGTTCTTGTCTCCGGATTACGCGTACAGCGGGTTCACTTTGTCGGCATTGATGCCGTACTTCTTGATCGCCTCGGCCACCTTGGCCACCGGCAGCTTGCCCTCTTCGCTCAAGGCCTTGAGTGCAGCCACCACGATGTAGTGGCGGTTGATCTCGAAGTGCTCGCGCAGCTTGCTGCGGAAATCGCTGCGGCCGAAGCCATCCGTGCCCAGCACCTTGTACGTGCGTTCCTTGGGAATGAAGGGGCGAATCTGCTCCGCGTAGTTCTTCATGTAGTCGGTGGATGCAACCACCGGGCCGGTGGTGGCGCTCAGCTGCTGTGCCACGAAGGGCACGCGCGGGGTCTCGGTCGGGTGCAGCAGGTTCCAACGATCAGCGTCCTGGCCGTCGCGGGCCAGCTCATTGAAGCTCGGGCAGCTCCACACGCCGGCGCTCACGCCCCAGTCCTTCTCCAGCAGCTCCTGTGCAGCGATGCTCTCGCGCAGGATGGTGCCGCTGCCCAGCAGTTGCACGCTGGGCGCGTCCTTCTTGAGGGCGGGCGCCTGCTTGCAGTAGTACATGCCCTTGATGATCTGCTCTTCGGTGCCAGGCTGCAGGCCGGGCATCGGGTAGTTCTCGTTGAGCAGCGTCAGGTAGTAGAAAACGTTGTCCTGCTTCTCCACCATGCGCTTGAGGCCATGGTGCAGGATCACCGCCACTTCGTGCGCGAAGGTCGGGTCGTAGCTGATGCAGTTCGGGATCGTGCTCGCGAGGATGTGGCTGTGGCCGTCTTCGTGCTGCAGGCCTTCACCGTTGAGCGTGGTGCGGCCCGAGGTGCCGCCCAGCAGGAAGCCGCGCGCCTGCATGTCGCCCGCCGCCCAGGCCAGGTCGCCGATGCGCTGGAAGCCGAACATGGAGTAGTACACGTAAAACGGCACCATGATCCGGTTGCTGGTGCTGTAGCTGGTGGCCGCCGCGATCCAGCTGCTCATGCCGCCGGCTTCGTTGATGCCTTCCTGCAGGATCTGGCCCGCCTTGTCTTCCTTGTAGTACATCACCTGGTCTTTATCGACCGGGGTGTACTGCTGACCGTGCGGGTTGTAAATGCCGACCTGGCGGAACAGACCTTCCATGCCAAAGGTGCGAGCTTCGTCCACCAGGATGGGCACAATGCGCGGGCCCAGGGCCTGGTCGCGCAGCAACTGGGTGAGGAAACGCACATAGGCCTGCGTGGTCGAGATCTCGCGGCCTTCGGCCGTGGGATCGAGTACCGCCTTGAAGGTTTCAAGCGACGGCACCGTGAAGCTCTCGTCGGCCTTCACGCGGCGCTTGGGCAGGTAGCCGCCGAGGGCCTGGCGGCGCTCGTGCAGGTACTTCATCTCCGGCGTGTCTTCGGCCGGCTTGTAGAACGGAATCTTGGACAGCTCGCTGTCGGGGATCGGCAGGTTGAAACGATCGCGGAAGATCTTGATGTCCTCGTCCGTGAGCTTCTTAGTCTGGTGGACCGTGTTCTTGCCCTCACCCGCCTTGCCCATGCCAAAGCCCTTGACGGTCTTGATCAGCAACACGGTGGGCTGGCCTTTGTGGTTGACCGCCTTGTGATACGCCGCATAGACCTTTTGCGGGTCGTGGCCGCCGCGCTTGAGGTTCCAGATGTCGTTGTCGCTCAGGTGGGCGACCATCTCCAGCGTCTTGGGATCGCGGCCGAAGAAATGCTTGCGCACGTAAGCGCCGTCGTTGGCCTTGAACGACTGGTAGTCGCCGTCGACCGTGTCCATCATGATCTTGCGCAGCGCACCGTCCTTGTCGCGCGCCAACAGCGAGTCCCACTCGCTGCCCCACAACAGCTTGATCACGTTCCAACCGGAGCCACGGAACTCGCCTTCAAGCTCCTGGATGATCTTGCCATTGCCACGCACCGGGCCATCGAGGCGCTGCAGGTTGCAGTTCACCACGAAGATCAGGTTGTCGAGGTTCTCCCGGGCGGCCAGGCTGATGGCGCCCAGCGACTCGACTTCGTCCATCTCGCCGTCGCCGCAGAACACCCAGACCTTGCGGTTTTCGGTGTTGGCAATGCCACGGGCGTGCAAGTACTTCAGAAAACGCGCCTGGTAGATCGCCATCAGCGGGCCCAGGCCCATGGACACTGTGGGGAACTGCCAGAACTCGGGCATGAGCTTGGGGTGTGGGTAGCTCGACAGACCCTTGCCATTGACTTCCTGGCGGAAGTTGAGCAGTTGCTCTTCCGTCAGTCGACCTTCAAGGTAGGCACGGGCGTACACACCTGGGGACACGTGGCCCTGGATGTAGAGGCAGTCACCACCGTGGTTCTCGCTCTCGGCATGCCAGAAATGGTTGAAACCGGCGCCAAACATGTGGGCCAGCGAGGCGAACGACCCGATGTGACCGCCCAGGTCGCCCCCATCTTCTGGGTTGTGCCGGTTGGCTTTGACCACCATGGCCATGGCATTCCAGCGCATGTAGGCGCGCAGCCGTTCTTCGATCTCGATGTTGCCCGGGCAGCGCTCTTCCTGGTTGGGCTCGATGGTATTGACGTAACCGGTGGTGGCGGAGAAAGGCAGGTCGATGCTGTGCTGCCGGGCTTCTTCCAAGAGGTTTTCGAGGAGGAAGTGCGCCCGTTCGGGGCCCTCGCGCTCGATGACGGCGGCCAGCGCCTCCATCCACTCGCGGGTTTCTTGTGAATCCGCGTCCGCAGCACCACGGGCATTGAGAGCGTCATTCGCTGACATTGTTGTCTCCTGTTGGTTTGAATCGAGCTTACGGAGGTCCATCCGCACTGTCACTGATTTTTCCACAAAAGCTTTTCATTTTCAACATATGCTTTATGTTTTTATATTGTGAAAATATCAAAGGAACGCAAACAACGCCTGACATGGACAAACCCACGCATTTGTCCGACCCCTCCGCAGGGCGTGGAGCACCCACTCACGTAGACTCTCGGGGTCATGATTCCCCTGCCTCAAACCACGCCGCCAAACAGCCCGCCCGCACAGGCTGTCTGGTGGAAACGCTGGTGGCGCCGCCTTCCGCCGTCCCGCCAGGATCGTTTCGCCACCCTCGGCCCCTTGCTGGCCGTGCTGCTGTTCCTCTCGGCCATCGTCGTCGCCATCACCTACCTCCGCTACGAAGAGCTTGAGCGCGAACAGGAAGCCGTGACGCGAGACGTGGAGTACGCCCAACAACGCCTGCGCCTGCGTCTGCTGGAACGCCAGGAGCAACTCATGCGCCTGGCCCGCGAAGTGGGCAACAAGGAGATCGAGAACGAGGAGTTCGAGTTCCAGGTCGAGTCCCTGGTGAGCCAGTTCCCCGAGATGCTGGCGATCAGTTGGGTCGATGGCCGACGCAATGTGCTGGCCACTTACGCCTCGCCCAGCGCACCTGCGGCGCTGGTGCGTCCGATTGGCACGGTGCTCTCGGCCGGCGAAACCGATGGATCCTTCGACCTGGCCCGCGATCTGCGCCAACCCATTTACTCACGCCCGCTGGGCGAGGATGCTCGCAACGCGACCCTGATGCTGCATGTACCACTCAGCGAACAGGGCCGGTTCTCCGGCACCATCATGGGCGAGTACTCCATCGACGGACTGATGCGTTTCGGCATCCCGCCCGAAATCATGGCGCGCTATGCGGTGGCCTTGGTCGATGACCGAGGCCGTGTGCTGGCCGGCAGCCTGCAGACACCCACCAGCGTACTGCGCCTGCTGCCCTGGTCCAACCCGCCTCTCGAACACGAAGTGCCCGTTTCCCCTGTGGGCAATGGCTTGATCCTGAAAGCCCAGGGCTATCGCACCTCGCAGGACATCGTGGGCAGCGGCTTCTTCTGGGTCATTGGTGCGCTGTCCGCGCTCACCGTGTGGATGCTGCTCGGCACCTGGCGCCACACCCGCCGCCGCGTACAGGCGCAGCAGGCGCTGGTGGCCGAGACCAACTTCCGACGGGCGATGGAAAACTCCATGCTCACGGGCATGCGGGCACTGGACATGCAAGGGCGAATCACCTACGTCAACCCAGCCTTCTGCTCCATGACCGGCTGGACCGAAGGCGAGTTGGTGGGCCGCACCGCCCCCTTCCCTTACTGGCCGGAGGAAGAACACGATCAACTGGCCGCACGCCTGGAAGACGAGCTGCGCGGCCGCTCCACGCCCGGCGGCTTCGAAGTGCATGTGAAGCGCCGCGACGGCAGCATCTTCGACGCGCGCATGTACGTCTCGCCGCTCATCGACCCCAAAGGCCACCAGACCGGCTGGATGACCTCGATGACCGACATCACCGAACCCAAGCGCATCCGGGAAGAGCTTTCCGCCTCCTACGAACGCTTCACCACGGTGCTGGAGTCGTTGGACTCCGCCGTTTCGGTGGCACCGCTGGGCAGCGACGAAATGCTGTTCGCCAACAAGATGTACCGTTTGTGGTTTGGCACCCGGGGCCAAGGCCACCGACATCTGGTTGACCTCGCCGGCAACCAGCCTTCCCCCAGCCCCGACGATGGCGATGCCGTGGATGCCTTCGCAGGCATGCCAACGGAGACACTGACCGATGCCGGCGCGGAGAACGCGGAAGTGTTCGTGGAAGAGTTGGATCGCTGGCTCGAGGTGCGCACGCGCTACCTCACGTGGGTCGATGGCCGGCTGGCGCAGATGGTAATCGCCAGCGACATCACGCCCCGCCGATACGCAGAAGAGCAGGCCTCCCGCCAGGCCGAGCGCGCACAGACGGCCAGCCGCCTGATCACCATGGGCGAGATGGCATCGAGTGTGGCGCACGAGCTCAACCAGCCGCTGACTGCCATCACCAACTATTGCAACGGGATGATCTCGCGCGTGAACGAGCAACGCATCACCACCGATGAGCTGCTTGGGGCCCTGGAGAAAACCTCCCGCCAGGCTCAGCGCGCGGGGCAGATCATCCAGCGCATCCGCGCTTTCGTGAAGCGCAGCGAACCCAATCCCACCTTGTCCGACGTGGCGCAGATGGTGAGCAACGCGATCGAACTGGCCGACATTGAACTGCGCCGGCATCAGGTTCGCCTCTCGCCCTATGTGGCCGCGCGCTTGCCCAATCTGATGGTCGACCCCATCCTGATCGAACAGGTGCTGATCAATCTCCTGAAGAACGCGGGCGAAGCCATCGCGCAGGCCGGGCGCGCTCCTGGCGAGCGCTATGTAGAACTGCGCGTCGGCCCGCGCCGCCTGGACGACGTGGACGTGGTGGAGTTTTCGGTGCGCGATTCGGGCAATGGCGTGCCCGACGAAATGATCGAGCGCATCTACGAAGCCTTCTACAGCACCAAGAGCGAAGGCATGGGCATCGGCCTCAAACTGTGCCGCAGCATCGTCGAATCGCACCACGGCCGGATGCAGGTTCAGAACATCTACAATGGTGAAGAGGTGGTGGGCTGCTGCTTCAGCTTCTGGATCCCCGTGATCTCGCGGCTGCAGAATCTCAGCGCCGCGGCCGGGCCCGCCACAGAGCCGCTGACGGACACTGAAAGAGCGAGATGAGTTTGATCCCCAAAAAAGGCAGCGTCTACGTGGTCGATGACGACGAGGCGGTGCGCGACTCTCTGCAATGGCTGCTGGAAGGCAAGGACTTCCGGGTCCGATGTTTTGAATCGGCCGAAGCCTTCCTCAGTCGCTACGATGCGCGCGAAGTAGCCTGCCTGATCGCCGATATCCGCATGGGCGGCATGACGGGCATGGAACTGCAGGAACGCCTGATCGAGCGCCAATCCCCCTTGCCCATCGTCTTCATCACCGGCCACGGCGACGTGCCCATGGCGGTGGAGTCAATGAAACGCGGCGCTCTCGACTTCATCCAGAAACCCTTCAAGGAAGACCAGCTCGTGGCGCTGGTCGAGCGCATGCTTGAGCACGCGCGCGAAGCCTTCGCCACCCATCAACAAGCGGTCAGTCGCGACGCCCTGCTGTCCAAACTCACCAGCCGCGAAGCGCAGGTGCTCGAACGCATCGTCGCAGGCCGGCTGAACAAGCAGATCGCTGACGACCTGGGCATCAGCATCAAAACGGTGGAGGCGCACCGAGCCAACATCATGGAAAAGCTCGGGGCCAACACGGTGGCTGACCTGCTCAAGATCGCGCTGGGTCAAACCCCGGCCAAGGCCTAACAGCCCCGATCGCCTCAAAATCCTTCCTCCAAACGCCCGCCGCTTTCCCGGCGGGCGTTTGCGTTTCAACCGCAAACTGTTCTCAGTCATGACCGCCCAACTCATTGATGGCAATGCCCTCTCCCGCCAACTGCGCGCTGACGTCAGCGCGCGCGTTACCGCCCTCAAGGCCAAAGGCATCACGCCAGGGCTGGCCGTGATCCTGGTCGGCGACAACCAGGCCTCGCAGGTTTATGTGCGCAACAAGGTCAAGGCCTGCGAAGACACCGGCATGCACTCGGTGCTGGAGCGCTGGCCCGCCACCCTCACAGAAGCGGAGTTGCTGGCGCGGGTCGATGCACTCAACCACGACGCAACGATCCACGGCATTCTCGTCCAGCTGCCCCTGCCCGCCCATATCGACGCCCAGAAGGTGATCGAAGCCATTTCGCCGGCCAAGGACGTGGACGGCTTCCACATTGCCAGCGCGGGCGCCCTGATGACGGGCATGCCGGGCTTCTGGCCCTGCACGCCCTACGGCTGCATGAAGATGCTGGAAAGCATCGGCTGCGAGCTCAAGGGCAAACACGCGGTGGTGATCGGGCGCAGCAACATCGTGGGCAAGCCGATGGCGCTGATGCTGCTGCAAAAGAACGCGACCGTCACCATCTGCCACAGTGGCACAAAAGACCTCAAGGCCCTGACATTGCAGGCCGACGTGATCGTGGCTGCAGTGGGCAAGCGCAACGTGCTCACGGCCGACATGGTCAAGACCGGCGCCGTGGTGCTCGACGTCGGCATGAACCGCAACGATGAAGGCAAGCTCTGCGGCGACGTCGACTTTGATGGCGTGAAGGAAGTGGCCAGCTGGATCACGCCCGTCCCCGGCGGGGTGGGTCCCATGACCATCACCATGCTGATGGTCAACACGCTGGAGTCAGCCGAGCGGCTGCTGGCCGCCTGAAGGGTCAGCGAGCCGGCGATACCCGGCTCAAACGCCAGAGCACGGCACCGGCACACAGCCACTGGCCCAACACCATCGCCGAGCCGATGCCGTGCCAAAGACGGAGGTTGCCCCCACTGACGCGTGCAGTCACGATGTTGTGCGCCACGCCGAACTCCTGCATGAGGGCCAGCAACATGCCCAGCAACACGATACCCAGCGTGGTCATGGTGGCGCCATCCGGCGCGCCACCGCGTTCATTACCGCGCCTCAGCACCACCAGCAAAGCCAGACCCAGCAGCAGCCCGGCGTAGCACTGCAACGAAAAGAGCTTGGCGGCGACCGGCCCCGCCATGGCGGGACTGCCGAGTTGGGCGAACAGCGTCGGCACCGCGAGAAAACTCAATGCCGTGATCCCGCCCCACCACAGAGCGGCAACCAGGATGGCAAGGCGCCGCAATGCCATCTGTTTCAGGCGTAGCGCACCGCCACGATTTCAAAGCGTTTGATGCCACCCGGTGCCTGCACCTCGGCCACATCGCCCTCCTCCTTGCCAATCAACGCACGCGCGATCGGGCTGCTGATGTTCACCAGGCCCAACTTGAGATCGGCCTCGTCTTCACCCACGATCTGGTAAGTCACGGCCGAACCGCTGTCTTCGTCTTCCAGCTCCACCGTGGCGCCGAACACCACGCGGCCGCCCGCATCGAGTGCGGCCGGGTCGATGATCTGTGCGGCCGAGAGCTTGCCTTCAATCTCGGCGATGCGACCTTCGATGAAACCCTGACGGTCTTTGGCGGCGTCGTACTCAGCGTTCTCGCTCAGATCGCCTTGCGCGCGCGCCTCGGCGATCGCATTGATCACCCAGGGGCGGTCCACGGTTTTCAAGCGGTGCAACTCTTCCTTGAGCTTTTCGGCGCCGCGTTTGGTGATGGGAATGGTGGCCACTGTGACGTTCTCCTACTGCCTCCGGCTCTTCGCCGGCACAAAAGCAAACCGCCGGGCGTTGCCGCTCGGCGGTGTTCATGAAAGGGCATTATGCCGCGAAAGAAACCGGTGTCCACACGCCTCGACCAGCACCGCAGCGCCAAACCGGGACGCGTGCCTGTTTCAGAGCTGCGCGTGCATCTCCTGCACCGAGATCACACCCAGGTTGTCCAGATACTGCATACCTTCCACCGCCGCTTCTGCACCAGCAATGGTCGTGAAGGTGGTCACGCGCGCCAGTAACGCCGAGGTGCGGATGGCACGCGAATCGGCGATGGCATTGCGGCGCTCTTCCACGGTGTTGATGACCAGCACGATGTCGCCATTCTTGATCGCATCGACGATGTGTGGGCGGCCTTCGGTCACCTTGTTCACCGTCTGCACGGCAACACCTGCGGCTGAAATGGCCGCTGCCGTGCCGCGCGTGGCGACCAGCGAGAAGCCCATGTCCACGAGCTGGCGCGCGATCTCCACCGCACGCGGCTTGTCGCTGTTCTTCACGGTCAGGAACACCCTGCCCGAGGTGGGCAGCTTGGTGCCAGCGCCGAGCTGGCTCTTCACAAAGGCCTCACCAAAGGTTTTGCCCACGCCCATCACTTCGCCGGTGGACTTCATCTCGGGACCGAGGATGGTGTCCACACCAGGGAATTTGACGAACGGGAACACCGCTTCCTTGACGCTGAAGTACGGCGGAGTCACCTCGGCGCCGATGCCCTGCTGGTCGAGCGACTGGCCAGCCATGCAACGCGCCGCCACCTTGGCCAGCTGGATGCCTGTGGCCTTGGAAACGAAAGGCACGGTGCGCGAGGCACGCGGGTTCACTTCGAGCACGAAAATCACGTCCTTCTTCGCACCGTTCTCTTCCACTTCCTGGATCGCGAACTGCACGTTCATCAGGCCGACCACGTTCAGGCCTTCGGCCATGGCTGCGGTCTGGCGCTTGAGCTCGTCAACCGTGGCCTTGCTGAGGTAATACGGCGGCAGTGAGCAAGCGGAGTCACCACTGTGGACACCGGCCTGTTCAATGTGCTCCATGACACCGCCGATGAACACGCGACCAGTGGCATCGCGCACTGCGTCCACGTCACACTCGATGGCGTCGTTCAGGAAACGGTCCAGCAGCACGGGCGAGTCGTTGCTGACCTTGACCGCTTCACGCATGTAGCGCTCCAGGTCACGCTGCTCGTGCACGATCTCCATGGCGCGGCCACCGAGCACATAGCTCGGGCGCACTACCAGCGGGTAACCCAGGGCGGCGGCCTTCTCCAGGGCCTCCGGCTCGGCGCGAGCGGTGGCGTTGGGCGGCTGGCGCAAGCCCAGGGTGTGCAGCAATTGCTGGAAGCGCTCGCGGTCTTCGGCCGCATCGATCATGTCAGGGCTGGTGCCGATGATGGGCACGCCCGCAGCTTCCAGGCCGAGCGCGAGCTTGAGCGGCGTCTGGCCGCCGTACTGCACGATCACACCGACCGGCTTTTCCTTGTCCACGATCTCCAGCACGTCTTCGAGCGTGAGGGGCTCGAAGTACAAGCGATCGCTGGTGTCGTAGTCGGTCGACACGGTCTCAGGATTGCAGTTGACCATGATGGTCTCGTAGCCGTCTTCGCGCATGGCGAGTGCGGCGTGAACGCAGCAGTAGTCGAACTCGATGCCTTGACCGATGCGGTTGGGACCACCGCCGAGCACCATGATCTTTTTGTTGTTGGTCGGCTCGGCCTCGCACTCACCGTCTCCATGACCCTCGTAGGTGGAGTACAGGTAGGCGGTGTCGGTCGCGAACTCGGCCGCGCAGGTGTCCACCCGCTTGTAAACCGGGCGGATGTTCTCGGCAATGCGGCGCTCGCGCACGGCTTGGTCGTTGGTCTTGAGCAACTTCGCCAGACGGCGATCCGAGAAGCCCTTCTTCTTCAGACCGCGCAGCGTGTCGGCGTCGATCGCGTCGAGACTCGTCTTTTCCAGTGCCAGCTCGATCTTCACGATCTCTTCGATCTGAACGAGGAACCAGGGGTCGATCTTGGTGAACTGGTGCACTTCTTCCAGCGTCCAGCCGGCGGCAAACGCGTCGCCCACGTACCAGATGCGGTCTGGACCAGGCGCGCCGAGCTCACGCTCCAGCGTCTCACGGTCCTGCGTTTTCTCGTTCATGCCGTCCACGCCGACTTCCAGCCCGCGCAAGGCTTTCTGGAACGATTCCTGGAAGGTGCGGCCCATGGCCATGACCTCGCCCACGCTCTTCATCTGCGTGGTCAGGCGGCTGTCGGCAGTGGGAAACTTCTCGAACGCAAAACGCGGGATCTTGGTGACCACGTAGTCGATGCTGGGTTCAAAGCTCGCGGGCGTTGCACCGCCCGTGATTTCGTTGCGCAGCTCGTCGAGCGTGTAGCCGATGGCCAACTTGGCGGCCACCTTGGCGATCGGGAAACCGGTGGCTTTGGACGCGAGCGCCGAAGACCGCGAGACACGCGGGTTCATCTCGATGACGACCATGCGGCCGTCTTTCGGGTTGATGGAGAACTGCACGTTGGAGCCACCGGTGTCCACGCCGATCTCGCGCAGCACAGCCAACGAGGCATTGCGCAGGATCTGGTATTCCTTGTCGGTCAGCGTCTGAGCCGGCGCCACGGTAATCGAGTCACCGGTGTGCACGCCCATGGGGTCCAGATTCTCGATCGAGCACACGATGATGCAGTTGTCCGCCTTGTCGCGCACCACTTCCATCTCGTACTCTTTCCAGCCAAGCAGCGACTCTTCAATCAGCAGCTCATTGGTGGGAGAGGCCTCCAGGCCGCGCTTGCAGATGGTTTCAAACTCTTCCGGGTTGTAAGCGATACCGCCGCCAGTGCCGCCCAGCGTGAAGCTGGGGCGGATCACCACAGGGAAGCCGACCGTCTTCTGTACACCCCAGGCTTCTTCCATGCTGTGCGCAATGCCCGAACGCGCCGAACCCAGACCGATCTTGGTCATGGCATCCTTGAACTTCAGGCGGTCCTCGGCTTTGTCAATGGCCTCGGGCGTGGCGCCAATCAGTTCCACGTCGTACTTGGCGAGCACGCCGTTGCGCCAGAGGTCAAGCGCGCAGTTCAGCGCGGTCTGCCCTCCCATGGTCGGCAGGATGGCAAAACCACCTTTGGCCAACGGGCGCTCCTTGGCGATGATCTTCTCGACCGTCTGCCAGGTGATGGGCTCGATGTAGGTGACGTCGGCCGTGGCCGGGTCGGTCATGATGGTCGCAGGATTGCTGTTGATCAGCACGACCCGGTAGCCCTCTTCGCGCAAAGCCTTGCAGGCCTGCACGCCAGAGTAGTCGAACTCACAGGCCTGGCCGATGATGATCGGGCCGGCGCCGATGATGAGGACGGTTTGAATGTCGGTTCTTTTGGGCATGGTTCGCTGGGGATGTTCGCCGGCTCAGGCGGTGGCGGGCACGCGGGCCTGCATCAGGTCGATGAAACGGTCGAACAGGTAGCCAATGTCGTGGGGGCCGGGCGATGCTTCGGGGTGTCCCTGGAAGCAGAAAGCTGGCTGGTCGGTGCGCGCGAGGCCCTGCAGCGTGCCGTCGAACAGGCTCACGTGCGTGGCGCGCAGCGTGGCGGGCAGGGACTTTTCGTCGACCGCGAAGCCGTGGTTCTGGCTGGTGATGCTCACGCGGCCGTTGTCGAGGTCTTTCACCGGGTGGTTGGCGCCGTGATGGCCAAACTTCATCTTGAAGGTCTTTGCGCCACTGGCCAACGCCAGGATCTGGTGGCCCAGGCAGATGCCGAAGGTCGGTACGCCGGCTTCGATGATCTCGCGCGCGGCGGCGATGGCGTAGTCGCAAGGCTCCGGATCACCAGGGCCGTTGGACAGGAACACGCCATTGGGCTTGAGCTTGAACACGTCGGAAGCAGGTGTTTGCGCCGGCACCACGGTGATCTTGCAACCCCGTTCGCTGAGCATGCGCAGGATGTTGTACTTCACGCCGAAGTCATAGGCCACCACGTGGAAGCGTGGCGCGATCTGCTCGCCATAACCGAAGCCGAGTTGCCATTCGGTCTGCGTCCAGGCGTAGGGGGCGGTGGCCGAGACCACCTTGGCCAGATCGGCACCGGCCATGTTCGGCGCTGCCTTGGCCGCGGCCAGGGCCTGGGCGCGGTGCGCCTCGGTGATGGCTTCGCCGGCAGGCAGGGCCAGGATGCAACCATTTTGCGCGCCATGTGTACGCAGGCGGCGTGTGAGCGCACGGGTGTCGAGGTCGGCAATGGCGACGGTGCCTTCGCGCTGGAGGTACTGCGAGAGCGATTCGTTGCTGCGGAAGTTGGAGGCCAGCAGGGGCAGGTCTTTGATGATCAGGCCAGCGGCGTGGACGCGGCTGGCTTCCACGTCCTCGGCATTGGTGCCGGTATTGCCGATGTGCGGATACGTCAGGGTGACGATCTGCTGGCAGTAGCTGGGATCGGTGAGGATTTCCTGGTAGCCGGTGAGCGCGGTGTTGAACACCACCTCACCCGTGGTCTGACCGGTGGCGCCAATGGAAACGCCTGTAAAGACCGTGCCGTCGGCGAGCGCGAGAAGGGCTTTCGGGTGGACGGGAAGCACGGAATTCTCCAGAGTGGGGGCGGCAACGTCCTCGCGCCGGCGGCAGGTGCCGCGCAGGCCTCGCACCCGCCTCGCGCCGGCCGATGCCGGGGCAGAAACGGAGCAAAAACCTGGGGTGGTGAGCCGGGGCGCGCAGGGGTTGCGCTGATTGCGGGTAAACCGTGGAATTATAGCCCGGTACAGCCCCTCGGCCGACAGTTCTGCAGCCTATCGGGCCGCGCTGGCGTGAAGACAAATGGCGGCGGCGGCGGCCACGTTGAGCGACTCTTCACCACCGGGCTGGGCGATCCGCACGAAAGCGCCGGCACGGGCCATCAAACCCTCGCCCACGCCCTGCCCTTCGTGACCCATGACCCAGGCGCAGGGCCACGGCAAGCGGGCCTCGTGCAGCCAGTCGCCCTGATGGGAGCTCGTGACCAGCATCGGCACGTCCAGCGCCGCGAGATCGTCCGCCGCGAGGCCTTCGATCAGACGCAGACCGAAATGCGCCCCCATCCCGGCACGCACCACCTTCGGGGACCACAGCGCGGCCGTGCCTTTGAGCGCCAGAACCTGACCGAAGCCGAAGGCCGAGGCACTGCGCAGAATGGAGCCAACATTGCCTGCATCCTGGAGGCGATCCAGCACCACGGTTGCCGTGCCGCCCTGCACCGCTGAAGCGGGAGGCAGGGTCCACACAAAGCCAACGCCAGCAGGCGACTCGAGCCCGCTGACTCCCGCCATCAAGGCGTCAGGCACGATAACCAACTGATCGGCGGCGTCGCGCAAATCGTGCGGCGCCTGCGGCCAGAAGGACTCTGTGAACACCGCAGTATCCGGCCTCTTGCCGCGCGCCAGCAAGGCGCGGCAAAGATGATCGCCTTCCAGCCAGATCTGACCTTGCTTGCGATAGGCCGTGCCGTCATGTGCCAGCAGGCGCAGGCGCTTGAGCAATGGGTTGTCACGCGAAGTAATGGCCAGGGGCGAGGCCATCATGGTTCGATGTCCTCGTCAACGGGGGGCACCACCAGGGCGCGTGCCACTGGGGCGAACGAACGCCGGTGCACGGCCAGGGCGCCATGCATCCGCAACGCCTGCATGTGCTGCGCCGTTCCGTAGCCCTTGTGACGGTCGAACCCGTATTCGGGGTGCTGCAGATGCAACTCGCAGAGCAAGCGATCCCGCGTGACTTTGGCCAGGATGGATGCAGCAGAAATCGACGGCACCAGCGCGTCGCCCGATACGATGGCCTCGGCCAACACATCCAATGACGGGAGCCGGTTGCCATCCACCAGCACTTTCGAGGGCTTCAGGCGCAAACCAAGCACCGCCCGGCGCATGGCCAGCATCGTGGCTTGCAGGATGTTGAGCTGATCGATCTCCTCCACCGAGGCCTGGGCCACACTGCAGCACAGCGCCTTGGCGCGAATCTCGTCATACAGTTTTTCGCGACGCAATGCGGTCAGCTGCTTGGAATCCGCCAGGCCTTTGATGGGCGCACGGTCGTCCAGGATGACAGCAGCAGCCACCACCGGGCCGGCCAGGGGGCCGCGCCCAGCCTCGTCCACGCCAGCCAACAACCCGGGTACATCCCAGATGAGCGCGGCCTGTTCAGCCTTCAAGAACTTGTTCGATCGCATCGGTGGCCAGTTGGGCGGTGTCTCTTCTCAGCGTGTGGTGCAGCTCGGTGAATCGCTGCTGGAGCGATGCGATTTTCGCAGGTGCGTCGAGCCAATCCAGCACCGCCTGCGACAGCGCCTGGGGCGTCGCCGCGTCCTGCAACAACTCGGGCACGACGAAATCGTTACACAGAATGTTGGGCAAGCCCACCCATGGCTGCAACTGCTTGCGCCGCATGATCTGCCACGAAAGCCAGTTCATGTTGTAGGCAATCACCATGGGACGCTTGAACAGCGCGGCCTCCAGCGTGGCCGTGCCACTGGCGATCAGCGTCACGTCGCAGGCCGCGAGTACCGTGTGCGACTGGCCCGGAATCACTGTCAAAACGCCACCAAGCCCGGCGGCGTTGGCTGCGGCCTCAATGCGCTCGCGCAAGGCAGGCACCGCTGGCACAACGAAACGAATGCCGGCGCGCTCGCGCTTGAGAAGCACCGCAGCTTCAAAAAAGCGGGAGACCAGGTACTGCACCTCCGACGCGCGGCTTCCCGGCAGGATGGCCACTACCGTGTCCTCTTCGCGCAGTCCCAGTTGAACGCGTGCCGCCGCCCGATCCGGCTCCAACGGAATCACATTGGCCAGCGGATGGCCCACGTAGGTAGCCGCTATGCCATGCTGACCCAGCAATTCGGGCTCGAACGGGAAAATACAGAGGACGTGGTCGGCGCTGCGCTGGATTTTCTCAACCCTGTCTGCTCGCCAAGCCCAGATGGATGGACAAACAAAATGCACGGTGGGAATGCCCTCCGCCTTCAGGTTGGCCTCCAGGTCCAGGTTGAAATCGGGGGCATCCACGCCAATGAATACATCGGGGCGTGTCGACGTCAGCAGGCGCTGCTGCAACTGCGAGCGGATACCAACGATTTCCCGATAGTGCCGCAGCACTTCAACGTAACCGCGCACCGCAAGCTTCTCGCTTGGCCACCACGCATCAAAACCTTGTGCCGCCATCTGCGGCCCACCGATGCCAAACGAATGAAGGTCCGGCCAACGCTGTCGTACACCACCCAGCAGCAGACCAGCGAGCAGATCGCCCGACGTCTCGCCCGCCACGAGGGCAAAACGCTTGGACGGATTCATGCGAGGCTCAGCGGACGATGCCGCGCTGGGGCGACACCTGCCCGAGGAAGTCAAGCATCATTGCCACATCGGGTGCGGCCTCGGGCGTCTTCTCGGTCAGCCCACGGATGCGCGCCACCGCGTCGTCCAGCTTGAGATCATCCCGGTAGAGCGCCTTGTGCATGGCCTTCACCGCTGAAATGCGCTCAGGTGAAAAACCACGTCGGCGCAAGCCTTCAAAGTTCATCGAACGCGCTTGGGCAGGCTGCCCCTGAGACATCACGAACGGGGGCAAATCGGCAAACAGCAGCGAACACATGGCCGTCATGGCGTGGGCACCGATGCGCACGAACTGATGCACCACAGTGAAACCACCCAGGATCACCCAGTCGTCTACCACCACATGGCCAGCGAGTTGCGAGTTGTTGGCAAAGATGGTGTGGTTGCCCACCACGCAGTCATGCGCCAGGTGCACGTAGGCCATGATCCAGTTGTCGTTGCCAACCTGGGTCATCGCGCGATCACCCGGCGAACCGATGTTGAAAGTGCAGAACTCGCGGATCGTGTTGCGATCACCAATGACCAGTTCACAGGGCTCGCCTGCGTATTTCTTGTCTTGTGGGATCGCCCCAAGCGAGTTGAACTGGAAGATGCGATTGTCGCGGCCGATCGTGGTGTGGCCCTCGATCACGCAGTGGGCACCGACCGTGGTGCCGGCGTCAATCTTTACGTGAGGCCCAATCACGGTATATGGCCCGACGCTCACCGAGCTGTCCAGCTCGGCCGACGGTTCAATCACCGCCGTGGGGTGGATCAATGACACAAGGAACCCTCCCCGGTTCAAGCGATTGTGCGCATGGTGCACATCAGTTCGGCTTCGCAAGCCACCTGATCGCCCACACGCGTGATTCCCTTGAACTTGAAGATGCCGGCCTTGGCGCGCTCCAGGGTCACGTCCATGATGAGCTGATCGCCTGGCTCAACGGGACGCTTGAAACGCGCGCCATCG
>Ga0247738_10000386_pt1 | contig 17426 bp, 10 predicted proteins | sample UWRJL013104B2_FD_180936 | JGI IMG/M metagenome (GOLD analysis project Ga0247738, IMG submission 180936) | Plant litter microbial communities from Arlington Agricultural Research Station in Wisconsin, United States - UWRJ-L013-104B-2 | ecosystem: Environmental > Terrestrial > Plant litter >...
CGGTTTTTTCTGTCCAATACCATCCTGAATCAAGCCCGGGACCTTTCGATAGCAGGTATTTATTCGACGAATTTGTTGCTCTTATAAAAACACATTCCAAAAAACCTGAAACACTTAGTGTTTAATTAACAATAACTTTTCGGAAAGTTGAATATATTTTTTTACTTTCACTACATAATTTATAAAAAGAACAACAATGAGTGCGATAATTGACATTCGATCAAGAGAAATATTGGATAGCCGCGGCAATCCAACTGTAGAAGTGGAAGTATTGACGGAAGATGGAGCCGTAGGCCGTGCAGCAGTGCCGTCAGGTGCTTCTACCGGTAAACATGAAGCTGTGGAACTTCGGGATGATGACAAAAAAAGATACCTGGGCAAAGGAGTATTGAATGCCTGCAAACATGTAGATGACGAGATCCGCGAGGAGGTAGTCGGTATGGATGTATCTCAGCAGAGAGAGATCGATCAGGTAATGAGAGATGCTGACGGTACTAAAAACAAATCTGTTTTCGGAGCTAACGCCATCCTTGGTGTGTCTCTTGCTGTAGCTAAAGCGGCCGCGGTGGAATCCGGCCAACCATTATACCGTTACATAGGTGGCATCAATGCATGCACACTTCCGGTTCCAATGATGAACATCCTCAATGGTGGAAGTCATGCAGACAACAGCATTGACTTTCAGGAATTCATGATCATGCCGATAGGCGCGCCATTTTTCTCAGAGTCTTTGAGAATGGGCGTGGAGATCTTCCACAACCTGAAAAAAGTTTTGAGTTCTAAAGGATATTCCACTAATGTGGGTGATGAAGGAGGATTTGCACCGAACATCAAGTCGAATGAGGAAGCCATCGAAATGGTTCTTTCAGCAATCGAAAAAGCCGGGTACAAACCGGGTGAAGATGTGATGATCGCGCTGGATGCAGCTGCTACAGAATTTTACGATGAGAAAAACAAAGTGTATCATTTCAAAAAATCTGATGGTAAAAAATTAGGGGGAGATGAAATGGTCGATTATTGGAAAAAATGGGTAAAAAAATATCCGATCTGCAGCATCGAGGATGGACTTGCAGAAGACGACTGGAAGTCATGGTCTAAACTTACCGCTGAAGTTGGCAATAAAGTTCAGATCGTAGGTGACGACTTATTCGTGACCAATACAGAGAGACTAAAAAGAGGTATCAAGGAAAATGCAGCCAATGCCATCCTTGTCAAAGTAAATCAGATCGGTACTTTAACGGAGACCATAGAAGCGGTTCAGATGGCTACTAAGGCAGGATTTAATTCTGTCATGAGTCATAGAAGTGGTGAGACAGAAGATACGACGATCGCCGATCTTGCTGTTGCTTTAAATACCGGACAGATCAAGACCGGTTCTGCATCCCGCTCTGACCGGATCGCTAAATACAATCAATTATTACGTATCGAAGAAGAACTTTTAGACAGTGGAATTTTTCCCGGAAGAGATCTTTTTAAGAAAAAATAATTAAAGATGTAAATATAAAAGCCGCAAATTGATGATTGATTTGCGGCTTTTTTATTGTTAAATATTTGGTTTGAAATATAGAAAATCCAACATTTTCCGGTATTGAAATTATGGTAAATAAACGTCGGTCCTTTGTGTAATAATATTCAGGAACTACGAATTGACCTTGATCTATATTGGACCACTTTCATTAATCTGGCCAATTGTCCAATGAATTTATATTTTTGCATCATAATTATAAGGCATCGTGAGCAAAACGTTAAAAATAGTTCTCATTGTAATGGGTGTGCTGATCGCTGATCAGGTATTAAAGATTTACATCAAAACCCATTTTCAGTATGGTGAAGACCTGCCATTATTCGGGGCTTCATGGGCTTATTTTAATTTTGTTGAAAACAATGGAATGGCATTCGGACTCAGCCTGGGAGGAGAATACGGCAAACTTGCTTTAAGCCTTTTCAGGATAGTGGCAGTAGTATTTCTCTGGATATACATCCAGAGATTGATCAAAAATCAGGCACATTTCGGACTACTGGTAAGTTTTGCACTCATCTTTGCCGGGGCAGTAGGTAATATCATCGACAGTACATTTTATGGGTTGATCTTCTCAGAATCTTTTTACCACGGGGGCGTAGCAACTATGTTTCCGGAAGGAGGAGGTTATGCCGGTCTTTTGCATGGAAAAGTAGTGGATATGTTGTACTTTCCGGTCATCGATTCTCACTGGCCGAGCTGGTTTCCATTCTGGGGTGGAGAACGTCTTGAGTTTTTCAAACCCGTATTCAATATTGCAGATGCTTCCATTAGCACGGGAGTAGGTATTTTATTAGTGTTTTATAATCGTTTTTTCAAGGACGAGGATAAAAAAGAAGAAGAAACGAAACCAGAATTGATTGAAACAGAGGAAAAATCTGTTTGATCCAATGCTCATCATTTACAGATTTGTCTTTTAAATCTGCGCTTCATTCAAAAATAATTGTCGTATCAGTGTAGAAAACGCCTTTCGACAACCATTCCCAACGTATATAATACGTGCTATTTCTATTATCCTATGATAATTTATGTACCTTTGCGGCGCTAAAAACCAACGGTTAGACACATGATAGCATATATTGATGGCAAAATAACAACCCTGACACCCACGTATGTCTTGACTGAGACAGCTGGTATAGGTTACCATATTAACATCAGTCTGCATACATATTCACAACTGGAAGGTAAGAGCCAATTCAAGATACTGACTGTATTGCTTATCAAGGAAGATTCTCATACGCTTTATGGATTTGCAACGGAGGAGGAGAGAACACTTTTTCAGCACCTGATTTCTGTAAATGGAGTTGGTGCAGGTATTGCCAGGCTCATCCTTTCTTCAGTAATGCCTCACGACATTCGCCAGGCAATTATTTATGACAATGAAAGAGTGTTTGGGCAAGTAAAAGGCATCGGACCCAAGACAGCCAAAAGGATCATCATCGATCTGAAAGATAAACTAAGCAAAGAACCGGAAACTGACGGCCCGAAAATAATGGGTATAAGTACAAATATACTGAGGGACGAATCATCAGCTGCGCTACAGGCGCTTGGATTCCAAAAGGCGGCGATCGATAGGACACTGACCACTCTTTTGAAAGATGGTAATGAATATAATCTTGAGCAGTTGGTAAAAGCGGCTCTCAGGGCATTATCGAGTTAGCCGGACCAGATAAATTGTAAAGAAAAAGTGTTAAATTTTTACAAGACAAAAGAAATCAAAAACTTATGCGTTTAGTGTAAGTCGAAACCATAAAGACCTTTTAAATTATGATCACCAAATCAACCGGAAAAGAAAAATAGTATCTATTGAGCATGGTTCAGCCAGTCATCTGAAATTACCTGTTCAATTTATTTAAAAATTTAATATTCCGTTGTCATTGGGCAACACGATGTATTTATATGAATTTTAAAATCAACACATTTGGTCCTGTTTTAGTCATTTGTCTTGGGATTTACGCGCTCACCGCCGGCAATCTCATCAGGAGAGGTTTTGTTTTCAATGAAAAGGAACCTTCGGATGAACTTTCCCTCGATACGGTGCCTAAGAGATCCATCTACCCCATAGACACTACTGATCCCATCAACCTGAAACTTCCACCGGATATAGAGCAAGGTTATGATTATGATGAAGAATCAGATTCTTATTTTAACTCTACTAAACTTGGTACTGACTATCTCGATGCTCCCATCGGGATGACCTTTTCAGAATATATGGCTGCTAAGGCTAAAGAACAGGAGACCACCTACTTCAATAAACTGGCAGGTATTACTGACGGAAAAAATACAGGTAATGCCAAAGACCCCCTTGAAGGCTATAAGACGAGCACCTCTATTATCCAGCGTTTATTCGGTAGCGACAATATAGATATTAAACCGGCCGGTAGTGTAGATATCAACTTAGGTCTTAGTGCCAACAACACTTTCAACCCTACAGCGACTGAAAGACAAAGAAAATATGTCAACTTTGATTTTCAACCTACCATTGACCTGAGTATAGCAGGTAAAGTGGGTGAAAAATTAAACATCAACGCCAACTACAATACTCAGTCACAATTTGATTTTGACCAGGTGATCAAGATCAATTTCGATGGAGGCAGTTTCGGAGAAGATGATATACTCAAAAAAATCGAAGCAGGTAATGTGAGTCTCCCTCTCAGAAGTTCACTTATCCAGGGTAGCCAGTCTTTGTTCGGTATCAAAGCGGATCTTCAGTTTGGACATTTAAAAGTGACCGGTTTGATCTCCCAGCAAAAATCTGAAAGAAAAAATCTCCAGTTACAGGGAGGTAGCCAATTACAAACGTTTTCACTACCGATTGATCAATATGACGAGAATAAACACTTTTTGTTATCTCAATACAATAGAACAGTATTCAACGGTGCTCTTAAGACGCTGCCTCAGATCAACTCATTCTTCTCTATCACGGACATAGAAGTATGGGTGACCAATGATCGTCAGGAGACGGAGGATGTCAGGGATATCGTGGCATTGGCCGACCTGGGAGAATGGAAAACTTTGACTACATACAACCCAATGTTCAATGATACGATTTCAGTCAATCACCCCGACTATACCGGTCGCATAGAATTGCCAAACAATGATGCCAATGGGCTTTACAAAAGTCTTGCCATCAATGATTCATTGGTGAGCAGACCATTGAGTAAGACTATCAATACACTTCAGGCTTCTCCTTATAACCTTGTCCAAACAAAAGATTTTGAAAAGGTAAGAGCAAGAAAATTAAGAAGAGACATAGATTACACCTTCCATCCTGAACTGGGATTTGTTTCAGTAAATATTGGATTGAGACCTGACCAGGTACTGGGTGTTTCATACCGTTACAGATACAATGACAAGATCCTGCAGGTCGGTGAATTCTCTTATGAAGTTCCTGTCAATCCGATAGAGCCGAATGTCATCTTTGTAAAATTATTGAAAGCCACTACTCAGAAAACAGAAGTTCCATTGTGGAACCTGATGATGAAAAACATTTATTCCGTAGGAGCATATCAGACCAATTCACTGGATTTCAGACTGGATGTATTTTATGAAGATCCTGGATATGGCCAGAAGAGATTTTTGCCCGACACGGATCTGAAAGGTCAGCCTTTGCTGAGGATCTTCAATCTGGACAACCTGAATACTACAGGCGATCCGCAACCGGATGGTGTATTTGACTTTGTGGAAGGTATTACGATCAATAGTCGTACAGGTCGGGTGATGTTTCCCGTTCTGGAACCATTCGGTAGTGACCTTGCCAAAAAGATCAATAACCCGGGCTTAGCTGAGCGATATACATATCCCGACCTATATACACGGACGATCACCAGAGCAAGAGAATATCCGGAGAAAAACCGTTTTACTCTGAAAGGGTCTTACAAGTCTTCAGTTTCTTCCGAGATCTCATTAGGAGCATTTAATGTGCCTCAGGGTTCTGTAAGAGTAACTGCAGGTGGAACTCAGTTGATTGAAAATCAGGATTATACCATTGATTATTCTGCAGGTAAAGTAAATATTATCAACGATGCCTACCTGACTTCGGGAGTTCCGGTCAATGTATCTTTTGAAGACAATGCATTATTCAGCTTCCAGCAAAAATCTATGATGGGTCTGAGAGCTGATTACGCATTGAATAAAAATATGAACATTGGAGGTACTTTCATGAGATTGTCTGAAAGACCATATACTCAGAAAGTCAATCTGGGAGATGACCCGTTAAATAATAAGGTATACGGCGTGGATTTCAATTTCACTAAGGATGCTGACTGGCTGACAAGACTCGTTGATAAGTTGCCGTTGATCCAGACCAAAGAACCTTCCAAGATCAATCTTACGACAGAGGTGGCAGTGCTTCAACCGGGTCACTCGAGATTTATCAATAACCTCGCAGATGAAGGTGGTTCTGCCTATATCGATGACTTTGAGGGAAGTACTTCAAGTTTCGATCTGAGAACTCCGACTCAGGATTGGTTTATAGCCAGTGTTCCTCAGAATGACAACCAGAATAACAATCCACTATTTAAAGAATCTGTTCTTACCGACAATCTTGCTTACGGAGCCAATCGCGCAGGTTTAAATTGGTTCAGGGCAGAGGTGAATGCATTGAATACAGAAGATGTCAATGACCCTTATACCAGATTTGTCTCTATCAATGAGGTATTCAAGCGAAGAAATAATGTAGTGGGTATCAATAATGGCCTTTACACTTTCGACATGGTCTATAATCCATCAGAAAGAGGTCCTTACAATTATGAATTGCCTGGTGGATATCCCGGTTTCTCTGCAGGTCTGAATTCTGCAGGTCAACTCAATCAACCTGAGACCAGATGGGCCGGTATTCAAAGAGCAATTACCAATTCGGATTTTGAGGCGCAAAATTATGAATTCATCGAATTCTATATGTTGAGCCCATTCATTACAAGAAATAATGGGACCAAAAATACCTCCAGTGGTAAATTATATATCAATCTTGGAAATGTTTCAGAGGATGTATTAAGAGATTCAAGAAACTTTTTCGAGAATGGCCTTCCCGGTCCTAATGATGAAAATCAGAAGATCTTTAATTCAGTCTGGGGTAATATTCCTGCAGTCAATCAGTTTATCAATGCCTTCGACAATGACCTTACAAAACGTCAGGCTCAGGATGTTGGTCTGGATGGTTTGAGCAGTGAACAGGAAAGAGTTTTTTTTGTGAACTATCTGGCTCAGATCAATGGTTCATCTAATTTAAGTGCAGATGCAAAGGCGAAGATCAATGCTGACCCTTCTGCAGATGATTTTAGGCACTTCAGGGAGTTTTCGGACGATTCTCCAATTCTTGAAAGATACAGAAGTTTCAATGGTCAGGAAGGCAATTCAAAACCTACTCAAAACAATGCAAGTGTCCAGTCAGCTTCAACAAACTATCCGGATAGAGAGGATATTAATAATGACAATTCACTCAATGAATCAGAGGCTTATTATCAATATGAGATACCGATAGAATATGATGCAGGTACAGATGGAATCAAATTAAACCAATTCATCACAGATACGATCCAGGGCCGGGTGGGTGAGATCTGGTACAGATTCAAAGTGCCTATTAACCAGCCAACACAGACGGTGGGTGGTATCAGCGATTTCAGGTCTATCAGATTCATGAGATTGTTTGTAAAAGATTTCGAACAACAGACCATCATGCGTTTTGCACGTATGGACCTGGTGAGAAATCAATGGAGAAAATATACAAGAGGCATCACCGGACCTATCGATGGCCCGATCGTGATCCAACCTCCATTCAGTGATCTTAAATTTGACCTCAATGCGGTCAACTTTGAAGATAACTCGGCTAAGATACCCGTAAGTTATGTGCTTCCTAAAGGACTTAGATTGGAGCGTGCTGTAGGAGCATATGCGGAAACATTCCAGAATGAGCAATCTCTTGCGATGAATTTCTGCAACCTTCCTGAGGATACCAGAGTCGGTGTATTCAAAAATACAAATATCGATATGAGAAGGTATGACAGACTGAAAATGTTTGTACATGCCGAGACCCTGACTGACCAGAATAATACTATTCCCGATGGTGATCTGAGCATCTTCATGAGGATCGGTAGTGACTTTACGGATAACTATTATGAGTATGAAATTCCTCTCAAGATGTCAGACCTTGACAAACTTGCTATGGACAAAAATGATCTTTTGCTCTATGCTGAAGGAGTCTGGCTTGAACAGAATGCATTTAATTTCCCGCTGCATGTACTGACCGATCTGAAGGAAGAAAGAAATAAGGTAAGTGGCGTAGGAACCTATTATTCAAAGCCGGATCCTGAGAAACCAAACAATATTGTAACTGTAAAAGGTAATCCGAATCTGGGTTATGTCAAAGGTCTGATGATCGGTATTCACAATAAAGAAGGTGGAATTCCGCGATGTGGTGAGATCTGGGTCAATGAAATGCGTATGACCGGTTTCGATGAAAGAGGAGGTATGGCAGCTATTTCAAGATTGGACTTCCAATTGGCAGATCTTGGTACGCTTACATTATCCGGAGCTTATTCATCTCTCGGATGGGGTGCTTTGGATCAGCGTGTGCAGGAGAGAGCGATCGAATCTAATTATCAGTACGATATATCTACGAATCTGGAGTTAGGTAAATTCATCCCGGGAAAGACAGGGATCAAGGTTCCTTTTTACTACCAGTATACCACCACAGTGAAGACTCCGGAATACGATCCGTATGATCTGGATATCAAGTTGAAAGATAAATTGAATCAATACAATGGTTCTCAAAGAGACAGTCTGCGCGAACAAGCTATTGAATACCAAAACATCACATCTTATTCATTCAACAACGTCAGAAAAGAAAGACTGAATAAAGCAGCGGTTCCACTTCCATGGGATATTGAGAACTTTAGCTTTACCTATGGTCATTCCAGAACTAAGAGAACAGACCCGATCATCGCCAGAGACCAGACAGATCAGTACAAAGGAGGATTTGATTACAACTTCACCATGAAGCCATTGTATGTGACACCATTTGCTAAGGCGATCAAGAAGGATAAGTATGTAAAATTCATTACGGATTTCAATTTCAATCTCCTGCCTAATACATTTACTTTCAATACTCAGCTTAACAGGCTTTACAGCACTAAACTGTATCGCTTCACAGATCCTTTCCAAAGTACCTGGAGGACGAGAAACTTCCTTTGGGACAGAAGTTACAATCTTACATGGGATCTGACCAAATCCTTGAAATTTGATTTCACAGCTTTGAATACTGCAGTCGTTGACGAATTGAATGACAGGTTTGTAGATTCAGGATTACCTGATCCTTCCTTTAATTCCAGTAGCAACAAAGCAGAGATCTGGAACAATATCAAGGATCTGGGTAGAAATAAAAACTATCGACACTCATTCAACATTAATTACAACGTACCATTCAAAAACTTCCCTTTCCTGGAGTTCATAAATATGAGGGCATTGTATGGCGGTACTTATACCTGGAGTGCTGCTGCGATCAATGTAGATACACTGGGTAATGTCATTCAGAATACTCAGATAAGACAGTTGAATGCGGATTTCAGTTTTGATCGATTATATGCAAAGTCAGATTATCTGAAAAAAATCGAAAAGCCCGGTACTAAGACTTCTAAGAAAGAGGTGAAGCCTACTAAGCTCAACGATAAGAATAATCCGAAGGACGAAAAGATCACTAATAAAGAATCTGACACCAAAGTAGATTCAGCTTCCACTGCCAGTCTGACGAAAGAAGAAAAGGCGAAGCTGAAGAAGGAAAAAGAAAAAGAGAAGCGGAAACTGGAAAGGTTGGAGCGGCGGGCCAATTATCAACCGGGACTTGCAGAACGCATTCTTATCAGACCATTGCTAAGTGTAAGAAAGGCAAGATTGACCTACACCGAAAATCTCAATTCGACCATTCCGGGTTATGTTCCGGGTACTTCTGCGCTTGGTATGGACAAATGGAGTTCTCCAGGTTTTAGTTACATCTCAGGATGGCAGCCGGATGACGCTTATTTCAATCGTGCAATCTCTCCCGACAATCAATGGATCACAAAAAATATCTTTCAGAACCAATTGGTCATCCTTGGTAAAAATCAGGTGATCGAAGCACGCGTAAATCTGGAGCCATTCAATGACTTCAAAGTCGATCTCAATGCGGGAAGAACTTATCAGGAGACACATACTGAATTATTTAAAGTAAAAGCTGTTGGTGAGGACTTTGGAAGATATTCCGGGCGTGATGTTGGTTCATACACGACGACCTATTTTACTTTGAACACATTCTTTGATGATCTCAACGATGTATTTAAAAGATTCGAAGCCAATAGAACAGTTATCTCAAGCAGATTGGGTACAACACCCGGACCTCAACCAGGTTATACTGAAGGGTTTGGAAGAATCCAACAGGATGTATTGATTCCTGCTTTCCTTGCGGCCTATTCCAACACCGACGCCAATGAGCAGAATCTGGATATATTCAAGACCATGCCGAAGATCAACTGGCAGTTGACTTATAATGGATTGACCAAGATCGCTTTCTTCAAGAAATATTTCTCCAGTATAAATGTTTCTCATGCGTACAAATCGACGTTAACGGTCAACAGCTTTAATACTTCACCGTATTATGATGCGAACCAGCCGAATCTGATCAATCCGATCTCTCAGAACTATTACAGCAGACTGGAGATCCCCGCAGTATCGATCACTGAAGGATTGTCTCCATTGATTCGTTTTGACTTCAAGACGAAAAATGATGTGACATTCAATGTAGATTATAAAAAGATCAGAAACCTCTCTCTTTCATTTGTGGACAACCTTGTAAATGAAACGAAGACATCTGACTTTACTTTCGGTGCGGGATATGAAATGCACAATGTCAAATTGCCTTTCATGAAGGAATTCCAGAAGAAAAAATCTAAGAAGAAAAAAGCCACAGAGAAAGATGCCGGTAAAACTTCCAGCAAGCCGGGTGCCGGAGGAGGAAAAAAACCTGCATCAGAAAATGACCTGATCTTCCGTCTTGACTTGTCTTACAGGGACGATATCTCTGTCAGTCACTTCATCGACCAGAACAGAACATTGACTTCCAGGGGTGCTACTACATTCAGAATAGCTCCGAATATCGAATACGAGTATAACAAAAACCTGACCCTGAGATTATTCTATGACTACAACCTTTCAAGTCCGAAGACTTCTCAACAATTCAAAACAATTTCTCAGAGAGGAGGAGTAACGTTCCGCTTCCTGTTGAATTAATGGAATATCAGGCTTATATAAAAAAGGCAGATCAAATCAGTTTGGTCTGCCTTTTATTTTTTGAAAATATTCAATTCTAAAAATCACCCATTAAGTAACACATCCTATTTTTCCGGCTAATCCTTATCTTGCATGAAATAATTGATTCAAAATGCATGTAGGAGTATCCTATTCCCTCAAAGAATTTATTTTTTGGACCAGACGCAATATATACAAGCTGATAATCATCGGCCTCCTGCCGGTGATCTTATACCAGGTAATTGGTCTCCGTTGGATCGGATTGCCATGGACCGTCACCGCGTTGCTTGGTACAGCTACTGCTTTTATTGTTGGTTTTAAAAACACACAAACCTACAGCAGGACGTGGGAAGCGCGGACCATCTGGGGTGGAATTCTCAACAGCAGCAGATCCTGGGGTATTACATGCAGAGATTTCATTGATGATGAAATATGTACCAGAAAATTGGTCTACCGGCATTTTGCATGGCTCACTGCACTCAGATATCAGTTGAGAGAAAGCCGTCAATGGGAAACTTCCTCCAAGGCATATAATGCGGAATATCAGCAATACTATTCGATTCCCGAAAAAGAATCTCCTCTGGAAGATGAGTTGGCTAAGTATTTGTCACAGGAAGAATTGTCCTATATTCTGTCTACTAAAAACCGGGCTGCTCAGATCCTTAGCCTGCAATCAGCTTCGATAAAAAATATGGAAAGCAAAAAGCAGATCGATACGCTCAAATTTCTGGAATTTGAAAAATTGCTCAGGGAGTTTTATGACCATCAGGGAAAAGCCGAGAGGATCAAAAATTTTCCGTATCCAAGGCAATTTGCCAGCATAAATTCATTTTTCATCACTTTGTTCTGCATTCTCCTGCCATTTTCAATGCTCAATGAATTCGAGAAATTGAATGATGCAGTCTCCGGGATCATGAAGGGATATATGGTATGGTTGGTAGTACCTTTCAGTGTCCTTGTGTCTTGGGTATACACTTCTCTGGAACAGGTGGGCGAAAGCACTGAAAATCCATTTGAAGGAAGTGCAAATGATGTTCCTATCTCACAAATGAGTAGAACCATTGAAATTGATATGAGAGAAATGTTAGGTGAGCACGATCTTCCGGAACCATTAAAACCACGTAACAATATCGTGTTGTAGTTCCTTAGGTATTCTTATAAATAGCATTAGTCTTATTAAAATCATTATTTTTATTAAATAAATTAATATTCTGACCATGAAGTCTGCCCGTTATCTCTTCATTTTACTTTGTTTTATTTTCATTCAATCTATTCAGGCTCAGCATAGCCAGGATTCATTGTGGATGGCAATGCATTACACCAAAGAGGAAAAGATGATCAGGATGCGAGATGGGGCAAGTCTTTTTACCTCAATTTATTTGCCTAAGGATGTGTCCAAAAAACATCCGATTCTGATGTTAAGAACTCCATACTCCTGCAGACCATATGGTGTGGATAAATTTCATGAATTGTACAGATCTTACCATAAATATTATCTGAGAGCAGGATATATCCTTGTTTACCAGGATGTAAGAGGAAGATATATGAGTGAAGGCACTTACGAAGATATCCGACCGCACATCGCCAATAAAAAATCTGAAAAGGATGTGGATGAAGCCTCTGATACTTATGATTCTATCGATTGGCTGGTAAATAATATACCCAACAACAATGGCAATGTGGGTATTTATGGTATCTCCTACCCGGGTTTTTATGCGACGATGGCAGCATTGTCCGGGCATCCGGCATTGAAAGCAGTCAGTCCGCAAGCTCCTGTCACGGACTGGTACCGGGGGGATGATTTTCATCACAATGGTGCATTTGCTTTGATGGATGCGTTTGGATTCTATAGAAGTTTTGGGATGCCACGACCTAAACCTGTGAAACAATATCCGAATGTGAATTCAAATTTCACTTCAGATTCTTACGATTTTATGCTGGAAGCAGGTTCACTGGCGGAGATTAAGAAAAACTATTTCGGAGATAGTATCAAGTTTTGGAATGATATGTTTGCTCATCCTGACCTTGATAAATTTTGGGAAGACCGCAATCCTCTGCCTCATCTGCAAAATGTCAAACCTGCTATGATGGTCGTGGGAGGTTTGTTTGATGCAGAAGACTGTTACGGAGCATGGAAGACTTATGAAGCGCTGAAGGGCCAAAGCAAAACCGGTGAAAACATGCTCGTCATGGGTCCCTGGTTTCATGGCAACTGGGGAGGCCGTGGCACGGGTGATGCCATTGGCAATGTACAGTTTGGTCAGAAAACTGCTGAGTGGTATCAGAATGAAATGGAAATTCCTTTTTTCCAAAAGTATCTGGAAAATAGTCCGAATAAAATGACGGGAGACAAAGTCAATGTTTTTGTTACCGGCTCCAATGAATGGAAATATTATGAAACATGGCCACCGAATGGGGTGAAGGAATTAAAGCTTTTCCTCAAAAGTGAAGGTAAATTGTCAGATCAGCAGCCCACAGAAGCCGGTTCGATGGACTCATATGTGAGCGACCCGAATAAACCGGTTCCATACAGGTCAGACATCGGCTGGAATCGCACCCGCGAATATATGCTTGATGATCAAAGATTCGCTGCACAACGTCCGGATGTATTGACTTATGAAAGTGAAGTGCTGACAGAAGATATGACTGCACTGGGTCCGGTGATCGCTGACCTTTTCGTAAAATTATCTACAACTGACGCAGATTTTGTGGTCAAGGTGATCGATGTATTCCCGGATGATTTCAATGAGTATAGTTCCAAAAATGTGCCTTTGGGAGGTTATCAAATGCTGGTGAGAGGAGAGATCATGCGTGGCAGATACAGAAATTCATTTGCAAAACCTGAAGCCTTCAAGGCAGGAAAAGCTGATAGGGTAAAATATGCATTACCTGACATATCACATAATTTCAGAAAAGGTCATCGCATCATGATCCAGATCCAAAGTTCGTGGTTCCCGATCTTTGATCGGAATCCCCAGCAAATGGTAGATATTTATTCCTGCAAATCTTCAGATTTTATAAAATCAAATATTGATGTCCTAAGGGATAAAAATCATCCATCTTCTGTTACACTGTTTGTTAAATAGAGTGGATTAAATTTATTAAAATTATGGCAAAACAAGCAGTGCAGCGGTTATCAGAATTACATTAAAATGCGAATTGTTAAAGTTTTATTTCCAAAGTAGATCAAATCTAAATTGGTCTTTATTATTTAAAAAATTTATAAACTTTGCATACTGATTTGGGTTAATATGAAAACCTAAATTAAGTTTTAAGAGAGAGATTCAGATCGATCTATATTTTTGTTCAACACGTTATTTTATTAAGATCATGATTCTAGAACCAATAGAGCGCAGGGCGAATCTAACTAAGGAAGAATTCAAAAAGGAATATCTGGATAAGGACAGACCTGTAGTATTGACAGATATGGCCAAAGACTGGCCGGGTCTGGACAAATGGACTTTTGAGTTTTTTAAAGAAAAATATGGCGATCTCCAGGTACCGCTGGTAGACAAAGATTTTCATAAACCGGGTGCCGGGTATATGGAGAAAAAAAAGATCGCTTTCAAGACATATATTGAAGCGATAGAAAATGGTCCTACGGATCTGCGCCTTTTCTTATTTAATATTTTTGCTGAGGCACCTGAATTAAGGGATGATTTTCAATGGCCAACGATCATGGATGGTTTTGTGAAAACGCTTCCTTTTATGTTTTTCGGAGGCAAGGACAGCATCACACCTTTGCATTTTGATATTGATTGTCCTTCTAATTTCCTGACTCATTTTCATACAGAAAAGCGCGTATTATTATTTGACAGGGATCAATCCAGATATTTATATCATCAGCCATTTACGGTTCAGAGCCAGGTAGATCTTCATAATCCTGACTATGATAAATTCCCGGCACTGAGAAAGGCACAGGGTATAGAAGCGATGTTAGGTCATGGTGATACTGTGTATATTCCACCTCACTGGTGGCATTATATTGAATATACAGACAGCGGTTTTTCATTAGCACTCCGGGCGCATGCCAGCATCACAAATAAATTTGTTGCTGTTCGAAACCTTGTTCAACACTCAGTCATAGACAAGGGAATGAATAAGATCATGGGAGAGAAATGGAAAAATTGGAAACTGGAAACAGCAAAAAACAGAGCAGAATCAGTCTGACAAGTTAAGGATCTCTCGTTTTATTTTTATCAATAAACTCAATATTATGCTTTCAAACGATCTTACATTGCGGGAATTAGGTGAAGCTTCCATCAACTTAGCCAAACAAAATGTTTTAAATGGTGGAGGTCCGTTCGGAGCCATCATCGTCCGGAATGGAGAGATCGTAGCGGAAGGAGCTAATAGTGTCACTCTGAATAATGACCCTACTGCTCATGCTGAAGTGGTTGCGATCAGAGAAGCTTGTACCGTTTTAAATACATTTCAACTGGATGACTGCATCCTGATTACTTCCTGCGAGCCTTGCCCTATGTGCCTTGGAGCATCCTACTGGGCCAGATTAAAGGCGGTATATTACATCGCTACTAAATCAGATGCAGCTGCTGCAGGTTTTGATGATTCATTTATCTATGAAGAGCTGGGAGTGCCACATTCTGAAAGAACAATTCCTTTCATTCGTTTGGAAATGTCTGATTATAATGCTCCATTTGAAACATGGGCTGAATTTGGTGATAAACGGCTTTATTAGGATTCCGGGTTTAAAAATCTTTCAGAATTCGAAGTTGAGAATTTTTGAAAGAACAAAAATTACAGTGAACACCACTCCAATATAAAATATGATCTTTCCCTGTTTCCTGGTATATTCATCATACGAAGGAATTACATTGCCATCAGGAATAGTTTTGGTGGAAGTCATGATAACATATCCGAATATCAACCCATAAATACCGGTAAAAGCAAGGAAATAGGAGACAACTATCCAGATCCGGCTTACTTTATCACTTTTTGAAAGTTCGTTTAATCGCTGTTCCTTTAAATCAGCAATTTGTTTTTCATCAATTATAAATCCTCTATCGAGTAATATTTTTCTGGCAAGAATATTGTCAAGATCTCCCCATTCATCATAGTTTTGTATGATTTCAAACAGTTCTTCATCTTTAAAAGAAAATAAATAATAATCTTCAGGTAATCCTATGATTTGCTGCTCGGATAGCTCCTTCATGATTTCCTCGGCTGCCTTGAAATCTTCCTCCTTTATTTTTACTTCATATTTATTGCCAACATTGTTATTGGAGAAAGTGACATCGAAGGTTGGTTTGTTATCAGCAACCTCAGCATATATGTCATTGTCTATAAGTTTGTTTTTGAGCTCAATGGCTTCTTGTTCACTTACAAACTGTCTGAATGGGACTAGCTCCTGATCCGGCATCAATAATTATTTATGCTAAAATACTTAATAATAGTTTGTAACGCATCTTCGCCAAATCTTTCTGATATAAAATTTTGGCAAATCCTGGCTTCATCAATTTTCGAATTTAAAAACTCCTGAATGGTACAGGAAGTTTCATAATTTAATTCCATCGGATCATCCGTGTGTTCGCAGCAGAATATATTTTCTCCATCAGAATAACAATGGATATAAAGACCCCCGGATTGAGTGGAATATTTGCTCCAATCAAATACTGTTTCCATAGTTGAGCCAGATTAATATTTTTAATTTCAAGGACAGTACATTTGAGGTATTTACTAACCGGGTGCCCAGGATTCTTTGTCCAGGCTTCTGAAATGTATTGCCTCAGCAAGATGCTCTATTTTGATGTCTGCACTTCCCTCCAGATCAGCAATGGTTCTACTTACTTTGAGGATCCTGTCGTATGCACGTGCGGATAATTGAAGTTTGGTCATTGCATTTTTAAGCAAAGTGATCCCTGCCGTAGTGAGTTGACAAACTTCTCTCACCATATTACCCGGCATTTGTGCATTGGAGTAAACATCTGCTAAATCGCTGAACCTTATTTCCTGAATCTTGCGTGCTTCTTCCACTCTGACCCGGATAGAAGCACTGTTTTCAACTGATGGTTCGTAATCAGTCAATTTATCATAAGAAACAGGAGTTACTTCCACATGAAGGTCGATCCTGTCCAATAAGGGACCGGATATTTTATTCAGATATTTTTTAACAACGCCCGGAGCGCATACACATTCTTTCTCAGGATGATTATAATATCCACATGGACATGGATTCATAGATGCAACAAGCATGAGACTTGCAGGAAAATCGATCGTCTGCCGTGCCCGGCTGATGGTTACCCTGCGTTCTTCCATCGGCTGACGCATGACTTCGAGAGCTTCTCTCTTGAATTCAGGCAATTCATCCAGAAATAACACACCATTATGGGCAAGAGATATCTCTCCCGGACGCGGATTGGATCCACCTCCCACAAGTGCGACATCGCTGATGGTGTGGTGTGGGGAACGGAAAGGACGTTTGGTAATAAGAGAAGAGCCTTTGGATAAGGTACCTGCTACTGAATGAATTTTGGTGGTTTCGAGTGCTTCCTTGAGCGTAAGCTGTGGCAGAATCGTCGGCAATCTTTTGGTCAGCATCGTCTTACCTGCACCCGGTGGTCCTATGAGGATCACATTATGTCCGCCTGCTGCAGAGATCTCCAGTGCACGT
>Ga0247738_10000387_pt1 | contig 17384 bp, 15 predicted proteins | sample UWRJL013104B2_FD_180936 | JGI IMG/M metagenome (GOLD analysis project Ga0247738, IMG submission 180936) | Plant litter microbial communities from Arlington Agricultural Research Station in Wisconsin, United States - UWRJ-L013-104B-2 | ecosystem: Environmental > Terrestrial > Plant litter >...
GTTTTCGGTTCTGAATTATTAATTTTGTCATTCACCCGACCCTATGGAAACCATGTGGGTGGCGATATGGCGTTTGATAAAAACGGTTTCCTATTCATTAGTTCTGGTGATGGTGGTTCTGCAGGCGACCCCCATGAAAATGGTCAAAAGCTTAGTAATTTATTAGGGAAAGTTTTGCGCATTGATGTTGATAAAACTGATGCTGGAAAAAATTATGCAATTCCGCCTGACAATCCATTTGTAAACACTCCCAACGCACAACCTGAAATATGGGCCTATGGTTTGCGTAATCCCTGGCGGTTTAGTTTCGACAAATCAACCAATGATTTATGGGTTGGCGATGTGGGGCAGAACGCATGGGAAGAAATTAATCTGGTAACGCGCGGTGGCAATTACGGCTGGGGTGATATGGAAGGCGACAGCTGTTTTAAATTGAGGCCTGATTGCTCCACCGCAAATAAAATAAAACCGATTCTTTCCATTAGTCAGGAAACTGGAGCCTGTTCAGTAATTGGTGGATATGTTTACCGCGGTAAAGATAATCCTGCAGCAACCGGAAGATATTTTTACACTGATTATTGCGAAAGTACGATGCGGTCATTTACACCATCTTCAGGCATAGCAAAAAACAAGGCTGCACATGGCACCACAGTAACTAATATTGTTTCTTTTGCACAAGACAATGAAAACGAATTATTCGCGCTAGGGCAGGGTTCAGCTGCGGGGCAACAAATTTATAAAATGGAAGCTACAGGAGCAAACCCGCAAGCAGGTACTATGGCAAATAAATTATCTGAAACGGGTTGCGTAGATAATGCAAATCCAACGCAGCCTGCAGCTGGTTTAATTCCTTACGATGTAAACAGTGCTTTATGGTCTGATGGCGCAGATAAAGAACGTTACCTAAGTGTACCGAACAATACGCAAGTGAATGTGACTACTAATGGCGATTTTAATTTTCCGATCGGCTCGGTATTGGTAAAGCATTTTAAGTTTGGGGAAAAGTTTGTAGAAACGCGTTTATTTGCTCACGGCGAATTAGGTTGGCAAGGTTTCAGTTACGAGTGGAATGATGCGCAAACTGATGCAAGCTTGCTGAGTGAAGCTAAAGATAAAGCCGTTAATGACGTCGCCTGGCATTTTCCAGGCCCGGGGCAATGTATGGAGTGCCATACCTCGGTGGCTGGTTTTTCGTTGGGATTGGAAACCAAGCAGTTGAACAGACCTTTTATTTATCCGGCGAGTCAGAAAACGGCTAATCAATTAACGACGCTTTCACATATAGGCCTGTTTACATCGCCACTTTCGTCTGCACATAAGACTGAAAAATTATTTAGCCTTGATGATGCACAAGCTACAGTAGAGCAAAAAGCTCGCAGCTATCTGCACACGAATTGCAGCAACTGTCATCAACCGGACGGCCCCGCGCCAAGCACGCTGGATTTACGTTTCACAAGCAGTCTTGCGCAAATGAATGTATGTAATCAGTCGCCGACGGCGGGAGATATGAGTGTTGTTGATCCCAAACTGATTGCGCCGGGCGATCCTTCCAGATCGGTACTGTTAAAGCGTATGCAAGCGACAGATAGCTCGAAAATGCCACCACTTGCACGGAATCTAGTGGACTCTGGGGCGGTTCAAGTCGTTAGTGATTGGATTACTGGTCTGACGAGTTGTGAATAGTTGTGAATAGTAGAGCTATGGATTGGCTGAAACCTTATGACAAAAGTCGTCTATTCGTGAAGCGGGCGGCTTTAACGTTTATCTCTGGAGACGATTGCAGTAGAATACCTGAGTAATTTAATCAGGTATCCCGAACGGGTAGAGAGTAGTAAAGATGGTTAATGTTGATATCACCGAATCAGCGCAAGAGTATTTGAAAGGCTTGCTGGACAAGCAGAAGGACAATGACGGCATTGGTATTCGTATGTTCGTGGCTAACCCGGGTACATCGCAAGCCGAAACCTGTATAGCCTATTGTCGCCCCGGTGAAGAAAAGCCGGACGATGAAATCGTGGAATTGAAGGGTTTTAAAGCCTATTTTGAAGGCCGCAGCCTGCCATTTTTGTTAGATGCAAAAGTGGATTATTCAGCAGACCGCATGGGTGGCCAACTTACTATACGCGCGCCAAACTCCAAAATGCCGCAAGTCAATGATGATAGCCCGTTAGAAGACCGTATTAACTACGTGTTGTATAACGATGTGAATCCTAGCCTCGCTTCTCATGGCGGTAATGTAAGCCTCGTTGAAGTTACTGACGATAAATACGCGATTTTAAAGTTTGGTGGCGGATGTCAGGGTTGCGGTTCCGTGGCGATTACTTTGAAGCAGGGGATCGAAGTTCAGTTGATGGATAAGCTGCCCGAATTGAAAGGTATCCGCGACGTGACAGACCATAGCGACAGATCGAATGCTTATATGTGATCTGACTTGAATCCGATGTTCAAAAAAATACCGCCAGCAGGCGGTATTTTTTTTACTCGGGGAAACCCATGAATAAAAAACTTATTGTCCCGGCTCGCTAACAAACCCCAATTTTAGAATTCCAGCGCGTTGAACTGCCGCCATCACCTTCATTACGTGTTCGTATTCAACCTTTCGGTCGCCGCGAATGTGAATTTCAGGCTGCGGTTGTTTGCTGGCTTCTGCTGCCAGCCGCTGGGTTAGTTCATCTTCATTAACATCAGTCTCATTCCAGTGGATTTTGCCATCCGCTGTTACTGAAAGATTGATCGTCTCAGGTTTGATGTCATTCACTGTGTTATCTGCGCGCGGTAAATCTACCTTTACCGAATGGGTAATAACGGGTACAGCGATAATGAAAATAATCAACAATACCAACATGACATCCACCAATGGGGTCATGTTGATATCGCTCATTGAGCCTTTGTCTTCTTCAAAATCTCCACCGAAAGCCATGGCGCGATTCCTTATTCAGACTGCGCGTTTTTGCGCGGCATATTTTTAAGAATCAGGTGGCTGCTTCCCTTACTGCTGGCTGGTGGCGCGCCGGTGAGGAAATAAGCATGAAGTTGATGCGCAAAGCGGTTGAGCTTACTGCTGATGGTGCGGTTGCCGCGGTTGATGGCGTTGTAGCCGAGTACCGCTGGAATGGCGACGATCAGACCAAAGGCGGTCATGATTAGTGCTTCACCAACCGGCCCGGCAATTTTATCAATACTTGCCGAGCCGTTTAGGCCAATGCTCACTAGCGCGTGGTAAATCCCCCACACAGTACCGAACAACCCTACAAAGGGTGCCGTCGAACCCACAGACGCCAACAACGCAAGGCCGCGTTGGAGCCTGTCCGTGCTGTGGTCAATGGAATCTTTCAAGCAGGCGGTCAGCCAATCTGCCAATGGCAAATTACCGTGCAGGTCAGTTTTGTGATTTTGATGGTGATCCAATGCAGACTGACCTTCTTCCGCCAAATGGCGGTAGGGGTTTTCATTGCGATCTGTGCCCAACACATGTAAGCCTTCGGCAAAACTCTGGGCATGCCAGAAGTCAGAAAGTGCCTTATTCGCTGCTCGTAAGCGCAACAGGCCCCAGCTGCGCAATACAATGACAAACCAGCTGGATATAGACATGAGCAGCAGGATAATCGCAACGGTTTTAATAACAGCGTCGCCTTGTGCCCAGATAGACGCTATACCGTAGGGTGAATTCATAAATACCTCATTTAAAATACTAAAATCAAACTGATGCTCATCGATTCAATGAAAACTCAATAGGCAACTCATACCAATAATCAATGGCTTCGCCACCACGTTTTGCAGGTACGAAATGCCAATTCCTAACCGCTTTTTGAGCTGCGTCATCTAATCGACTGTGGCCGCTACTTTTCTTTAAACGCATCTCACCCAAGGTGCCGTCAGCCGTCACCAGAATCTCCAGTAGAACAACCCCTTCTTCTTTCAACTTGCGCGATGTCTGTGGATATACAGGCGCCGGGTTGTTCAGCTGACTCGCATCCGCTTGCGGTGGGATCACCGGTGCAGGCGTTGGTTCAGCCGGTTTTTCTGTGTCTTGTGCTGGCGTGGCAACAGGTTCAGGTTCCTGGGTTACGGCACGTTCCGAAGGCGGTGCCTTTGGCAAAGGAATTTTAGGTTTGGATATTGGTTTTTCCGGCGGTGGCGGTGGCGGTGGCGGTGGTGGTTCGATCGGCTTTTCAGGTTTTTTAATGGGTTCTCTCGCAACAATAACACCTTGAATGGTGGGCGGCTCGATAACTATGGGCGCTGTCTGTTCTGGCGCATACAACACCGCTGCCAACCCACCAACATGTGCAAGCAGAACCAGTGCGAAGGAATAGGGAACCAGATGTTTGGATTTCATTAAGGGCTTTGGCATTCAAAATTGTAAGTAAATGATAATCTTTATCATTGAGTGGTGCAATCGACAAAGGTTGATAATTTCACTTGTCGCCTGAACTTTCCGCTATTTCGGCATTCTATTTTTGTTATTGATAATTATTCTCAACAATATTGCAAAAAGCTGAGTCTATGATAAATTGCTGATGAGAATAATTCTTATTTGATCTTTCGTTATCATCCACCCTGTCTCAAAAGGAGCGTCAGTATGCGTGAAGCCCTAGTTAGCCGCGAAGTGAAGTTTGAGGATTTTCAGGAAGAGTTAATTCACTTTCTGGCGCGACGGTTTGGATCTATTCCTCTGGCGGAACGAATTTATCGGGAAATGGAACGGCGAATTGCTGAATCGGACATGTTGAGTATGGTGGGTAGTCCCAAGGTTTACTTAAGCAGTTATGGCCTTTCACTGGGTTTGCAGTTCTTGCAAGAGGAGTTAGGCGTTAATACTCAGCCCAGGGGGCAATTTTAATGGAGTTATTGGTAGATATTCCTGCAGGGGTTTGTAAGGGCTTATCGGCACGGGCGCATGCGGGCCGGGAATGGCCGGAAATAGGATTTCGAGATCAATTCGCCCATCGTCTGGCGTTAATGCTGGGCATAAGTTTGAAGCAGCGCTGGCCTTTGCCCGAAGAGCGGAAGTTGGTGGAGCGATGCCAGTGGTTCGATAGTTGTTGTCGGGATTTTTTGCAGCGCCACCCTCAAGCCATGTGCATTGAACTTGGCGCGGGCTTAAGCACCCGTTTCCATCGTTTGAGTGCTACAGCTGAGTGGCCCCGGTTCCAGTGGGTGGATATAGATTTGCCGCAAATTACCGGCTTCAAGGCTCGCGTGTTACCTCATATCGATAATTACACGCTGATTGGAGCCGATATTGTTGTTGATGATTGGCTGCGAATATCGGGCTGGGTAAGGGAGCAACCCTTGTTGATTGTCATGGAAGGAGTTGCTACCAAAATAGGAAGTGAAGCAACAGCGCATCTTATCCAGCGCCTATACCGGCAAGTAGGTAGCGGTTCGGAGCTTGAGGTTGTGTTGGATGACAGGCATCCGCGTGACGGTTGGATGATTATCAAGCGTGTTGCTGCGGCATTAACTGCTCTTTCCACATTGCCGATCAGTCGCTATTTATCAACTCTGGAATTGCCGGGTTGTCGTGTTCTTCATAAAAAAGATCTGCTGGGTGGTAAGTCGCTCGGGCTGGTTATCAATAATCAAAAATAGGAATCGCTATGGCATACGTTGCCACCACCAAACGTTTTGAACTTGTTAGATCGCGAACGCGGATTCTTGAATCCTGGAGGCAAGAAATAACCGCGGCAAATAATGCATTTATTCATGGGCAACACGCGCGCGCTTTTGGCCATTACAACGCAGCCTTAGAATTAGCGTCCATCGGGGTTGCGGGGTTGTTTGACGTTACACAAGATTTTTTAGAGGAGACTGAGCGACATATAGCGGCGCTGGTAGTGACCAGACATAACCTTGCCGATCTATGCCAGCAAGCGGGGCAACGCGATAGTGCGATTGAGCATTTGTGCGCCGCACATGAAACTTTGTTTCAATTATTGCATCACGAGAATCGGGATGTTCACGTCTTGGCCCAGCGACATTCGAATGTGACTTATCAAGAGCTTTTGAATTTTGTTCAGCGTTATGGACAAGATTTACGTATTCAGCAATCGTTGCTGCTAACGAAATACGCGTGTGTATGTTGCAGAAAAAAGGTAGCGCATTAACGCGTTATTTTATCGCAGTGACTTCTCAGATGAATTGAACAATAATGTGGCGTTCGTTCAGGTTAATACCTAAAACTAATGTGACGTTAATTTCCACATTCTCTGAGGATAGCAGTATGAATGACGACGAAAAAAAATTAGCGATTCAAGCATTAAATCGAATCATGGAAGCCGAACTGGCGGGTGTTGTTAAATACACTCACTATTCACTCATGGTGTTTGGTTACAATCGTATTCCCATCGTTTCCTGGCTCAAGGACAACGCAACAGAGAGCCTCAATCACGCGCATCGGGCAGGGGAGATGCTCACACTACTGGGGGGCCACCCGTCATTAAAAATTGGTTCGCTGCTTGAAACTGAAAAGCATGACATCGGCGATATTTTGCGTGAAAGTTTGGCGCATGAGCAAAGCGCTATCGGCTCTTATTATGAGTTGTTAAAAGTTTCGGAAGGAAAATCAATTTTATTGGAAGAATACGCGCGTGAAATGATAGTGCAGGAGGAATTGCATTTGGATGAAGTGAATAAAATGTTGCGCCGCCCTGGTGAAATTGCGCAATATCAACCCTGATAAATTTTCGAATTGGTGAACCAGTCGCAAAGGATTGCCATTAACATTTGTCCTAAAGCAATCGACAATTGCGATTGTGCAGTGATAAATATTTTTACGCAGAAATATTCGGATTAACGAATTTAATTCGTTAATCCGGGACTGCGCGATTACCAAGTGGAACAATTCCATTTGAGTTGCTAACCCGCGTTGCTAATCTCGATCTACGTTTGCGTGCCCAAATGATAATGCCTGTTACTGACAGCATGGCAATAACCAATCCCAAAATGGTGACTACCACACGACCTGTTGTGCCAGCGATTCGCCCGGAGTGAAGCGGGAATTGCAGCTGCATAAAAATATCGCCAGCAGTACCTTTGCCTGGAATCGTCCCGCCTGCGTAAGCTCCCGTTTTGCCATCAAAATACAGCCACGGATTTCCTAACCCGCCATCGCCGTGATCTTTGCCGGGCGTGTAAAAACCAACACCGTATAAACCTGTCTCCGGCGAATAAAAAATACCACCCAAAGGTGCTGTTATTTCTTCAGCTGCGGCTTGCGTTTGCGCACGCGCAATGATGGATTCACGGTTGAAAGCTGGCTGAGTCGGGTTACCGAAAGCTCGTAGTTCAAAGGGGCTTGGCGTTAAGGTGGAAAATAATCCAACAATCGGGCGAACGACTTGTGAACCCAGGTTCATGGAAAGTGATGTGATGGCCATTATTAATAACAATCCCCACACCCAAACTCCGCCAGAACGATGTAAATCGAACGTGACTTTTTGACGGCTGCTACCCCAGCGAAATGCAAAAGATTTCTTCCAATGTGCGCGCGACGGAAATGAAATACTCAATGCGATAAAGCAATCCAGTAGCCACACCAACCCCACAATCCCCATAAACAAAATGCCTGTTTGAATGCTTCCAAGGTCGGGAATGTGGAGCGAGTAATGAAGCTTATAGATAAATGGCAGCAAGTTTTCGCGTGCGAGGGAAATGGCCCCCCATTCGCGTTTTGCTTGAATTTCGGCAGTGTAGGGGTTGAGCCCAACCTGGTTGAAATCCAGTTCGGGTGCTTTATCTGCACCTGCCGGTACGCGTGGCGCCACCATGGCAGACAGCGCGCCATCTTCCTCAAGTGCTAGCGGCATGAAAGTGATGTAAAGATCGGGGTGCTCTTTCTCAAATTGGGCGGCTAATTCGAGCGGAGATTTCACGGTTGATGTACCAGAGGTGCTTTCGTCGGCATGATAAAAACCCGGATTTAATACGGAATCCAATTCGTGATCCCAAGCGATAATCGCCCCGGTTAATCCTGCAATGAATAAAAACACCGCAATAAATAAGCCGAACCAGCGGTGTAATAAGCTGAGAATTGGACGCATAAATTTACTCTCGATATCTCAAGTGAGATTTAATTCTATCAGGTGAATATAATCATAATCAAACATAAATGATAACTATTATCATTGACAGGAAAATTTTTATCATTATATTGGCGCCTAGTTCTATTTCAGCCAGTTCAGGAGTTGTCATGCGTGCGTTGTCATCCTTTCCACCCGCTAAGTTAGCGCTTGCGATGAGCTTATTAACTTCTCAATCCTTCGTTTTTGCACAGGACTCTGGCCTAGCATCCGCTGCATCTGATATTGACGAAATCTATATTGTTGGTGTTCGGGAGAATCGGGTAAGCAAAGGTGCTACGGGTTTGTCGCTCGACATTAAAGACACGCCGCAATCCATTAGTGTTGTCGGGCGGGATCTTATGGATTCATTCGCCACCAACAATTTGAACGATGCGCTCAAACTGGCCACAGGTATCAGCGTGGAGGAGTGGGAAACCAACCGCACCAACTACACGGCGCGCGGGTTTGATATTAAAAACACGCAGGTAGATGGAGTCGGCATGCCCAATAACTGGGGCATAGTGACGGGTGTGATGGACTCGGCTGGCTACGAAAAGCTGGAGGTAATTCGCGGAGCCAATGGTCTATTAACGGGAGTAGGTAATGCGTCCGGCACTATCAACTATGTGCGTAAGCGACCAACTAATACCGCTCAAGGCAACGCTACTTTTTCAGTGGGGTCTTACAGCGAGCGACGTGCAGAAGTTGACTATTCCACTCCATTTACCGATGACGCGGAATGGGCGGGTAGAGTAGTAGTCGTCAAGGAGACTGGTGGTTCGTATCTTCGCGGTCTGGAGAATGATCATGCTTACTTCTACGGCGTTGTCGACGGTCAGCTAACAGAAAACTCTACCCTTACTGCAGGTTACTCCTACCAAAATGCTGATACGGTCGGCAACCTCTGGGGCGGACTTGTATTCTCCAACAGCGATAAAACCCAAGCGGAGTTTGATCGTAGCGCATCGCCTTCACAAGATTGGACATTTTGGGACACCAATAACGCCAATGCGTTTGTTGAGTACACCTATCAACTGTCCCCCAATTGGGAGGCAAAGCTGACGTACAACTACCGCGAGACTGTTAACGACGATCAATTGTTCTATGTATCCACTGTAGAGGGTATCGATAAAACAACGGGCTTGGGTTTAAACGGTTGGCCTGGGAAATATAAAGATAAAGAAAATGCCCATTTGCTCGACGGTGTAATTACCGGAGGATTTGAATTATTCGGGTTGAATCAGGAGATTGTGCTCGGAATCAGCACGGCAAGAAGCGATCTGATTATGCATAACTTCGCGTATGCGTCTACTGAGCCAGCCGCCAACGCACTGCCTGCATTTCCCTTCAACGGCGATGCTATTCCGGAACCTGTTTGGGGCGAGAAGCAGTTAACGGAGGATTCTGGTCAGGAGTTAGACCGCGCTTACGGCGCACTCAGGTTAAGTGCGACGGAAGATTTCACAACCATCGTGGGCTTTAATTACGCGCTTTATGATCGTGACGGTACTGGGGCTGAGTTCATTCGGCCTGAGCAAAAATTTAGTCCTTACGCGGGAGTGACTTACGATTTTAATGACAACCTTTTGGGTTACATGAGCTACTCAGATATCTATCAACCACAAGATTACACAGATATTAATGGTAACTACCTCGACCCGGCGAAAGGTGTTAACTACGAAGTCGGCGTAAAAGCGGATTGGTTGGACAAGCGTTTGCTGACCACTTTTGCCTGGTTTACGGCAGAGCAAAAAAATATGGGAACCTATGCAGGTATCGATGCCGACAGTAGATTTTATTACGCAGGTAAGGACATCGACTCTGAAGGCTTTGAAGCAGAAATTACCGGTCAAATCGGCGCCCTGACCAGTGTGGTGTTTGGTGTAACCAAACTTACACTTGAGGATCAGCAGGGAGCCGACACCTATGAGTGGGTGCCTCGCGAAACCATCAATCTTGCGGTGAGCACCAAGCTTCCCCAGTACACAGATATAGCTTTCGGTTTAAGTGCCAAATGGCAAAGCCTTACAAAAACATTTGATGAAACGGTGGAGATGACATTGCGTCAGGAGAGCTATGCAACACTAAACCTGTTTGCAAGCTGGGATGTTTCAGAATGGGCGCAAGTAAAACTCAATATCAACAATGTCGCTGACGAAAAGTACCTCACCTCTTTATACAACGTGGGTTATTACGCGGCGCCACGCACGGTGAATGCGAGTCTTAAAATTAATTTCTAAATTTTTTTGTGGTTTTGGAGCCGCTTAGTGTAAGCGGCTTTTTTTATTTCAGGTAAGTGCAAAAGAGATTTTATGAAACACAGTAGATTTTACTGTTGTTAATCGCGATGGCTTTCAGTTTGAATGCTTGTCAGTCATTGCCGGAGAATTCTAGTGCGTCGGCAACTGGCAAGCTTAAAAATCATAAAACACCACTTCTCAATCAGCCTCAGCATATGCGACGTAACTGTTAAAGCCGGGAATAGGTTGGCTAGTTGGTCATATTATTAGCAGAAAAAATGTGGTGATTGTTACGGTGTTTTTTTCAAATGATATTTATTCTTATTTATGTTGATAATAGTTCCCATTTGGGTTACATTGCCGTCACCAAAATAAAGCGGCTCTAGGCGTCAAGCTAAATCCCTCAAAAGGGATTTATTTTTCACCTTAAGTAGTAATAATTATCAATAGTTTATGAGAGTGAAAATACTCTCGTTAAGGAACAGGATTAGTTATGACCAAGTCAAATTTCATCGTGTCTAAAAAGCATAAAGTTGCGCAGCAACTCAAAGTATCAGCCTTGTCATCAATGATGTTGCTGGCCGCTGGCGCCATGGCCGCTGAAGATGTAAAAAAAGACGATCAAAAATCTGAGCCGAACAGCAAGTTAGGCACAGTTAAAGTGAATGCAGATGCAATCAATGCAGACTTCAAAGCAGAAAAAGTTAGCTCTGCAAAATTCACTCAACCATTGGTTGATACGCCGCAAACTATCGTAGTGGTTAAAAAAGAACTCTTCCAACAACAAGCTGCCACCAGCTTGAGCGAGACTCTGCGTAATACTCCCGGTATCACAATGTTGTTAGGTGAGAACGGCAACACCGCTACTGGCGATTCGATTTTCATGCGCGGTTTCGATACCCAAGGCAGCATTTTTGTAGATGGTATTCGCGACCTTGGCGCAATCTCTCGTGATACTTTTAATACGGAGCAAGTTGAAATTGCCAAAGGTCCGGCAGGTGTTGATAACGGTCGTGGTGCTGCATCTGGCTATGTAAACATGAGCAGCAAGATGGCGAATTTGGAAGACGCGATTACCGGCAACGTGAGTGTGGGCTCGGGTAAGTACAAGCGCGGAACTTTGGATGTGAACAAATCCTTAAATGAAACCACGGCTCTGCGCGTTAACTTGCTGAAGCAAGATGCAGGGGTAGCGGGTCGCGATGAAGTGGAAAACAATTATGAAGGTTTCGCGGGCTCGCTTGGTTTTGGCTTGGGAACTGATACTCGTATTTTCATCAACTCTTTAAACGTGAAGCAATCTGGTATTCCTGATGGCGGCGTTCCGGTTATAGGTCTTGATGGTTACTACAACGCTATTTTTGATGCTCGCCCAAGCACTAATTTCCCAATGGGTGGTACGTTTAGTGGAACCGTTCCTGACACTGTAGATTCAAGCAATTTTTACGGTTCTAAGTCGGATCGTAACGATGTAAATGCAAATATGTTTACTGTTCGTGTTGAACATGATTTAGCGGACAACGTGACAATACGCAATACTTCTCGCTATGGCCGGACCAAGCAGGACCAGGTATTAACCGGTATTAACGGAATCACGTTTGGTCCTAGCTCTGCAGTGCAGGACTCAAACCCAGATACATGGACCGTTGCCCGCTCGCGTCAAGGTAAAGATGTTCTTAACAAAATATTGACCAACCAGACAAATCTAACGGCATCGTTCGACACTGGTGGTATCAAGCATGAGTTGAGCGGTGGCATAGAGTTCATTTACGAAAATCAGCTGACTTATGTGGTGGGTATTCCAGCAGGTTTGCCAAGTCAAACACCGGCTAACCTTTACAACCCGAGCACTACTGACACCTTCCAGCCCGTTGTGCGCACTGGAAATAAAAATGAGGGTGAAACTACAACAACCGCATTTTATGTTCTGGACACCATTAGCTTGAACGAGCATTGGGAGTTTAGTGCTGGTGTGCGTGCCGAAAATTATCACACTCGATACGATACTTTAACTCGTCAAACTGCGGTCACTCCACCAGCCCCACAATTAATTCCGGTCGGCACTATGGTAGGTGCATCTATTGAAGCTGACGATCAATTAGTGAGTTGGAAAGTAGGGGGCGTGTTTAAACCCGCTGAGAACGGTTCAATTTACGTTTCTTACGCAACTTCACAGCTGCCCCCAGGTAGCACCAACTTTACGTTGAGCCCTACCGCAGCTAACGCTAATAATCCAAACGTTGATCCACAAAAGGGCACCAATATTGAAATCGGTACCAAGTGGGATGTATACGACGATAAGCTCGCTTTGACCGCAGCGCTATTTCGTAGCGGAAATGACAATGAGTTTGTTGCCGATACAGATGGTACTAACCTCCCAATTGGTGAGCGTCGTGTGCAAGGTGTTGAACTTGGTGCATCCGGGATCATTACGCAAAATTGGCAAGTAAATGCTGGCTTGGCTTACATGGAGCCCGAAATTACTCGTGGTAATCGTTCCGCTGCAAACAATGGCGCGTCACAAACTGATGGTGGCGTTATTCAGTGGTCTCCAAAGGTGACTTTCACCTTATGGAATAGTTATACCTTTGCAAACGGATTGGTATTGGGTGGCGGTGCGCGCTATGTTGATTCTGTAGCAAGTACAAGTTTGACAAACGCGGCTGCGCTTTCAACACGTTCAATGGTTGAATTGCCTGATTATTGGGTGGTAGATGCTATGGCTTCTTACCCCATTAATGAAAACATCAGTTTGCAATTAAACGTAATGAACGTTGCTGATGAAGATTACGTGGCCAATCTGAACAGCGGTGTATCACGTTATACCCCAAGCGTAGAGCGGTCAGCGCGTTTGGGTCTCAACTTCACGTTTTAACGTCGTTGAAGTGATTGGATACGCATAGTTAAAATGTGAGCCCAATTTACTTAAAAGCCAGTTACTTTTTACAAGTGACTGGCTTTTACTAATTTACACGTGTGAAAAATTTATGCTAATTCATATTCCCGATGTGCTCACTAAAAACCAAGTTGCAGACTTTCGTGCGCAACTTGCGAAAGCTGATTGGATTGACGGAAAAGCAACGGTGGGGGTGCAAGGTGCGCGCGTAAAACAAAATCGCCAACTGCCGGTTGATAGCCCTGTAACTCGTGCGCTCGGCGAAATTATTTTAAAAGCAATCTATAGCAATCCAATATTTATGGCTGCCGCATTACCACTTCGTACAGTTCCACCGCTGTTTAATTCTTACGAAGGTGGGGAGCACTATGGTTTGCATGTGGATGGTGCGATTCGTTTGGTTCCTGGTAGCAATTTAAGTTTGCGCACTGATGTTTCATCCACACTTTTTTTAAGTGAGCCGGACGAGTACGACGGTGGCGAATTAGTTGTGCAAGATACTTATGGAAGTCATGAGGTGAAATTACCCGCGGGTGATTTAATTTTATATGCGTCGACGAGTTTACATAAAGTTGAACCCGTGACTCGCGGTGCACGCGTGTGTAGTTTTTTTTGGACTCAAAGCATGGTGCGCTCAGATTTGCAGCGGAATATGTTGTACGAGTTGGACGCTAACATTCAGTCGTTACGCGAAAAACTGGGTGATTGCGATGAAGTCGTTAGCCTAACGGGTCACTATCATAATTTATTACGTCAGTGGGGCGATGTGTGACTCATCAAAAAAAGGCTGCCAAAAAATTTAAATTAAATTTAATGACCATTCGTAAATGGCATTGGATGAGCTCTGCATTGTGTTTTATCTGCATGCTGTTATTTTCGGTAACCGGCATAACCCTGAATCACGCGGGCAGTATTGAAGCTTCGCCAACAACGACCCACCTTGAGGGTGTAGTGCCTGAATCAGTGATGACAGAACTGGTTTTAGCAAAAGAACAAAAGAATATGGAACTTCCAGAGCCGCTATTGCGTTGGTTTAGTGATACCCATAAATTGAAATTCTCTCGTACGAACGCGGAAATAAATGATACGGAGTTGTATCTTGCTTTGCAGCGCCCTGGTGGTGATGCATGGTTAAGTCTGGATACGGAAACCGGTGATTTTGAATATGAGTCTACCAGCCGCGGTTGGATTTCTTACGCCAATGATTTACATAAAGGTAGAAATACCGGCATGGCGTGGATTTACTTTATGGATGTTTTCGCTGTGGCATGCATCATTTTTTCAGTAACCGGTTTTTTATTATTGCAACGTTATGCTGACACGCGCTCGCAAACCTGGCCCTTATTAGCAGCAGGTTTAGTGGTGCCCATTTTATTTATGTTATTTTTAATTCATTCATGAGGCCATTATGTTCAAAAAAAGGTTAATTAAAAAAGGTTTGTTCTTGGCCGCTCTGATGGCGTCCGGCATGGCGAGTGCCGCCGGTTTAAATATTTCAATTGAAGTGCCCAAATTAACCGTTGCGGAATATCACACGCCTTATGCAGCTGTGTGGTTAGAATCTGCAGAAGAGGGTGATAAGAAAACCGTTAAAACATTATCAGTTTGGTACGCCGATAAAAAGCGCGAGAATGCCGGAGAAAAATGGTTAAAAGATTTGCGCCAATGGTGGCGTCGCGATGGCCGTTCTTTAACGTTTCCTATTGATGGCGTTTCAGGTGCGACAAAATTGGCGGGTGTTCACAAACTGAGCTACACGCAAGGTGCAGCACCCTTAGGCGATTTGGCAAAAGGAAACTACGTGTTATTTGTTGAGCTTGCACGTGAGGGCGGAGGGCGTGAAGTCGTCAAGATTCCTTTTAGTTGGCCTGTAGATAAAGCGACATCCCTCTCAGCAAGCGGCACCGCAGAAGTTGGTGCTGTAGCTCTTGAATTGAATCCATAACGGCCAGGACATCATCATGAAAAAATTTATTCAGTGTGCGTTTTTTTCAACGGCCGTTATGGCCAGTGCTGTTGTTCAAGCACATAACTCATGGCTGTTGCCTTCTGACACGAGCAAAGGTGGAAAGGGCGGCTGGGTTACTTTTGATCTAGCGGTCTCAACCGAGTTTTTTACTTTTGATGCGACTGCACCCAAAGGAGTTTCCGTACAGATTCTTGCACCGGATGCTACTCAATCAGAAGCGCAAAATCTGTTTGAAGGAAAATTGCGCACCAGCTTTGATGTAGAAATCAATCAGGCCGGTACTTACAAAATTTTTACCGCGAGCAGCGGTTTAAATGCACGTTGGGAAGGTGCAGATGGTAAGCGCGGGTTTTGGCCACCACGTGGCGCGAAAGCTGATCCCGCTGAATTCGCTACTGCTGTTCCTAAAGATGCAAAAAATCTCGAAGTCACACAATCATCGCGCCGGATAGAAACGTTTGTTACTTTAGGCGCGCCAACTAAAGCAGCCCTGAAGCCTACCAATCAAGGTTTGGAATTGGTGCCTGTTACCCATCCCAATGATTTGGCGGTCAGTGAACCTTCTGAATTTATGTTTCTTATAGACGGTAAACCTGCGGTGGGCGTAAAAGTCGAAGTAATTGAAGGCGGTAGCCGCTACCGTCTCTCACCCGGCGAACAACGTTATGAAACAGATAAAAATGGGGTTGTAAAAATTCAATGGAAAAAAACCGGTATGTATTGGTTAGGCGCTGAGTACAAAGATAACAAGGCAACAAAACCTGCCACTGTTCGCTCAGGAAATTACAGTGGTACTTTTGAAGTGCTGGTTGACTAGTTATTCATACGTTCGATCAACAAATATTGAGACGCTATGATTTACAGAAGCCCTGATTGATATAAACGTCAATCAGGGCTTTTCTTTGCATGCTCATCCATTAAATCCCCACATTTTTTGCACAAAACTTTACAGAAATGATGGTAAAGTTGCCGCCAATACATTCTTAACAACCTGTATTTCGCCACTACAACTGGCTGATTTCTACGCAAATATTATCTTGAGAAGAGTTTATGTCTAAATTAATGACATCAATGGGTGGATTTTTTTCACTATTGCTTCGTCGCAGTGTTTTGCTCGTGCTAGTGCTGATTCTGGCGGTTATAGGCATTTGGAAAATCTTTTTTAGCCAAAACGCAGAGGCTGAAAATTATTTAACAGCTACTGTTGAGCGCGGCGAAATTCAGAATCTTGTTACGGCTACCGGTGTGTTGCAACCAAGGGATTATGTCGATGTGGGTGCGCAAGTTTCCGGTCAGTTAAAAAAATTGATGGTCGTCGTCGGGCAAGAAGTGAAAGCCGGTGATCTGCTAGCAGAGATTGATGCAACAGTTTATAAAGCAAAAGTGGATGGAATACGTGCGCAATTATTGAATCAAAAAGCGCAGTTGGGCGATAAAGAAGCGCAACTGGTTCTGGCAAAAATTCGTTTGGAGCGCCAACAGAATTTATTTAAAGACGATGCAACTACCAAAGAGTTGGTGCAAACCGCAGAAGCAAGTTTTCAATCAGCAGGCTCTTTATTAAAAGCATTACAAGCGCAAATCCAGCAGACCGAATCGAGCCTGCGCGCGGAAGAAGCAAACCTTGAATACGCGCGCATATATGCGCCCATGAGTGGAACAGTTGTTTCAATTACCTCGCGTCAAGGTCAAACACTGAATGCGAATCAGCAGGCGCCTACTATTATGCGTATTGCTGACTTATCAACCATGATTGTGCAAACACAAGTATCTGAAGCCGATATTGGAAAACTGCGTATAGGAATGCCGGTATATTTTACGACACTGGGTGGGCAGGATTATCGTTGGTATAGCAAGCTCAATCGTGTTGAACCCACACCGCAAGTGACTAATAACGTTGTGCTATACAACGCATTATTTGAAGTTCCCAACGACACCAGAACGTTGATGACGAGCATGAGTACGCAAGTATTTTTTATTGCATCTCAAGCAAAAGACATATTAATAATTCCCGCATCCGCCGTTAACTTCAAACCGCGTAAACCAGGCGATGCAAAAGACAAACCCTGGGGCGATAAAAAATCCGATTGGCAAGACCGCAAAAAAGATGCGCAATCTGATTCAAAGCAAACAGACAAAGATAAAAGCGAAAAAGATAAAAGCGAAAAAGATAAGGCAAGCGCTGTGAATGAAAATGCATCAGCGTCTGCAGA
>Ga0247738_10000388_pt1 | contig 17371 bp, 17 predicted proteins | sample UWRJL013104B2_FD_180936 | JGI IMG/M metagenome (GOLD analysis project Ga0247738, IMG submission 180936) | Plant litter microbial communities from Arlington Agricultural Research Station in Wisconsin, United States - UWRJ-L013-104B-2 | ecosystem: Environmental > Terrestrial > Plant litter >...
AGGTAGCCGAGGGCTCCGGCCGCGAGGGCCTCGCGCACGACGTTGGGCTCGGAGTACGTGCTCATGAGCACGACCTTCACGCCCGTGGTCTTGAGGGTGTTGATCTTGAGCGAGACCGGGATGTTGTCTTTGAGGTCGAGGTCGAGCAGCACGACATCGACGGGGAACTCGGGGTGCGTGATGAGCTCGGGCCAGGTGGGCACCGCCACGACCATGGCGATGTCGGTGGCCGCGTTGCTGATCCACTCGGTCAGGGCGCCGAGGAGCATGCGGTGGTCATCGACGAGGGCGACGCGGATGCGATCAGAGGAGTCAGTCACGATATGTCCTTCGGTTGATGCGTTCTACTGGTCAGCCGGGTTGTCGACCAGGCACGCGATGTCGACCCGGAGGCTCGAGTTTTGAGTCGAGTCGCTGTAGTGGCCGACCTTGCGAATAGCTTCCCATGTTGCCGGGTCGACGCGATTGCGCGCCACACCCGTCGTCTCGATGACGATGGGAACGGTGATCTTGCGGCCCTCACGGGTCTCGAGGGAATCGGTGGCGGGACCGACGGTGATCTGCACGCTGCGGCTGACGTTCTTCTTCGCGTCGCTCACGAGCAGCCACGCCGTGGAAAGCAGTCCGTCGCGCTGCTGCGGGTCGAGGAGGCCGGCGAGGCTTGACCTGTCGTTGAGGGTGACCGACTTGCCCAGATGGTCGGACTCGGTGATCGCGTGGTACAGCCACGTCTCGCGCCTGCCCTCGATCAGGTGCAGGCGCAGCTCGGTCGCCAGCGATGCCGCCACCGAGGCGGTCTTGGGGTCGAGGGGCAGCTTGACCTTGCCCGTGGCGACCGTGTCGAGCAGTTCTTCGGCGGCGAGGTCGAGGCGGGCGAGCTCTTCCGAGGCCATCATGCCCACCGCGAAGCGCGGTGCCGAGACCGTGCTCTGCACGAGAACGCGGTCGAGCTCGACCTGCACGAGGCGCCGGAACCCGCCGATCACGACGACGCCGATGATCGCGGGCAGCACCGCGAAGGCAAGGCTCGTGACCTGGGGGGCGAAGTCGCTCGGCCGCAGCGGCGTGTTGATGATCATGGCGGCGAGCAGGCCGACACCCAGGGCGCTCACGGCGATGAGGATGTCGCGCGTGCGGCGGAGGGTGATGACGACGAGCAGGCCCATGCCCGCGGTGATGGCCGCCGTCGCGTGGCGGCCGATGTCGTGCAGCGGCCAGATCGAGTACACGTCCAGGGCCGCGGCGGCGCCGAGCCCCACGCAGAAGATCACGAACATCCAGTCCGGCAGGTGGCCGATGATGCGCGCGACGACGAACGTGGCACCGAGCACGGCCAGCAGAACGACCCAGGCCGCCGCCGCGGCCCACAGCTCGCTGTACACGTCGCCCGCCATGGCCTGCCCCGCGAACCAGGCGAGGCCGTAGATGGCGCGCAAGCCCACCACGATGGCGGCGCCGATGCCGATGAAGCCCGTGCCGAGGCTCGAGCGGTGCGGGGTTGCCGCGCGGATGACCCGGCGCGTGGCATCCGCCTCACGCCGCTTTCCGCGGCCGAGGATGACGCCGAGGGTGTTCTCCTCGGGCGGTGCGTAGCTCACCTGTTCACCTCGATCATCTGGGCACCTCGAGCACGACGGTGGTTCCGGAGCCGGGCGCGGAGAACAGTCGCGCCTTACCGCCCACCTCTTTGAGGCGGGCGACCACGGACTCCTTGAAGCCGAGGCGCGCGGAGTCGACGTCGTCGAGGGTGAAGCCCACGCCCGAGTCGGTGACCATGGCGCGCACCATGGTCTCATCCTCGGTGATCGTCACGTGGGCCTGGGTGACCCCGGAGTGGCGGCGCACGTTCTCGAGGCACTCGGCGAGGGCGAGCAGGAAGGCGTCGAGCACCTCGGTGGGCAGCAGCACCTGGCCGGTGCCGTGCCAGCTGACCTCGAGGCCCATGCGGCCGAAGCGCTGCTTGACCGACTCGAGCGTTGTGCCGAGCACCATGTCGTCGTTGGTGTTCTCGAGGTTGTAGACGCCGGACGACTGCGGCGTGGGCGTGGCGCCCAGTCGCAGCTGCCGCAGCAGTCTCGCGTCTTCCGCGGCCTGCTGGCGCATGGCGTCGGGAGCCACGCCGACCCCGGAGTGGGCGAGGAGGGTGAGGGTGGCCAGCACCGTGTCGTGCAGCAGGCGCGCGCCCTGGCGGCGCTGGGCCTCGGTCTCACTCGCCTGCCGCTCGGCGCGGTGCGCGCGGCCGATGCTCGCGATGCGGCGGGCGGCCTGGGGCACGCCCGCGCTGATCCAGAAGCCGATGATGGTCGCGAGCACCCAGCCGAGCACGACGAGCGCGATCGTGCGGGTGGGGGGCTGGAACGGCAGCAGCAGGGAGGTGGTGAGCCCGACCGTGAGCAGGAACGAGAGCGCGAGGAACAGCCGGCGCCGCAGGTCGGTCGTCAGCACGACCGCCGTGGAGGCCATGGAGGCCGCCGTCATCTGCGCGACCGCGGAGACGCCCGCCTCTCCCGTGGACTCAGGGGCGAGCAGCGTCACGACCGCGACGATGCCGAGGCCCGCCACGATGATGGGGATCACCCACAGCATCGAGCGGCTCGAACCGATGCGGTACTGGCAGAACGCGATGAGCAGATAGAGCGGCAGGCACACGAAGAAGCTCGCCGTGTCGACGGCACCCGGAATGGCCAGGCACACGAGCGAAACAATGGTGAAGCTCAGGCCGTAGACGCGGGCGGTGCGTTGGAGCAGCCGATCGCGCTCCTTGGCTATGAGATCCATTGCCGTCATCGTGCCACAAGCATCCCCACTAGTGGGGGTGCCGCACCGAAGTTGACCGCTGACTTGCGGGCGATAAGGTCGTTAACCACAGAGGGGCGTACGCGGATACCGCGGCCGCACGATGTACCCGGCATCACAGGGGATATGCCAGGGGCCGCGGGGAGATAGCGGCCCCTGGAACCCCGCCGCCGCTCACGCGCCCGGGAGCCCGCAGTAGTCGGCGTAGAACTCGTAGAGAGCGCGACGCACGTCGTCGTCCACCGCGATGTAGACCGTGCCGGAGCGGCCGTCGTGCGTGCTCACCTCCAACGGGAAGAACGTGCCCCGCTTGTCCTCCTCCACCGCGTGCGGGTCGCAGCGGTGGGGCACGAGGAGCAGCGGGATGCGCGTCTGCGCGACACCCGCGGCAATGGTGGCGTCGACGGGCAGGGTCGTCACGGGCGCCCCGCTGCCGTCGGCGAGGCTCAGGAGCACCGTGCCCCTGGCTTCCACGATCGTGAGCTCGCCGTCCGCCCCGGTGGGGAGCACGGCGAGCTCGAGGGTCGCGGGCGCGTGCGCCCCGGGCATCCAGCGCAGGCCGTCGACGGGGGCGATCGTCGCGACCGCGGCGGCGGACGCGGTCAGGCAGTCCTCGTCGTTGATGGCGTCGAGCCGTGCTTGCTCATCGGCGGGGGTGACGGCGGCCGTGCCGCTCGTGCCGTCGTCGAGGGTGAAGCTCAGCGTCACGGTGTCCGCGGCGGTGCCCGCGTCGCACACCGGGTCGGGCAGCCCCACGGCGAGGTCCCGCGCGCCGCCCGCGGGAATCCGCTGCGGGCGATCCCACACCGCCGGCTCGGTGAATCGCGTGGACTCGAAGGAGGCGCGCGTCACGGTGATCGCCGACGCGGTGCCGTTGGCCACCTTGAGCTGCAGCGTGCGCGTGCTGTAGTCGAAGCGGTTCTGGAACACGCTCACCGTCACGGCGTCGGGCAGGGCGGCCGGCGACGGCGCACAGCCCGCGAGCGCGACCACGGCGAGGGTCGCGGCGAGCAGGCGGGCGAGCATGGCTCGATGGTACCGGCGGCCCTCGTCAGTCGGCGGGCATCCAGCCCTGGACCTCGGCGTGCTGGCGCAGCAGGTGCCGGGTGCCGACGTCGATGCCGAGCGTGCGGTACTTGCGTCGCGCGCGCTTGATGTACGACTTGATGGTCTCCTCGGTGGTGTCCATGGCCTCGGCGACCTCGCGGATCGACCGGCCGGCCGCGTAGAGCACGATCGCGCGCTCCTCGCGCCGACCGAGCCCTGGGCCGGGCCCGAGGCTGGTCGTGCGCCAGGCTTCCGCCCTGTGGTCGGCGAGGTGGCGCCCGCCGTGGGCCACCGTGCGTATCGCCACGATGAGGTCGTCGGGGGAGTCCGTGGTGGCCACGAAGCCGCGCGCCCCGGCCTGCATCGCCGCGGCCACGGAGGCGGCATCCGCGCGCCTGCTCATGACGACGGTGGCCACGCCCCGTGCGGCGAGCTCACTCACCTTCGTGGAGATGAGCACGCCGTCGCCGAGGTGCAGGTCGAGCAGGGCGACATCGACGGGCATGCCCGGATGCTCGAGCAGGCCGGGCCACTCGCACAGGGTGGCCACCACCTCGAGCCCGTTCCTGGCGACCAGTGCGGAGATCGCCTCGGCCACGAGGGCGTGCGCGTCGACGATCACCACCCGCACGTGCTCGTGAGCCGTACCTCGTGCATCGGCGGCGGTCATCCTTCTCCCCGCGGGCCGGGAGTTCGGATCTCTCGGCCGCGCTGCCGTCAGCCTAGCGCTATTAGAGCTTTACTCAGGTGCTGAGGAGGCGGGTGATCTGCGCGCCCACGAGCGCGTCCTCGATGAGGAACCCGTCGTGCCCGAAGGGCGAGGAGATGATGTGCGGCACGTCGCCGTCGATGTTGCCGGGCAGGTGGGCCGCGATGTGCTGCTGCTCGGCCACGGGGTACAGCCGGTCGCTGTCGATGCCGAGCACGAGGGCGGCGGGTGTGGCACCCTGCAGCGCCTTGACGGTGCCGCCGCGGCCGCGGCCCACGTCGTGCGAGCTCATGGCGCCCACGAGCGTGAGATAGCTGTTGGCGTCGAACCGGCGGGTGAACTTGTTGCCGTGGAAATCGAGGTAGCTCTCGACCGCGTAGCGCCCCCCGCCGCCGAGGGGGCTCAGCCCGCTCTGCCAGCTGCGCTCGAAGCGGTCGTTGAGCTCGGTGGGGGAGCGGTAGCTGTGCAGCGCCATCCGCCGCGCGAGGGCCAGCCCGCGGTGCGGCCCCTCGCCGTCCGCGGCCTCGTAGTACGCGCCGTCCGCGAAGGCGGGGTCGAGGCGCACGGCCTCGGTCTGCAAGAAGTTGAGGGCAACCGCGTCGGCGTTCGAGAAGGCCGGGGCCGCGAGCACGGCCACGCGCTCGAGGCGGTCAGGATGGCCGACCGCCCATTCGAGCGACTGCATGCCGCCCATCGAGCCGCCGATCACGGCCGCCCACTTCGCGATGCCCAGGGCGTCGGTGAGTGCGAGCTGCACCTCGACCTGGTCGCGGATGGTCACGAACGGGAAGCGCTGGCCCCATTCCGCACCGTCGGGAGCGTGCGCCGCCGGTCCTGTGGTGCCCTGGCATCCGCCGAGCATGTTGGGGGCGACCACGAACCACCGGTCCGTGTCGATGGCCTTCCCGGGGCCCACGAGGCCGTTCCACCAGCCGGTGGTCGGATGCCCCGGCCCGGGGCTGCCCACGACGTGGCTGTCGCCCGTGAGCGCGTGCACGATGAGGATCGCGTTCGACCGGTCGGCATTGAGAGTGCCGACGGTCTCGTACGCGACCCGGACGGAGGGCAGCTCCCCACCCCGCTCGAGCGTCATGGGCCCGAGGGAGGCGAACTGGCGGTTGCCGGCGGGGTCGCCCTCGCGCCACGCGCCCGTCGCCGGCGGTTTGCCGATCACCGAGCGTGCGTTGGCCTCGGTGATGAAGGCCGATGGGACCGAGTCCTCGGGTGTCTGCCAATCCATGTCATGACCAGTATCGGTGAAAAGCTCAGAGCCCCGGCGTTTGTTACGACCGTCCCACCCTGTTCCGCCCGTCGCGCGGGAGGTGCAGGCGTGCGCGGGAGGTGCAACTCCCGCGCACGCGGGCACCTCCCGCGCAAGTGGCGGGGTCAGCGGTTACGCGTTGGCCGCGTTCGCCGCCGATGCCGCGCGCGCCGCATCGAAGCCGGCCTGCAGGTCGGCCTTGAGGTCGTCCACGTTCTCGATGCCGACCGAGAGGCGCACGAGGCCGGGCGTCACGCCCGTCGTGAGCTGCTGCTCGGGGGTGAGCTGCGAGTGCGTGGTCGAGGCGGGGTGGATGATGAGGCTGCGCACGTCGCCGATGTTGGCGAGGTGGCTGAACAGCTCGACGTTCTCCACGAGCGCACGGCCGGCGTCGACGCCGCCCTTGAGCTCGAACGAGACGACCGCGCCGACGCCCTTCGGGGCGTACTTGTTGGCGGCCGCGTACCACGGGCTCGACGGGAGCCCCGCGTAGTTGACGGAGGCGACGTCCGGGTGGCTCTCGAGCCACTCCGCGATCTCCTGGGTGTTCTGCACGTGGCGCTCGATGCGCAGGCTGAGCGTCTCGATGCCCTGGATGAGCGCGAACGAGGTGTCGGGGGAGATCGCGGCGCCCGTGTCGCGCAGGAGCGTGACGCGCGCCTTGATGACGTAGGCGATGCCGTCGCCGAGCACGCCCGTGTAGCTCGCGCCGTGGTAGCTCGGGTCGGGCTCCGTGAGTCCGGGGAACTTGTCGGCGTTGGCCGCCCACGGGAACTTTCCGCCGTCGACGATGACGCCGGCGATGACCGTGCCGTGGCCGCCGAGGAACTTGGTGGCCGAGTGCACGACGATGTCGGCGCCGAACTCGAACGGACGGATGAGGTACGGGGTCGCGATCGTGTTGTCCACGATGAGCGGCAGGGTGTTCTCGTGCGCGACGGCCGCGACCGCCTCGATGTCGAGGATGTTGATCTTCGGGTTTCCGATGGTCTCGGCGAAGAACAGCTTGGTGTTGGGGCGCACGGCGGCGGCCCACTCGGCGGGGTCATCCTGGTCTTCGACGAAGGTGACCTCGATACCGAGCTTCGCGAGCGTGTACTTGAACAGGTTGTACGTGCCGCCGTAGATCGACGACGAGGAGACGATGTGGTCGCCGGAGCCCGCGATGTTGAGCACCGCGTAGGTGATCGCCGACGAGCCGGACGCGACGGCGAGGGCCGCGGTTCCGCCCTCGAGGGCGGCGACGCGCTGCTCGACGACATCGGTCGTGGGGTTCATGAGGCGCGTGTAGATGTTGCCGAACTCCGCGAGGGCGAACAGGTTCTGCGCGTGCTGCGTGCTGTTGAACACGTACGACGTCGTTTTGTAGATCGGCGTGGCGCGCGCGTTCGTGGTGGGGTCGGCCTGGGCGCCGGCGTGGACCTGCTTGGTTTCGAACTTCCAGTCGCTCATCGCGTCTCCTTGGGTTTCTGAGGTTGTGGCGAGCCTAGGTACGCAGCCTGTGCGCGGCAATGGAGCGCGCAATGCGCCGTAACAGAAACTTGCTCTTGTGCGACTACTCATGCAAGAGTAGTTCGGTGTCGTCCATCCGCCTGTTCATCCTCGGCTCACTCGCCGAGCGCGGGAGCATGCACGGCCACGCCCTCCGGCTGCTCGCCGAGGAGGAGCACATCTCCGAATGGGCGGATGTGACACCCGGGGCGATCTACGGGGCCATCAAGCGCCTCGCGGTCGAGGGGTTGATCGACGCGCTGCGCGTTGAGCGGGAGGGCAACTACCCCGAGCGCCAGGTGTACGAGATCACGGATGCCGGACGCGCGTCACTGAGCGAGATTCGCCTCGAGGCGCTCACCCGGATCGTGCACCGCCCCGACCCGTTCGACCTGGCATTGGCCCGCCTCGGGCCGGAGAACCTGGCCTCGCTCGGGGACACCCTGGGGCGGCGCCTCACCGAACTCCGCGAGCGGCTTGCCGCCGACGAGATCCACATGGCCTCCATCGCCCACCACCTCACCCTCACCGAGCAGCTCGTGACCCGACACGACGGGCACCGCTTGCGGGGGGAGATCGCCTTCCACGAAGAACTGATCGCGAACCTCACCGCGATACTCACCGACGAAACGTCCCGGAAAGGACACCCCGCACCATGACCGACACCACTCACGACGCCACGCAGGCGCGCGGCCCCGTCTGGACGGCGCCCGCGGGCGTGACCGACAAGCGCGCGTGGGCAGCCCTCGCGGTGCTGCTCATCGGCCTCTTCATGTCGCTGCTCGACACCACGATCGTCAATGTCGCACTGCCGACCATCCGCGACAGCATCAACGCCGACGAGGCGACACTGGCCTGGATCATCTCCGGCTACGCGCTCGCCTTCGGCCTCGTGCTCATCCCCGCCGGGCGGGTGGGTGACCGGTTCGGCCACAAGTGGGTGTTCTTCGCGGGTCTCGCGCTCTTCACCGGCGCGAGCCTGTTCGCCGGCCTCGCCCAGGACTCGACGCAGCTCATCGTGGCGCGCGTGCTGCAGGGGCTCGGCGGCGGCATCTTCTTCCCGCCGGTCACGGCGTTCATCCAGCTGCTGTTCCCGCCCATGAAGCGCGGCAAGGCGTTCGCGATCCTCGGTGCGGTGCTCGGGGTGTCCTCGGCGCTCGGCCCGGTCGTGGGCGGCCTGCTCATCGAGGCGTTCGGGGAGGAGAGCGGCTGGCGCTACATCTTCTTCGTGAACCTGCCGATCGGCGTGATCGGGCTCGTCGCCGCCGCCATCGTGGTGCCGGCCCTGCCGGGTGGCAAGAAGGCCTCCATGGACCTGCTCGGCCTCGTGCTGCTCGCCGGCTCGCTCGTGGCCATCCTCGTGCCGCTCATCCAGGGGCAGGACGAGGGCTGGCCGCTGTGGACCTACCTGTCCCTGGGCGGGGGAGTCGTGCTGCTCGTGCTGTTCGCGCTGTGGGAGCGGTTTCTCGCCGCCCGTGGCTCATCGCCGCTCGTGCCCCCGCACCTGTTCTCGCACCCGGCGTTCACGGGCGGGGTCATCCTCGCTCTCGTCTACTTCGGCGCGTTCACGAGCATCTTCTTCACCATCTCGCTGCTGTGGCAGGCCGGCCTCGGCCACACGGCCCTGGAGTCGGGCCTCGTCTCGATCCCGTTCGCGATCGCGAACATCGTGGGCGCCGCGATGAGCGACCGGGTCGCGCAGAAGCTGGGCCGCGGGGTTCTCGTGCTGGGCACCGTGCTCGTGACCGTCGGCCTCGCCGCGCTCTGGGTGATCCTGCTCACCGTGCCCGGACTCGAGCTCACCAACTGGATGCTGCTCGTGCCGCTGGCGCTCGCGGGCCTCGGCAACGGCTTCTTCATCGCGCCCAACAACCGGTTCATCGTCGCGACGGTCGACAACTCGGAGGCGGGCGCGGCGAGCGGTGTGATCGGCACCATGCAGCGCATCGGCAGCGCCATCGGGATCGCCGTCGTGTCGAGCGTGCTGTTCGGGGTCGCGAACCTGGCCGCGGTGGGCGACGAGATCTCCACCCGCGTCGCGGCGGCCCTCAAGGACGGGCTGTACGGGAGCGCCGCCGAGGCCGGTGACGCGATCTCGCGCATCGTGCTCGCCGACCACTTCTCGCAGGCGGCCACGGTCGCGATGCTCGTGAGCACGGCGTTCGCGCTCGTCTCCATCGCCCTCGTGTTCGTGCTGCCCAAGCGGGTCAGCACCCACTAGCCGCTAGACCTTCGGGCGGCGGGAGCCGGTCGGGTCCGTTCTGGACTCGCCCGGCTTCTCGTCGGGCAGCTCGATGAACAGCCACTTGGGCTTCGGCTCGATGAGCGGCCGGAAGACCTTGCGCACGAGCGGGCTCGCGAGCGCGATCGAGATCGCGATGCACGCGAGGATCATGCTCACGAGCCACGCCGCCGACGCGTGCTCGTCTTTGAGCACCCCCGTCTCGCGGATCGGGTAGAGCACGAAACTGTGCAGCAGGTAGATGTACATGGTGGCCTGGCCGAAGCCGGTCATCCACGTCTGCCGGCGCGGGATGAGCACGAAGAACGCCGCGCTCAGCAGCACCGCGAGCCCGATGAAGCCGAGCCGCACCGCGCCCGCCCACCACGCGTCATCGCCGATGTGCGCGTAGGAGTCGTCGTAGAAGAACCAGTGCTGCAGCGACGCCTCCCGGAACGGCCTGAGGAACACGATGACCGTGGCCAACCACGCCCCGAGCACCACCACGGCGGCACCGCGCACCCACCAGGTGACCTGCTCCGCCACCCGCCAGCGATCGACGAGCCCCCACTGCCGCACCTTCCAGCCCAGCACGAAGAACGGCATGATGCCGATCGCGCGCGAGAGCGAGAAGGTGCTGTCGACGTTGCTCAGGTAGCCCACGCCCACCGAGAACAGCACCGCCCAGAACAGCGGCCACCGCACGAGCGTGAGGTAGGGCAGGATCAGCCGGAAGATGCCGAGCGCGAGCAGGAACCACAGCGTCCAGCTCGGCTGGGTCGGGTTGAACTCCTGCTTGCCCTCCACGAGGAACTGCACGACCGTCCAGATCGTCTCCATGATGAAGTAGGGCAGCAGGATGTCGGTGAGCACCTTCTTCATCTGCCGGGCGCCGGGCGGGGTCGCCTTCGAGAAGTAGCCGCTGATCATCGCGAACGCGGGCATGTGGAACGCGTAGATGAACAGATAGAGGATGAGCGCGTTGTCGGAGTCGGCGGTGAGCCGCTGGATGCCGTGCCCGATGACCACGAGGGTGACAGCAACGAACCTCGCGTTGTCCCAGAACGGGACCCGGCGCTTGGCTGCCTGCACGGCGGGGGCTGTCGTCATTTCCTCAACCCTAGCGGCGCTACTTTTAATGCATGACAGGTCGACGCGCGGTAGTGACAGGTGCTAGCTCAGGGATCGGCGAGGCGACCGTCCGTCTGCTTCGCGAGCACGGATGGGACGTCGTGGGCGTCGCCCGCCGCGCCGACCGCCTCGAGGCGCTCGCCGAGTCCACGGGGTGCGACGTGTTCGTCGCCGATGTCACGAAGCAGGCCGACGTGGATGCCCTGCGCGACTTCGTGGCGGGCCTCGGGCCCGTGCACGCCCTCGTCAACAACGCGGGCGGGGCGCGGGGGATGGGCACCGTGGAGGAGAGCAGCGTCGACGACTGGCAGTGGATGTTCGACGTCAACGTGCTCGGCACCAAGCGCGTGACGAGCGCGTTCCTGCCGCTGCTGCGCGCGAGCTGGACGCCGGGCACGAGCGTGGACATCCTCACGATCACGTCGGTCGCGGGCTACGTGACCTACGAGGGCGGCGGCGGCTACAACGCGGCCAAGTTCGCCGAGCGCGCCATGATCGGCGTGCTGCGGCTGGAGCTCGCGGGCGAGCCGATCCGGGTCATCGACGTCGCCCCGGGCATGGTGGCGACCGAGGAGTTCTCCCTCAACCGGTTCGGCGGCGACCGCGCGAAGGCCGATGCGGTCTACGAGGGCGTGCAGGAGCCGCTCACGGCCGACGACATGGCCCTCGCGATCGTGGGCGCCCTCGAGCTGCCCCACAACGTGAGCGTGGAGCAGCTCACCGTGCGCCCGGTCGCCCAGGCGGCCCAGCACAAGGTGCACCGCGGCCCGCTGCTGCCGCGCCCCTAGCTCCCCGCTCCCTGGAGCCCTGACGCCCCCACCGCGAGCCCTGACGCCCCGCACCGCGAGCCCTGACGCCCCGCACCGCGAGCACTGACGCGGGAGGTGCGGTCAAGCGCGGTACATCGGCCTCCCGCGTTTGGCGCTACCTCCCGCGCGACGGCGTGGGGCGGTGTGGACGGCGCGGGGGACGCGCGGGGACTAGTCGACCGACGCGGCCGCCTCGGGCAGCAGGATCTCGTCCTCCACGTCGGCGAAGGCGAGCTTGGGCACGAGGAACAGCAGCACCGCGGCGACGAGCGCGCCGACACCGCAGATGGTGAACACGGTCATGTAGCCGAGCAGGCTCGATGCCGTGGAGGTCGCCGCGGTCGCCACTCCCGCGGCGAGCACGATTGCGAAGACCGCCGACGCGAACGAGCCGCCGATGGTCTTGGTGGTGTTGGTGAGCGCGGTCGCGATGCCCGTCTGGCCGCGCGGGGCGGCGGCGGCCGCCGCCGAGGGCAGCGCGCCCACGAGGGCGCCGGAGCCGATGCCCGCGATGGCCATGTTCACGAACACGCCCGCGACGGTCGTGTGGTTGACGAGGAAGAGCAGATAGCCCGTCGCCACGAAGAACGTCGCGATGATGAGCGCCACGCGCGGGCTCGTCCACTTCGACAGGCGCGGGAACAGCAGGGCGCCCACGATCATCGACACGAGGTAGGCGCCGATGATGTACGAGATCTCGTCGGCGGGCATCCCGAGGCCGTAGCCGTTGGCGGGATCGGTGCCCGCGAAGGTCGCCAGCGGCGCCTGGGCGCCGAGCAGGCTGATGCCCACGAGCCCGGCGGTGAGCTGCACGGGCCACATGGTGGGCTGGGTGAGCACGCGCAGGTCGATCGCCGGGTCTTTCTGGCGCAGCTCGTAGCGGCTCCACGGCCAGAAGATGAGAACGCCCACGACCATGAGGGCGTACACCCACCACGTCTCCGGGCCGTTGATGCGCAGGAAGGTGAGGCCGGAGGTGATGAAGAGCAGGCCGATCGTGAGGAGGGTGAACCCCCACAGGTCGAGGGAGCGCCCGGGGAGGGGCTTCGACTCCGGCACGCCGAACAGGATGGCGAAGAAGACGAGCGAGACGGCCACCGCCGGAACCATGAGCGTGGTCTGCACGTCGCCGCCGAGGGCCTTGAACACCCGCCCGCCGCCGAGCGCGCCGAGGATGGCGCCCGCCTCGAGGGCGACCACGAGGTATCCCGCCGCGCGGCGGGTCTGCGAGGCACCGCGGCCGGTCACGCGACCGCGGTCGAAGATGAGGGCCACCTCGAGGGGGAGCCACACGACGTAGAACCCCTGCAGGGCCCACGCGATGAGGAAGCTCGTGAAGTCGCCCGTGAACGCGAGCCACCACGTCGCCCCCGCGGTGAGCACGGTGGAGACGAGCAGGATGCGCTTGTGGCCGTACATGTCGCCGAGCTTGGCGAGGATGGGCACGACGATGGCGCTCAGCAGCAGCTGCGCGGCCTCGAACCAGTTGAAGTCGGCGTCCCGGATGCCCAGGTGCTCAACCAGGTCGGGGATGAGCGGAACGTAGTATCCCTGCAGGATCCCGCTCACGAGCTCGACGAGGAAGAGGTAGCCGACGAGGCCGAGCGTGATCGCTCCGGCCTTCCCACGCACGAGTGACATGAACGGATGCTACAGGCCGGTAGCGTTGTCGCATGAGCGAAGCCGAGACCGTCCACGAGCGCGAGACCCTGACCTACGAGCAGTTCGGGGACGCGTCGCGTGAGCTGGCCCGCGATGTGCTGCGCAGCGGCTTCGAGCCGGAGGTCGTTGTCGCCATCGCGCGCGGCGGGCTGCTCCTGGCCGGCAGCATCGCCTACGCCCTCGGCATCAAGAGCTGCGGTGCCGTCAACGCGGAGTTCTACACGGGTGTCGGCACCCGCCTGCCCGAGCCCGTGATGATGCCGCCGCTGCTGGACGCGGCGTCGATCGTCGGCAAGAAGGTGCTGCTCGTCGACGACGTGTCGGACTCCGGGCGCACGCTCGCGATGGTCGTCCAACTGCTCGAGGCCGGCGGGGCCGACCTGCGCACCGTCGTGCTCTACACGAAGCCCGGTACCGTCTACGAGCCCACCTACTCGTGGAAGCGCACCGACAAGTGGATCGACTTCCCGTGGTCGGTGCTGCCCGTGGTCACTCTCGCCGACTGACATGGCGCAGCCACTCGCGGAGCTCGTCGACCCCGGCTGGGCCGCTGCGCTCGCGCCGGTGGAGCCGACGATCCACGCTGTCGGCGATTTCCTGCGCGCTGAGGTAGCTGCAGGGCGCAGGTATTTGCCGGAGGGCCCGCGAGTTCTGCGGGCCTTCGAGCGGCCGCTCGCCGACGTTCGGGTGCTCATCGTGGGGCAGGACCCGTACCCGACCCCCGGGCATCCGGTGGGGCTGTCGTTCTCGGTCGACCCGTCGGTGCGGCCGGTTCCGCGCAGCCTGCAGAACATCTACCGCGAGCTGCACGACGATCTCGGTCTCCCCACCCCCGGCAACGGCGACCTCACCCCCTGGGCCGATCACGGCGTCATGCTGCTCAACCGGGTGCTCACGGTGCAGGCCGGCGCCTCAGGCTCGCACCGCGGCAAGGGTTGGGAAGCGGTGACCGAGCAGGCGATCCGGGCGCTCGCGGAGCGCGGCGGCCCGCTCGTGGCCATCCTGTGGGGCAGGGATGCCGGCAACCTCACGCCCCTGCTCGGCGAGACCCCGACCATCCGCAGCGCGCATCCGAGCCCGCTCTCGGCGCACAACGGATTCTTCGGCTCCCGCCCGTTCAGCCGCGCGAACGAGCTGCTCGTCGCCCAGGGCGGCGAACCGGTGAACTGGGCGCTCTAGCCACGGGGTGCCTCGCGGCACTAGGTTTGTTCTATGCGGACTAGAACAACTATCGAGTTCCAGCACCTCACCAAGCACTTCGGGCCCGTGCGCGCCGTCGACGACCTGAGCTTCACGGTCGAACCGGGCCGGGTCACCGGATTCCTCGGCCCCAACGGCGCGGGCAAGACCACCTCGCTGCGGTCCCTGCTCGGCCTCGTGCGGCCCACGAGCGGCACGGCGACCTTCGGCGGGATCGCCTACCGCGACCTGCCCCGGCCGCTCGCCACGGTCGGCACCGCCCTGGAGGCCTCGAGCTTCAGCCCCGGCCGCACCGCGCGCAACCACCTCCTGGTGGCGGCGGCAGCGGCGGGCATCCCGCGCTCGCGCGCCGACGAGGTGCTCGAGCTCACGGGCATCGCCGAGGCCGGCAACCGCAGGGTGGGCGGGTTCTCGCTCGGCATGCGCCAGCGCCTTGGCCTCGCGTTCGCGCTCCTCGGCGACCCGGAGGTGCTCGTGCTCGACGAGCCCATCAACGGGCTCGACCCGGAGGGCATCCGCTGGATCCGCGGTCTGCTGCGCGAGCTCGCGCAGCAGGGCCGCACGGTCTTGGTCTCCTCGCACCTGCTCAGCGAGGTGCAGCAGACCGTCGACCACGTCGTCATCCTGTCGCACGGCCGCGTGGTGCACGAGGGTTCGCTCGACGACTTCGGCAGTTCGCCCGCCGTCGTCGTGGACTCCCCGGACCGTCCGGGCCTCCGAGCGGCCCTGCTCGCGGCCGGTTTGCCGGTCGCCGACGGGGACTCCGGGCTCGTCGTGAGCGCCCCCGCCGTCGACGTGGGTGCCGCCGCCGCGCGCGCCGGCATCGCCCTCAGCCTGCTGCAGCCGGAGCGCGCGGGCCTGGAGGAGACCTTCCTGCAACTTGTCGGGACCGGAGAGGGGGTGGGCGCATGATCAACGCGATCCGCTCCGAGACGCTCAAGCTCATGACCACGCGGCTGTGGTGGGTGCTCGCGCTCATCCTCGCCGTCTACGTCGGGTTCACCGCCGGCCTGCTCGCGGGGCTCTTCGGCGCCCTCGGCGACCAGCTCGCCCAGCAACCGGGAGCGCCCGCGCTGCCCGAGGGCATGGTGCCGCCGATCGTGTACTCCGCCGTGACGGCGGTCGGCTACGTCTTCCCGCTCATCCTCGGCACGCTCGCCGTGACCTCGGAGGTGCGCTTCCAGACGCTCACCCCGACGTTCCTCGCGCAGCCCCGGCGCGGCCGGGTGCTGGGGGCCAAGCTCGTCGTGCTCGCCATCGCGGGCGCGGTGTTCGGGGTTATCGGGCTGGTCGTCGCGATCGGCCTCGGCGCGCCCATCCTCACCGCCACGGGCAACGACGCCGCCCTGGGCGACACCGACACGTGGGCCCTCGCCGGGCGCGTCGTGCTCGCGATGGCGCTGTGGGCGATCATCGGGGTGGGGGTCGGCTCGCTCATCCAGAACCAGGTCGCGGCCATCGTCGTCGTGCTCGCCTTCACCCAGTTCGTGGAGCCGATCCTGCGCGCGGGCACCTCGATCTGGGAGTGGACCGCCACCGTCGGCCGCTTCCTGCCGGGCGCCGCGAGCGATGCGCTCGTGGGGGCGAGCCTGTTCACGGCCTTCGGCACGGCGGGCGGTTCGACGGTAGACCCGCTGGAGTGGTGGCAGGGCGGCCTCGTGCTGCTCGCGGTCGCCGTCATCGTGTCGATCGTCGGATACCTCACCGCGTGGCGCCGGGACATCACCTAGCCCGTCGTACACTCGGTGCGTGCTAGAAGAGGAATACCAGCCTCGCCGTCAGCTGCCGCCCCACCTGCGCGCGCCCGAGCTCGAGGAGACGCCGTTCGCGTTCGAGCTGCGTGACGCGACGCTGCGCGACCTGCCGGGCATCCGCGAGATCTACAACCACTACGTGCTGAACTCGTCGATCACGTTCGACGACACCCCGTGGACGTTCCCCGTGCTGCGCAAGAAGTTCGAGAACGTCACGCAGCGCGGCCTGCCGTTCCTCGTGGCGCAGAGCCCGTCGGGCCAGTTGCTCGGCTTTGCCTACGTGTACCCGTGGAAGGAGAAGGCGGCCTACCGCTTCTCCGTGGAGAACCACATCTACCTCGGCCCCGCCTCGACGGGGAAAGGGCTCGGCAAGGCCCTCATGGCCGAGCTCATCGAGCGCTCGAAGGCCGCGGGCCTCAAGGAGATGATCGCCGTGATCGCCGACAAGAACGCGGACGCTTCCATCCGCATGCACGAGGGCTTCGGGTTCAAAGACATCGGGCACATGGGCAGGGTCGGCTACAAGTTCGACCGCTGGCTCGGCACGATCATGATGCAGAAGTCGCTCAAGAAGTAAGGATCTGCCGCAGGGTGGCCTCGACCTCGTCGACGGTCGCGGGGTCGCCGAGCCACAGCATGCGCAGCAGCAGCCCGTCGATGGCGAGCGCGGCGAGCCGCGTGCGCTGCGGATGCTCGCCCCCCGGGTCGATCGCGCGCTCGAGCGAGTGGTACCAGAGCTCGGCATCCTCGCGCAGCGCATCCCGGCGCATGGCGAGGAACATGAGCTCGTACTGGGCGATCGCGGCACCGCGGTCACGGTGCACCCAATCGTGCAGCACGACCGCGAGTGCGCGAACGTCGCGCGCCTCGACGGAGGCGAAGAGCTGCACCTGCTCCTCGGTGGCCCGCCGCAGCGCACTCACATACAGCTCGTCGAGATTCGCGAAGTAGTAGGTGGCGGCCGAGAGCGGCACACCGGCCTCCTTCGCGACGGAGCGGTGGGTGATGCTTCCCGCGCCCTCCCGCGCGAGCACCCGTAGCACGGCGTCGAGGAGCGCCGTGCGGCGGGCCTCGCCCTTCGGGGTGAGCATCAGTGTTTGCCCGACATCAGTGTTTGCTCGACATCAGTGTTTGCTCGACATCAGTGTTTGCCGACATCAGTGCTTGCTCGACATCAGTGCTTGCCGCCGACCTCGAGCAGCACGACCCCTCCGGCGACGAGCGCCATGCCCGCGATCTGCTGCCAGGTGAGGGTCTCGCCGAACGCGAGCCAGCTGATGATGGCGACGG
>Ga0247738_10000389_pt1 | contig 17369 bp, 13 predicted proteins | sample UWRJL013104B2_FD_180936 | JGI IMG/M metagenome (GOLD analysis project Ga0247738, IMG submission 180936) | Plant litter microbial communities from Arlington Agricultural Research Station in Wisconsin, United States - UWRJ-L013-104B-2 | ecosystem: Environmental > Terrestrial > Plant litter >...
TTAATCCTTATTGATTTATTCTACTCAAATTTGTATTGTTAAATTCTGAGAAATCACCGATACGGAGAATCTATCATATGTATCCGATTTCTCGCATAAGGACAAAGGTTGATTTTTCAGCCTGTTATAACGAAATAAAACGCTTAAATATAAAATGTCAACACCAAAATCACTATTCGACAAAGTATGGGATGCGCACGTTGTTCGTAAAATCGAAGACGGCCCGGATGTGTTCTTTATCGACCGTCACTTTATTCATGAAGTAACAAGCCCTGTGGCTTTTTTAGGTCTGGAAACCAGAGGTATTAATGTACTGTTCCCAAATCGCACCTTTGCTACTGCCGACCATAATACACCTACTATTAATCAACACTTGCCGGTTTCTGACCCGCTTTCTGCCAATCAGTTGAAGGCATTGGAGACCAATACAGCCAAATACGGCATTTCTCACTGGGGTCTTGGTCATCAGAAAAACGGTATCGTACACGTAGTTGGGCCTGAAAACGGCATTACCCTGCCGGGTATGACCATCGTATGTGGTGACTCACATACATCTACCCACGGGGCATTTGGTGCCATAGCTTTTGGTATTGGTACTTCTGAGGTTGAAATGGTGCTTTCTTCGCAATGTATCATGCAGCCTAAACCTAAAAAGATGCGTGTTACAGTCAACGGACAATTAGGAGCGGCAGTTATGCCAAAAGATGTAACGCTTTATATCATTGCTCAATTGACAGCAGCTGGTGCAACAGGATACTTTGTAGAATACGCAGGTGAAGTTTTCAGAAACATGACCATGGAAGGCCGTATGACGGTTTGTAATATGTCTATCGAGATGGGTGCCAGAGGGGGTATCATAGCGCCTGACGAAACTACCTTTGCGTATCTGAAAGGCAGAGAGTTAGCACCTAAAGGAGAAGCATGGGACAAAGCCGTGGATTACTGGAGAACGCTACCAACGGATGAAGGCACTGTTTTCGATTTAGAATATACTTTTAATGCAGCAGATATTGAGCCCCAAATTACTTATGGAACCAATCCTGGTTTGGGTACCGGTATTTCACAGAATATCCCAATGGCCAATCAGGTAAAAGATGGTGAAGCCAGCTATAAAAAATCATTGGGCTATATGGGCTTTGCAGAAAACGAGCAGATAATAGGTAAGCCTATCGACTACGTTTTCTTGGGCAGTTGTACCAATGGTCGTATTGAAGACTTCCGCGCTTTTGCCTCTATTGTAAAAGGGCGTAAAAAAGCAGATAACGTAACGGCATGGTTGGTGCCGGGCTCTCATGTGGTTGAGTCGCAAATCAAGGAAGAGGGTATTCTGGATGTGTTGAATGAAGCCGGATTCGAATTGCGTCAACCGGGTTGCTCTGCTTGTCTGGCCATGAACGACGACAAGATTCCTGCAGGTAAATATGCGGTGTCTACTTCTAACCGTAACTTCGAAGGCCGTCAGGGACCGGGTGCACGTACACTATTGGCAAGCCCATTAGTAGCGGCAGCAGCGGCAGTAACCGGAAAAGTAACCGACCCAAGAGAATTAATCTAAACATTAAACACCGGTGTCAGATAAATCAAACGCTTGTCTGACATTAAAAATATACGACAATGGCTTACGATAAATTTACAGTATTGAAAAGTACCGCTGTACCCATGCCCATCGAAAACGTGGATACTGACCAGATTATACCGGCGCGGTTCTTAAAAGCAACCAAACGTGAAGGCTTTGGCGACAACCTGTTCAGAGATTGGCGCTATAACTCAGACGATTCTCCGAAACCGGATTTCGTGCTGAACAATCCTATCTATTCAGGTAAAATTCTGGTAGGTGGCCGCAACTTCGGTAGTGGTTCAAGCCGTGAGCACGCCGCCTGGGCTATTTATGACTACGGTTTCCGTTGTGTGGTATCTAGCTTCTTTGCCGATATCTTCAAAGGTAATTCCATCAATGTAGGTATTTTGCCGGTACAGGTAAGTCCTGAATTTCTGGATAAAATCTTTCTTGCCATAGAGGCAGACCCCAAAGCAGAACTGGAAGTAAGCCTGCCTGAACAAACCATCACGATTGTATCTACCGGCGAAAAAGAAAGTTTTGCCATTAACGGATATAAAAAAGATAACCTGATAAACGGCTACGATGACCTCGATTATCTGCAAGCCATGAAGGACGAAATAAAAACATTTGCTGAAAAGAGTCTCTATTAATCAGCTTCTGACACAGGAGACAACAAAACCACTGCTTTAAGCAACAGCAAAATGAAATATATAGAAATAATGGATACAACACTCCGCGATGGTGAACAAACCAGCGGAGTGTCTTTTTCTTCGACCGAAAAACTAACCATTGCCCAGCTATTATTAAAAGAAGTAAAAGTCGACCGTCTGGAGGTGGCTTCTGCCCGAGTGTCAGATGGCGAATTTGATGCCGTAAAGAAAATCACCACCTGGGCAGCAGAAAACGGATTTCTTGAAAAAATAGAGGTGTTAACCTTTGTTGATGGAGATACGTCAGTTAACTGGATGCTTGAAGCCGGAGCCAAGGTGATGAACCTGCTCACCAAAGGCTCATTAAACCATCTTACCCATCAGTTAAAGAAAACACCCGAACAGCATTTTGAAGAAATAGCACGCGTGATTGCGCTGGCTCAATCGAAAGGCATTAAATGTAATGTGTATCTGGAAGACTGGAGCAACGGCATGAGAAACTCTCGTGAATATGTGTTTCAGTACCTCGACTTTCTTACAGAACAACCTATAGAAAGAGTTCTGCTGCCTGATACACTGGGTGTGCTGACACCTAAAGAATCTTACGAATTTATACACGCCATTGTTCAGCGGTACCCCAACAATCATTTTGATTTTCATGCACATAACGACTACGACCTCAGCGTGGCCAATGTAATGGAAGCCTTACGTGCAGGAGCTCATGGTTTGCACCTGACCGTAAACGGCATGGGTGAGCGTGCGGGCAATGCACCTCTGGCAAGTACCATTGCGGTGTTGAAAGACTTCTTCCCTGAATTAGAAACGTCAGTTGTAGAAGAGTCATTATATTCAGTCAGCAAAATTGTTGAAACGTTTTCGGGTTTCCGTGTACCTGTCAATAAGCCGGTAGTAGGAGAGAACGTATTTACCCAAACGGCGGGTATCCATGCCGATGGCGACAATAAAAACAATTTGTATTTCAATGACCTGATGCCGGAACGCTTTGGCCGTAAACGGAAATACGCGCTTGGTAAAACTTCAGGAAAGGCAAACATTGAGAAAAACCTTCAAGAGCTTGGTATTATACTTCCTGCTGACGACTTAAAGAAAGTAACCCAACGTATCATTGAGCTGGGCGACAGAAAAGAGGTTGTAACCAAGGAGGATTTGCCCTATATCATCTCTGACGTAATAGATACCAATGCTATAGAAGAGAGAGTAGTGGTGATTAACTATGTATTAACTCACTCACGGAACCTTCGTCCGTCAGCAACTTTGCAGTTGAAGATTGACGGAGCTATGTTTGAAGAAAATGCTCAGGGCGATGGTCAGTATGATGCCTTCATGAATGCCTTGAAGAAAATATACGACAAAAAGAAAATCATTTTACCTATGCTGACAGACTACGCAGTGCGGATTCCGCCGGGGGGTAAAACCGATGCACTTTGTGAAACCATTATTACCTGGGAACATAACAACAAAGAATTTAAAACACATGGCCTTGATTCTGACCAGACGGTGTCGGCCATCAAAGCCACCCAGAAAATGTTGAACCTGGTTCAGTTTTAAAATTTGTTTTTACCTCAGAGTTTCACGAAGTTATGGCACTGAGTTACACAGAGTTAAATGAGTTATCCGGTAGAGTATTGATAGCTTCTTATGAGGTTCATTCAGCTGTGGGTCCAGGACTTTTAGAAAGTGCATATAAAGAATGTCTGTTTTATAAATTGTTTCAGGCGAACATTTTTGCTGAAAAAGAAAAACCGATGCCATTGGTTTTTGAAGAAGTAAAACTTGAATGTGGATACAGAATTGATATTTTAGTTGAAAATAAAATAGTATTAGAAATAAAATCTGTAGAGGCAATCAATGATGTTCACCGAGCGCAGGTATTAACGTATATGAGATTAGGTAAATATAAATTAGGGTACTTAATGAATTTTAATGTAACAAGTTTAAAAGAAGGAATAAAAAGATTCGTAATATAAACTCCGTGAGACTCCGTGCAAAACTCTGAGTTACTCCGTGGTTAAACAATAATCAAAAATAAATGAAAAAACATATCTTAATTGTTCCCGGAGACGGCATCGGGCAGGAAGTAACAGCCGTTGGGAAAAAAGTAGTAGAAAGAATAGCTCAGAAATTCGGCCATGAGTTTACTTATGACGAAGCACTGATTGGCCACGTAGCCATAGAAGCCACAGGAGACCCACTACCGGAAGAAACCCTTGTAAAAATGCGTGCCGCTGATGCCGTACTTTTCGGTGCAGTAGGTCACCCGAAATATGACAATGACCCATCGGCCAAAGTTCGTCCGGAGCAAGGCCTTTTAAAAATGCGTAAGGAATTAGGTCTGTATGCCAACCTGCGCCCTATTAAATTGTTCGATGAACTACTGGGGGCATCCAGCATTAAACCTGAGATTCTGAAAGACTCAGATATATTGTTCTTCCGTGAACTGACAGGAGATATTTATTTCGGAGAGAAAGGTCGCAAAAACGATGGTGACACCGCTTATGACGTAGCCGAATACAGCCGCTATGAAGTTGAGCGTATTGCCCGCAAGGCTTTTGATGCAGCCATGACACGCGGTAAAAAAGTGATGTCTGTCGATAAAGCCAATGTATTGGAAACCAGCCGTTTGTGGAGAGAAGTAGTGCAGAAAGTAGCAAAAGAATACCCTGAAGTAACGGTTGAGCATCAGTTTGTTGACTCAGCAGCTATGTTGCTAATCAAGAACCCGAGACAGTTTGATGTAGTAGTTACAGCCAACCTTTTTGGTGATATTCTGACTGACGAAGCCTCACAGATTGCCGGGTCAATGGGTATGCTGGCCTCTGCTTCTATTGGTGACAGCACAGGTGTTTATGAGCCTATTCATGGTTCGGCACATGATATTACAGGCAAAGGTCTGGCTAACCCGATGGCATCAATTTTATCAGCGGCATTAATGCTGGATATTTCTTTTGGTTTAAAAGCCGAAAGTGAAGCTATTATTGCAGCCGTTGAGCAGACATTGAAAGCGGGCTTCCGTACGGGAGACATTGCCGATGCATCTACTCCTAAAGAAATGATTCTTGGAACCGATGCCATAGGAGAGGAGATTTTAAAAAGAATATAACCTGCACAGGTTTTACTAATAAGCGCGCCGCAGAAGCCTTCTGTAGCGCGCTCTTTTTTTCTATAGAATTATTGATTAATTTTGATAAAAAATTACTTAAACGCCCCCAATGAAAAAGTTATTTCTTGTTCTTATTACTGCTTTGGTTAGTCAGGTATCGTTTGCACAGCTTCCTAAAATCGGGTATGTATATGATGACTACGTAATGGTAAACCTCAAAGCCGTTAAAGATTTACAAAACGAGGTAGCTGCGAAACGGGAGGAGTTTTCGGTGCAATTAGAAGCAAAAGCAAAAATCTATCAGGAAAAATACGCGCTATATCAGCAGTCGTTGAAAGATATTTCTAATGTAACTACCGAGTCTTTGAATGGTGCCCTTAAAGAGGTACAGGATTTAAAAAAAGTAGCTGACGATTATCAGGCTACTGCCGAAGCCGAACTGCAAAGTCTGATCCAAACGAAATACAAAGAGATTCGCGACAAAGTAGATGCTACTACCAAAAAAGTAGCAGCCGAAAAAGGATACAAATTTGTTTTCAGAAGAAACGTAGATGGCAGCAACAGGGAGTCGACTCCGATATTGCTTTATGCAAACGATAACGACAGAGACAATCTTTCTGATGCCATTTTGTTAAAACTGGGTTCTACACCTCCACCAAAACCGCAAGCTACTGCTCCGGCACCTAAGCCAACAACGGCTGTAAAGAAACCGGCGCCTAAAAAATAAAATTAAAGCTCTGATTGTTTATCAGGGCTTTTACTTACTTTCCCCAAATCTCTTTAAAAGCCTCCTGCAATACCTCCTTGTCATCGAAGTGGTGTTTCACACCCTTTATGTCCTGATATGTTTCATGGCCTTTGCCTGCCACTAAGATAATATCCTGCGGGCGGGCTATTCTTACGGCTTCAAATATGGCTTCCCGACGGTCTTCAATGGTTTGTACTTTGTTGACATAAATGACAGGCACACCGCCCTCCATTTGTCCGAGTATAGTCCAGGGGTCTTCGTTTCTAGGATTGTCTGAAGTCAGTATAACCCTATTGCTGAGCCGACTGGCGATTTCGGCCATGATGGGGCGTTTAGAAGCATCGCGGTTTCCGCCACAGCCTACAACTGTAATAATCTGCTGGTTGCCTTCCTGCAAATCAACAATGGTTTCCAGCACATTTTTCAGGGCATCTGGTGTATGGGCATAATCTATAATACCTACAATATGGTTTTGAGAAACCACCTGCTCGAACCGGCCTGATGGAGGCTTGATGTCAGAGAGCTGCATGAGCACTTCATCAGCGTTTTCACCCAGCAATACGGCTGCACCATATACGCCCAACAAGTTATAGGCATTAAAGGCGCCAATTAACTTAAACCACACCTCACGGGTGTCAATATCCATTTGCAGGCCAAATAAACTGCAGGCCAGAATCTTACCTTTAAAGCTGCCGATGTTTTTCAGCGAATAGGTCTCTTTTCTTGCCTTCGTATTCTGAATCATGATTTTTCCGTTCTTGTCGTCGGTGTTTACCAACGCAAAAGCAGAGGATGGCAGTTGGTCGAAAAACCCCTTTTTTGCCTTTATGTAGTTATCAAAAGTTTCGTGGAAGTCGAGGTGATCATGGGTGATGTTGGTAAATATCCCTCCTGCAAAATGAAGCCCTGCTATACGTTCCTGCACTACAGAATGCGAACTAACCTCCATGAAGCAATAGAGAACGCCTTTCTGAACCATATCATGCAGTAATTCATTGATTTTGACAGAATCAGGCGTAGTATGCGTTGACGGAATAATATCATCATCAATCTGATTCTGAACGGTAGACAGTAAGCCGCAACGATAACCAAGCCGCATGAATAAACGAAACAGTATGGTAACTGTTGAGGTTTTTCCATTGGTACCTGTCACCCCCACCAGCTTTAGTTTTTTTGATGGGTTGTCATAGAAATTAGCAGCCACTAAACCCATGGTGCGCGCTGAATTTTCTACCTGCAGGTAGCATATTTCTTCGTTCAAAACATCAGGCAGGCGTTCACAGATAATGGCAGAAGCCCCCGACTCAATGGCTTTCTGAATGAAATTATGCCCGTCAACCTGTGTGCCGCCAATAGCTACAAACAGGGTTCCGCTTTGTACCTGACGAGAATCAAAGACAATGTTTTTTATCTCAATATCTGTTTTGCCCGAAACAGCTAACAGAGAAACTTTATATAGAATATTGCTTAATATCATGAGAATGTTGGGTAATTGCACGGTTTTGTCGTTCACAGGATTCAAAATCTTGAACCCCTATCGGTATATCGGGTTTACAAATATATCACATATAAAACGTATCTTCTTTCCAATTTTGTGGATTTAATCTATCTATTCCACCGTAAAAGAATAATCTCCGCTCAGCACCTCAAAAATGGCTTTGTCGTTTTCAACTTTTATGAACGTAATACCCGGTATTTTTACCTTCGGCGCTTTACTGCCTGTCAATATCAATTTGTTACTTTCTTTAATAATAGCATTGGTTTTACCTGCCAAGGGTAATTGAATCTGCGCCGAGGTATTGGCAGGAACGCTCGCCTTTAATGTAAATTTTGAATCCTGAAGATTCCAGCCGGAGGCAATCTGTCCGTAGCCGGATTCATATTTTCCTTCTACCCATTTCAGGTCTCCTGCCGGCATGGGGGCAATGATAAAATGTTTGAACCCCGCACTTTGTGGGTCTGGTTTGATACCAACCAGATAAGAATAAAACCATTCACCAATTGACCCATACGCAAAATGGTTGCGTGAATTCATACCCTCCGGTTTTTCGGTATCAGAGTTCCACAATTCCCACATAGTAGTAGCGCCTTTTTCAATCATGTATCCCCAGCTTGGGTAGGTCTTTTGGGTAGCCACTTTATAGGCCAGTTCGTGCTCTCCTGCATCGCTTAGAGTAGGCAGCAACATTGCTGTTGAAAGGAATCCGGTTGTGAGGTGGTCATTTTTCTCTCTCACGTTGGCGGCAACATTCTTGGCTACGGCAGCGCGGTCAGCAGGTTTTGTAATACCCAAACTTAGCGGAATCAGATTAGCGCCTTGTGTTTTGCCCTCGTAATTTTTACTTTGGGCATCAAAATATAGCTCATTGTATTTATCGGCTACTTTCAAGGCTACGGCTTCATACTTTTGAGCATCAGCCGTTTTGCCAATAATCTTCGCCATTTCGGCCAGTAATTTATTTGAAAAAAACTGATAGCTGCCGCCAATAGGTTTGGTAGGCGATTTCTCAACCGGTACCCAGTCGCCATAGCCATAAAAATCTCCGGCCTGAAAATGATAAATGCCGTTTTGTTTCATATTGGGGTGGTTGTTGAGGTATTCCACCCAGTTTTTCATGGCTTCGTAGTTCTCTTCAATAATGCCCTTATCACCATAAAACTGATACATTCTGTAAGGTACAATCACCAACGCATCGCCCCAAGCTGGTTTCGACGGTCCGGCTACTACAATTTTGGGATTTACATCATATACATAACCTGTTGAATGCTGAGAATCGGCAATATCACGCACCCATTTGGCAAAGAACCCATTCATTTGCATAATGTAGCTGGCGGTAGGGGCAAAAATCTGGGCATCGCCCATCCAGCCCAGTCGTTCATCTCTTTGCGGGCAATCGGTAGGCACGCTGTGCATATTGCCGCGCTGCCCCCAAGTAATATTTTTGTAGATGCTATTCAGTAGGTCATTAGAAGTATTGAAACTTCCGGTAAAGGGTACATTGTTATGAATCACCTTTGCCACAAGGGTGTTTTCATCCGGCTTTTTTGGTAGGCCTTCTACCTCTACATACCGAAAACCATGATAGGTAAACTTAGGCTCCCAGTCCTCTACGCCATAACCCTTTAGTATATACTTATCGGTTGGTTTGATACTCCGTAGGTTAGCCTGATCAGCCAATCCCTTATCGATAAGTAGTTCTGCAAACTTCATTTCAATTTCTTTACCGGCTTTGCCTTCCACTTTCAGGTGTGTAAAGCCTACCAGATTCTGTCCGAAATCAAATACGTATCTTCCCTTACGGGGTTCTGTTATTTTTACAGCTTTTATTTCATGCATTGCCTGAATCTGAGGTGAAACGGATGCAATCAGTTTTACATTTTTGGTGTTGAAAGTTTCAGCCTCATCGTTTCTATTATCTTCCGGTTTGGGGCCAAATAGCGTGGTTTTGTTTTCGCTGTCGTCAAGTATAGTGGCTTGTTCCCAGTCTTTGCCGTATTCCAGCCTGCCATCATATACTTCTCCATTATATAAGGAGTTAGATACTATGGGCGAAAGGCGGGTTTTCCAACTTCCATCAGAAATAACCGTTTGGCGTGAGCCATCATAAAACTCCATTTCCATCTGAAAAAGCAATCGGTTTGGGCCATCACTATAAGCAAATTTGCCACCACCCCAACCAAGGCCGCTGCTCCACCAACCACTACCCAGGGTGGCAGTAATGAAGTTGGTACCAATGGTCAGGTCTTCGGCATCTATTTCATAAGTCTGGTAATGAACGGTTTTCAGATAGTGCGTCCAGCCGGGGGTAAGGTAATCCTGACCGACTTTTTTGCCATTGAAAATCAGGTGATATGCCCCAAGGCCTGTTACATATATTCTTGCCCTAACGGCGCGCTTGTTCAGTAGAAACTCCTTTTGTAACTCAACTGATTTGGGTGGTTTGCCCTCGGTTCCTTTTTTCCCAATCCAGTGTGCTGTCCAGTCGGTTTTTTGTAAAAGACCCATTTCCCACCAGGTAGGGGCACTATACGTAGTTGGTTTATTTTTTTCGTTCCAGATTTTTACTTTCCAGAAATATCTCTTGCGCGATTCCAACGGCTTACCTGCGTAACTAATCCACAGCGATTGTGCTGATTTCACCATGCCCGAATTCCAGATGTTTCCATTATCTTTTTTCAGGTTTTCTTCAGTATCAGCTACCAGAATCTGATAAGCCGTTTGCTTGGTGCCACGGGTAGCGGAAGAGATTTGCCATGATAGACGAGGCTTTTGCATGTCTATTCCCAGTGGGTTTTCTGAATATTCACAACGAAGACTTCCAACCGTTTGGGCATAAGAAATATTAAAGACAAGAACAGAGATGAGTAGAAAAATCTGTTTTTTCATGGGCATAGCAATAAGTATAAAAGGTAATCTTAAAATCTTAATCGGGTTTTGTATTCTTCCAGACACCTGAAAACCTCATAGGTGAGGTCGTAATCATTGGCAGTAAGTATGAAAGTATCTGGCAGATTGCAGTGTTTCATGAAATTCTTTAAGTCCTGTCCTTTCAGTTTTGTTACAAACGAAACATATTCGGGGTTGTATCGATATTCTACCAAAAGTTTTCGGAGGTCTTCCTGTTTCATGGCTTCCAGTTTACGGCGTGTTTTACCCTCTTTACTGAAAAGCTGATAAAGGCCGTCTATTGATATGCCAATTCCACCATTAGGCAATGTGGTATTGGTATTAATCAGATTCGAAATATCTTTCCATTTCAGCTTGGTAGATGCCTCGGGTGCTGCCAATAGTTCATCTATCTGCTTTCTGATTACCTCCAGACGTTTGTCTTTTACGGTTACTTCCTTCAATACAATGGCATCCTGTGGCATTTCTATAATGGGTTCGGTATGAGTACCGTCCCAGGCTATACCTCCATTTTTATACCCTACCGACGAAATTTTAATAGAGTCGCCCTTTGATGCTTTTACCAGAAAGTTGCCGTTTTCGCCGGTACGGGTAATCTGCTTGGTATTCTTGTTAACTACGGTGGCCGACGGAACTCCCTTTTTGGTTACTTTATCTATCGCTCTGCCTAGAACGTAAGTTTGTTGGGCAAATACGGTGGTATTCACAAAAAGAAGAAGCAATAGTTTGAGTGTTGCGACCAAAGGCAACCCCTTCCCCAACCCTTCTCCAACGGTGAGGAAGGGAGTAAAAGCCTCTCGCCCCACTGTTGGGGAGAGAGGTTGGGGTGTGTGGTTCGTTTTTAGAACATCCTTAATAATCGTATTGCTTCTAATTTCTTTATTTAATTTGTCCATTCAGAATCACATATTTGACGTCATTGCCCTTTGCCAATACAAAATTGGCTTTCTCATTCAGGTTCAGATCTTTATTCTGAATATCCTGTTTCGATAATTTGTATGTTTTTATCAATTCGGGGAAATCGGCAAGAGGCCTTACTCTCAAACCCGCGGCATCAATTTCTTTAATACCCCAAAAAGTAGACAAGTCGCCCATTTCTTCAATAACGCTCCTGATGCTAAAACTAGTGGCATTCTTGGTGTTTTTTTCAAGTATGTCAATACCAATATCCTTAATCACTATTTTACCCTTATAATCAAACGCTGCATTGCGTATCAGCAAATCGTACAGGTAGCGCTCATTATTAGGTAACGCCTCATAAGTAGACAACGTATAATGGGTATAAGATTTCTCTGCTATGGCCTGCAAACCCGTGAGAATAGCTACAAAATTCAGTTTTCTGATAAACTGCTTTTCGGTATCATCTTTATACCCACCCGACTCTATCAGTATCAGGCTGCTTCCCCACTTAGATACGTTATCGCCAAAAGCGCGGGGTTCGTGTTCGTCGCTCCAACGCCCTAAATGCCCCGGTATAAACGGCTGCAAAGCATCAATCATGCCGCAGATAACCTGCATGGCTTTGGTTCGGGTAGGGTTCCAGCTACGCTCAAAATCATAAGCAGTGGCTAAAAAAGAAACCGTTGCCTGTTTATTGCTCCTCCCGGCGCTGTAGCGAGTGTTTTTATCGTGCAGATTAAAAGAGAACTCAGGTTTTAGCTCGTCCTGTAGTTTTTTCAGCAGTGCCCCTTCCGGCGTCTGGAAACGCAGGGCATCACGGTTCATGTCTATTTCAGTAGCTGTGCGTCGTTGGTAGCGCTCGGCTCCGTCAGGGTTCAGCATGGGCACAAAATAGAGAGTGGTATTGGCTAATATACTTTCACGGAGTGCTTCAAAACCATCATTTTTACCCTGAAAGAACAAGAAAATATCCGCCAGCGCCATTGTAGCTGTTGGTTCATCTCCATGCATCTGGGACCACAACAAGACCTTCACCGGCCCGTTGCCCAGTTTTATCTGATACAGGTCCCGCCCCTCAAAAGATTGCCCTACCACCTGTTTTTCAAAAGGCAGTTTCTGAATCAGCGGCACAAGGTCTTTATGTTTGAAACGGCGGTGTTTAAGGGCAGTTTCTTTGAAAACATCGTGTTTTTCGAATAGGGCTTTTGAGAAATCCGGTGTCTGAGCAATTAACGACATACTGATGAAAAGGGAATAAGCTATACAGGCAAAGGTAAGGCGTTTGTGAGGAAGAACCATAAAATCAGCGTTTTATTGAGTATAAAAACAAAAATATCGATTATTTCCATAACAACTGCCTTTGCCCCGGTATTGTGCAATGTTAAAAGTATTCACGGGCACAAAAGCACGGCTTCTATTTACGGGCCTTGTATTTAATATTTCAGGGGCGTTCCAACTACTTTGTGGTAAAAGGAATCATTCACTAAAAGCTAATTTTATACCAATTTAAAAGAAGAATTATGAAAGCTATCACACAAATTTTTGTTGGCCTTATTGCACTACTTAGCATGGCCTCTTGTAAACCTGAAGCAACAGAACCCACCCCCGACAAAAGCACGGTTGCCTTTGAGGTAAGCGAAACCAGGTATAACGCTATTATGCAGGCACGTACCAACGGCGAGAGCAGACATTTTGAAATAAAAGATGTAAAGCGGGAAAACGATATCCTGAAAATTGCGGTGTCAGGAGGTTGTGTAACCAGCAACTACAAAGTTGTATGGGATGGTATCATCCGTAAAACATACCCTCTTACAGTAAATCTTGTAGTATCATTAGAACACGGTACAGGTATTGAATGTGCTGCCGTGCTGGATCATGTACTGGAAGTAGACCTGAAAGAAAAATTCGGGAGCCTGTACGATGCCAACGAGCTTCATGTTCAGGTTTCTAATGGCTCAAAGGTTTATGATAAAATCATTGACCCCAAGGGCGTAGTAAGTAATAATTAAACATCATGTTTTTTGTTAATACGCATAAAAGCCTCCGGATTCCGGTGGCTTTTTGTTTTTTTGTTGACCCGGCAATCGTAAAACCGGATTGCAAAAGAAATGAATTGTGCTTTGAGCAGTTTCTTGTAGTTTAACACTAAATTTACAGGAAATTAAAAACATATTACAGATTAATGTCTATAGCTGAAATATATAATAAGTTGAAAACCTGCAGCGGGGTTTCTACAGACACGCGTAAGATTGGAGAAGGGGTGATGTTTTTTGCATTGAAGGGAGATAACTTCAATGCCAACGCATTTGCAAAAGAGGCCATTGAAAAGGGAGCAAAATACGTGGTGATTGATGAAGAACAATATGCCGTAAGTGAAGCCTGCATTCTGGTAACGGATGTGTTGTATACCCTTCAAAAACTGGCTAATTATCATCGCCAGCAATTCAGCATTACGGTTGTGGGCATGACAGGCTCTAACGGTAAAACTACTTCTAAAGAATTAGTTGCTGCTGTGTTAGCAAAAAAACACAAAACCTATTATACCAAAGGCAACCTCAATAACCACATTGGCGTACCGCTTACTTTACTCGGCCTTGATGAGTCTTACGAAGTGGCAGTCATTGAAATGGGCGCTAACCATCAGGGAGAGATAAGAGACCTGTGCCATATCTGTGAGCCAACGCATGGGTTTATTACTAATGTAGGCAAAGCGCATCTGGAAGGCTTCGGTGGCGTAGAAGGTGTAAAAAAGGGCAAGGGAGAATTGTATGATTTTCTGGAGAAATCGGGCGGAACAGCGTTTGTGAACGCCAGTAACGAAAACCTGATGGGCATGGCTCAAAGCCGGAAATTCAAACAAACCATTGCGTATCTGAGTGACAACAAACTGACAATGGTTGAAGACTCTCCGGTAGTTGTTTTCTCCGCACAGGGTACTGATGGTGAGGTAAAAACTTATACCACAAATCTGCCTGGCTGGTATAATTTCGAAAACATAGCGGCGGCGGTAGCCATTGGGCTGTTCTTTGGCGTTAGTATTGAAGATGCTGCTGATGCCGTGAGTGCCTATAGTCCAGACAATAACCGCTCGCAGATTATTCAGAAAGGAACCAACAGCATATTGTTAGATGCTTACAATGCCAACCCGTCGTCTATGTCTGCCGCTATTCAGAACTTCATTAATCTGAAAACAGATAAACAAAAAGTGGTTATTCTGGGCGATATGCTGGAGTTGGGAGATGAGGCTCCGGCTGAACATAAGGCTATCGGTGAGCTGGTAGCCAAAGGGAATTTTGATTTGGTAATACTGTCCGGTAAACTGATGGTCTCCGCACTTGACCATCTGCCGAAGGCGTTTTACTTTCCTGATAAGTTTTCATTACACAACTGGTTACTAGACAGGCAGATACAAAACTCCTTTGTTCTCATAAAAGGTTCGCGTGGTATGGGGCTTGAAAGCACCCTGCCTTGTTTTCAGTAACGTTTATACCTGAAAATATCCATTTATCAATTTTAGGTATCAAACAGAAATTTATTTGGCAAAATTACGTTATGTACTATATTGATTTTGAGTCAGGAAAGTTTTAACGAAAATTATTTAACCCTAGGAGATTTTTTTATGAGAAAGCCGCATATTTTGTCTTTAGCTCTTTTCGGTGGATTCATTGGCGCCGTTTTTGTGGCCGCCATGCCTTTGCAGAATGATCCGCCTACCAAAAACGAAATTATTCTACGCACTGTAGGTGCCATGCTCGAACAAGGACACTATAGTCCAAAGAGAATCGATGACGCCTTTTCAAAAGAAATATTTACTGAGTATCTGAAAAGACTGGATCCCAGCAAAAGGGTGTTGCTGGAAAAAGATATAAACAAACTCAGTAAATACGAAGCCAAAATTGATGACGAAATTCACGGAGCACCACTCGATTTCTTTGCTGCTCTTGATGAAATCTACAAAGCACGTTTGGTAGAGGCAGAAGATATTTACAAGCAGTTGATTGACAAACCATTTGGATTTGAGAAAGACGAGAACATAGAATTAGACTGGGATAAAGTAGGGTTTGCCTCAAGCGAAAACGAAAGAAAAGACCGTTGGAGAAAATACCTGAAGTTTCAGACATTAGAGCGTTATAACGATCTGCTTGAACAACAGGAAAAAAATAAAACCAAAGCCGATTTTGTTACCAAAACTAACGAAGCACTTGAGGTTGACGCCCGTGGCAAAGTGAAAAAGGCAATGGACAAGTATTTTGACCGCCTGAAAAACAAGTTTGACGAAAACGAAAGATTTGCCGTTTTTGTAGGAACCATCACGAATGAAATGGACCCACATACTGACTTTTTCCCTCCGGTAGAAAAGCGTTCGTTTGATGAAAGACTGAGTGGCCGTTTCTTCGGTATCGGTGCTTTGTTGATGCAGGAAGACGACAAAATAAAGATCAGGAGTGTAACGGCCGGTGGCCCAGCCTGGAAGTCTGGCGAGATACAAGCCAACGATATTATTCTGAAAGTTGCTCAGGGTTCAGGCGAACCTGAAGATTTAACAGGGTCTACCACTGACGACGCCGTGAAAATAATAAGAGGAGCAGAAGGCACCGAGGTAAGAATAACTATTCAAAAGCCGGATGGTACACAGAAAGTTATACCCATTATCCGTGCTGAACTTAAACTTGACGAAACCTTTGCCAGAAGCGCCATTATCACCTCGGGTAAAAGCAAAATAGGCGTTATTGACTTGCCCGCTTTTTATGCCGATTTTCAACGTCCGCAAGCGGCGCGTTGTTCTAAAGATGTAGCTAAAGAAGTAGAAAAACTGAAAGCAGAAGGCGTAGACGGTATCATTATTGATATTCGTGATAACGGTGGCGGAAGCTTGCAGGAAGTTGTAAACATGGTAGGGTTGTTTATTAAAACCGGCCCTGTAGTGCAAATCCGTGACCGTGCTGGCCGTCCATCTCAAATGGGCGATAATGACCCGTCTGTTCTATACGATGGCCCATTGGCTGTGTTAGTGAACGAGCGCAGCGCATCGGCTTCTGAAATCTTTGCTTCGGCTATTCAGGATTACAAACGTGGTATAGTAATCGGTTCAAGTTCTACTTATGGTAAAGGTACCGTGCAAAGAGCATTCCCGGTTGGTGGTATGGGCAATGGTAGTGGCGCCGGTGATTTAGGTGCGGTACATTTAACCTTGCAAAAATATTACCGAGTAAATGGTGGTGCCACCCAGTTGAAAGGCGTGGAGTCTGACATTGTTCTAACAGGTATATATGAAGCGTATAAAATGCGCGAGAAAGATTCGCCAAATGCATTGGTGTGGGACGAGATGGCTAAAGCAAACTATCAGACCTGGGCAGGTGCGCCTGACTTGGGCCTTTTACAACAAAAAAGCAAAGAGCGCCTTGCAGCTAATAATGTGTTCAAACAAATAGAAGAGAACACGAACATTCTGGCTGATAACCGTAAAACATCGCGCTCACTAGAACTGAAAAACTACAAAGTGCAATTGAAAGAGATAAAAGATGTAGCAGGTAAGGTGCGCGATTTAGCCAAGTTGAAAACTGACTTATCGGTGGCCAATCTGGCCGGAGATTTAACAGTGATCAATTCAGACTCACTGAAAAAAGACCGTAACGATTTCTGGATTAGTTTCCTTAAGAAAGATGTTTACATGAATGAAACCATCAATGTGATGGGAGACATGATTCAACAAAAAGGAATGGCAGTTAAAAATTAAGCCTGTTCCATTGTAATAAATTTAGCAAAAGAGGCTGCCATTTCGGTAGTCTCTTTTTTTGTTTATATCAACTCTTGCTTTACTTCTACTTTATGTTTTACCCCCTGCTTAATAACAATTACATTACATGCCGGTGATTTAGTGTTAATAGTGGCTGCTTTCTTTTGCGTGAAATTTATCTAAAACTTCTCACAATGGAAAAAAGAGTACTTAAATCAATTCTCACAACGTTAAAGTGCCTTGT
>Ga0247738_10000390_pt1 | contig 17348 bp, 12 predicted proteins | sample UWRJL013104B2_FD_180936 | JGI IMG/M metagenome (GOLD analysis project Ga0247738, IMG submission 180936) | Plant litter microbial communities from Arlington Agricultural Research Station in Wisconsin, United States - UWRJ-L013-104B-2 | ecosystem: Environmental > Terrestrial > Plant litter >...
GTCAACGGCGAACTCTCGGCCTACTTCAACAGCGCGAACGGCCACAGCTTCAACGCCACGGTGTTCCAGAACCGCTTCAAAGACAAGATCGACAGCGGCGGCCCGACCATCGCCAACTGCGAGGGCGCCGCACCGGGCGTGCCCTGCGCAGACGTTGGATTGGGCTGGCGCGACCTGGGCTTCGCGTCCTTCAGCCAGACGCAGAACATCAGCCGCGCGGAGCTCAAGGGCCTGGAGCTGGCCGGTCGCTACCGCATCTCGCCGACGTGGATGGTTCGGGCCAACTACACCTACACGGACTCGGAGCAGAAGACCGGTGCAGCCATCGGCCGCCCGCTTTCGGAAAGCGCCAAGCACATGGCCAACGCCGCCCTTTCCTGGTCGGCCACGCCTTCGCTTGAACTGTTCCTGAACCTGGAAGCCGTGTCCGATCGCTACCGCGGCTGGGACACCCTGACCAACAGCGCGATGTACTACAAGCCGTACAACATGCTGCACCTGGGCGGCAGCTACCGCATCAGCAAGAACGTGACGATCAACGCGCGCATCAACAACCTGCTGGACCACGACTTCACGAGCTACAGCACCAGCTTCACGAGCTGCACGAGTGGCAACACCTGTGTGGGCGGCCAGCAGCCGGTCTTCCGCGACGACTACAACGTCAAGGCCAAGTCGCGCAACTTCTGGGTCAGCCTGAACGCGCGGTTCTGACGCGCCTCTTCCGGCTCGCTGACCCCGTCAGCGACAAGCGCCACGGCCTCAGGGCCCTGGCGCCTTTTGTCGTTTCAGATGCAAATTCACAACAAAATGGAAGAATTGTGAATAGGAATGATTTTTATTTGTGATAATCCCGGCCGAAGCCAGCCAAAGCCCCCGACGACCTGCCGTGCCCTTGCACCGTGCAGGTGCGATGTGGAAGCCCGCCAGCCAACACACCATCGCACCGCAAGGACTCACAAATGGCCCATATCCGCAGCCGCAAGCACAACACGCCCGTCCACCTCCTGGCCCTTTTGGCCGCCTCCGTTCCTGCCGCCGGCATGGCGCAGCAAACCACCACCCTGCCCACGGTGACCGTCAAGGAAGCGCCCGAGGTACCGTACAAGGCCGACAAGTCCGCCAACGAAAAGATGACGGCCCCTCTGGTGGACACGCCCAAGACCATCCAGATCATCAAGAAGGAAGTGCTGGAAGAGCAAGGCGCGGTCACGCTGATGGAAGCCCTGCGCAACACCCCCGGCATCACCATGCAGATGGGTGAGAACGGCAACACGTCCGCTGGTGACACTTTCCAGCTGCGCGGTTTCTCGCTGCAGCAGAACACCTTCGTCGACGGCATCCGCGACCTTGGTGCCGTCACGCGCGACACGTTCAACCTGGAACAGGTGGAGATCGTCAAGGGTGCGGCCGGTGCCGAAACCGGCCGTGGTGCCGCTTCTGGCTTCATCAACCTGATCTCCAAGCAGGCCCACCTGGGCGACGAGAGCAGCGCATCGGGCACGGTAGGCACCGCCAGCCGCAAGCGCGCCACCGTCGACCTGAACAAGCAGCTCAGCGACACCTCCGCCTTCCGCCTGAATGCCATGGTGCAGGACAGCGGTGTGGATGGCCGCGACTATGTGGAGAACAAGGGTTATGGCGTGGGTCTGTCGTACGTGACCGGCCTGGGCACGCCCACACGCCTGCACCTCTTCAGCCAGCACCTGCGCCAGAAGAACGTGCCTGACGGCGGCATTCCCGCCATCGGTTACGAGGGATTCACCTCCCCGGTGGGCGCCAAGGTGCGCCGTGAGAATTACTACGGCAGTGTCAACGACCAGGAAAAAGTCGATGCCGACATGATCACGGCCAAGATCGAGCACGACCTGGGTCAGGGAACCACGATCCGCAACGTCACGCGTTTCGGCAAGACCCACATGGACCGCACGCTGACCGGCATCATTGGTATCACCTCCGCGAACACCGCCGCCACTGCCGTGAACCCGGCCGTGGTGGCAGGCAACCCAGCAACCTGGCTGGTGGCCCGTTCACGCCAGCGCGTTGACCAGGAAAACAGCATCTTCGCCAACCAGACCAGCGTGAACACCGAGTTCAAAGCAGGTGGCATGGAGCACTCTCTCGCAGCGGGTGTGGAGCTGCTGCACGAAAAGCAGAACTCCTTCGATCGCGGCACTGCTGTGGGCACCACGCCGTCGGCCAACTTGTACAACCCGAACCCGTCGCAGGCGATGGCCAACTTCGGCGGACGCACGGGCGGCGTGACGGGCGGCACGACCAACACCATCAGCGCGTACGCGTTCGACAACGCCAAGCTTAACGATCGCTGGTCGATCAACGGTGGCCTGCGCGTGGACGTCTACAAGCTGAGCACCGACAACGTCACCGCAGCTGGCGTTCGCACGCTGCTGGACGATTCACGCAGTCTCGTGAGCTGGAGCGTCGGCAGCGTCTACAAGCCAGCGGAGAACGGCAGCATCTACGCCTCTTACGCCACCTCGGCCACCCCGCCCGGCACCAGCAACTTCCAATTGAGCGGCACCGCAGGCAACCAGGCCAACTCGACCCTGGACCCGCAAAAGACCGACACGGTCGAACTGGGCACGAAATGGGAATTGCTGAACAAGCGCCTGAACGTGGCCGCAGCCGTGTTCCGCACCGAGAACGATGGCCAGACGTCGCAAGACCCTATCACCGGCCAAGTGTTCCAGTACGGCAAGACACGTGTGCAAGGTCTTGAGCTGTCGGCAGTGGGTCAGATCACCAACTTCTGGCAAATCACGGCCGGCCTGGCCAAGACCAGCACGAAGGCGCTCAATCAGCGCTCGCGCAATGCCACCACTGGGGTCGTCACGGTCACCGACGGCGTTCGCTGGTCGCCCGACCTCACTGCCACCGTGTGGAGTTCGTACCAACTGGACAAGCTGACGCTGGGTCTGGGTGCTCGCTACACGTCCGAGCAGAAGCGCGTCGTCACCGTGGGCGGCACGGGCAACGTGCCCAACATCCCCTCGTCCTGGGTCGCCGACGCCATGGTCGCCTACCAGTTCTCGGACAAGGTCAGTCTGCGCCTGAACGTCTACAACCTGTTCGACAAGGAATACCTGATGGCCTTGAACAACGGTGGTGGCCGACTGGCGCTGGGCCTGCCCCGCTCCGCTGCGCTGACCGCCAACGTCAAGTTCTGATCCCGGCCACCCTTCAGAACGCTACCATCGAAAAGGCCCGCCCCATGGCGGGCCTTTTCCCGTTTCAGGAATCCTGCTCATGCTGCTGCACATTCCCCAGGTCCTCACCCCGTCCGAAGTGGCCGAGATCCGCCAGGTGCTTGACACCCAGGGCTGGGTGGACGGTCTGCGCTCCACCGGGCCGCAGGCGGCCAACGTCAAGCGCAACCTGCAGCTCGATGCCACGTCACCCGTGTTCGCGCAGCTCTCGCAGCGCATCGCGCAGGCGCTGCAACGCCACCCACTGTTCGTCTCGGCGGTGCTGCCCGCCACCATGCTGCCGCCGATGTTCAACCGCTACGAAGGCGGTGGGCACTACGGCAACCATATCGACAACACCATCCAGACCGACCGCTTCAGCGGCAAGAAGGTGCGCACCGATGTGTCCACCACGGTCTTTCTCAGTTCACCCGAAGAGTACGAAGGCGGTGAGCTGATTGCCGAAGACAGCTTTGGCACACACGAAATCAAGCTCGATGCGGGCGATGCGATCGTCTACCCGTCCACCAGCCTGCACCGCGTGGAGCCGGTGACCCGTGGTGTGCGCGTGGCCTCATTCCTGTGGACGCAAAGCCTGGTGCGCGATGCATGGCGGCGCTCCATGTTGTTCGACCTCGACATGACCATCCTCAAGCTGCGCAACCAGCTGGGCGACACCGCCGAGGTCGTGACCCTGACCGGCCACTACCACAAGCTGTTGCAGCAGTGGGCAGAGACTTGAGCCCCCCCGCGCCGCCTTCGGCGTCACCCCCCAGGGGGCAATGCCTGCGGCCTGGCAAAGCCAGTTCCGCGGCATTTCTGGATCAAGGCACGGCGCACCGGATGCGCCACCTGGGTCAATACACGTCGCGGCGATAGCGGCCGTCGGCTGCAAGCTGCTGCAGCGCCTCTTCGCCCAGGATGGTCTGCAGCGCGTCGTTGACTTCGCCGGCCATGCCTTCGAGGCTGCCGCACACATAGACCGCGGCGCCCTGCCCGACCCATTCCCTCACTTGCGCAGCGGCCTCGGCCAGGGCGTGTTGCACATAGCGCCGCTCGTCCTGATCGCGAGAGAACACCCAGTCCACCCGGCTGAGCCAGCCCTGGCGCGCCCAGGCATCGATCTCGTCGCGGTAATGCGCATCGCAGCGCGCGTTGCGCTCACCGAACAGCAGCCACATGGGCGCCACGCCATCCGGCCGACGCACAGAGCTGGCATCGGCCAGCCGGCCGGCGGCGGCCAGGCGACCGCGGATGTGACCGCGCAATCCCGCCATGCCCGTGCCGTTGCCAATCAGGATCAGGCGCCGGTCCACGTTCTCCCCAATGCGAAAGCCGCCATGCGCGCGCACGCGCAGCATGACCGTGGCACCGTCTGCCGCCCGGTTCGTGAGCCAGCCCGAGGCCAGACCCGGGCTGCCATCGGCGCGCCGCGTGAGACGCACCAGCAGGTGCACGGCACCATCCTGCGGCACGGAAGCAATCGAGTAGTCGCGCGGCTCACCCGGCGCGCTGGGCACCTCCACCTGCACCAGGTCGCCCGCCTGCCAATCGGGCAGCACCGCGCCGGCCTCTTCGGGCATCAGCTCCAAGTGGTGCACTTCCTCGCCCGCGCTGCCCGGGTTGAGGTGCTCGCGCGCGTGAAGCCGCCATGGCTGCAGGGCCGGGGCGTCCCAATCCGGCAGGTCGCTCGTGCCGGCCAGGTGCGCGAGGTGCTGCCGCCAACGCTGCAGGGCGTCGGGGTCGCTCTTGTCCACATCGATGCGCTCAAACAGCGCCTGCGCGCCGCTGTCCATGAGCCATTGGTCCAGCTGGCGGCCAAAGCCGCAGAAGTGGGCGTAGGTCTTGTCGCCCAGGGCCAGTAGGCCCACGTGCAGGTGCGAGAGCGTCACGCCCGCGTTCGCCATCACCTGCCGAGCGAACAGCACGGCGCTGTCGGGCGGGTCGCCCTCGCCATAGGTGCTCGCAATGCAGAGCAGGCGATCGGCCTGCTGCAGGTCGGCCAGGCTGATCTGGCTCAGCGGCGCAAGGCGCACCGGCACGCCCGCCGTGTGCAAGGCCTGCGCGGTCTGCAAAGCCAGCTCTTCGGCCTGGCCGGTCTGGCTCGCGTACGCCACCCACCAAGCCGGTACGCCCGGCGTGGCCGGCAGCAGCGCGTCCACCCGGCGCTGCGCGGCACGCTGGCGGTTGCGGTGCTGCCAGGCCATGGCGCCACAAAGCAGCGCATAACAAAGCACCGTGATGAGGGCGTAAAACAACTTTTCGCTGGTCATCCGGCGAGTTCCTTCAACGCGGGTGTGAGGGTTTCGGTCAAGCTGCCATCGGGCTCGCGCTGCACGAACAGCGCCGCGATTCGGTGCGTGGTGGCCAAGGCCATGCCCTGCGCTCTCCCCAACACGGTCAACGCGGTGGACCAGGCGTCGGCCCACATGCATTCCGGGTGCAATACGCTCACCGACGCAAGGCCGTTGGCCAGAGGGCGCCCCTGGCGTGGGTCAATGGTGTGGGGCCAGCGCGCGCCGTCGTGCGTGTACACGCGCCGGTAGTCGCCCGAGGTCGCGACGCTCAGCCCATGCAGAGCCACGCGCGTGATCGGCAAGGGGACCTGTCCCTGCGCGGCAGGCGGCGATTCGAGGTCCACCCACCAGGGCTGGCCCCCCAGCCGCAATCCCTGGCCGCGCAACTCACCCCCCACCTCGACCAAAGTGTGGGTCAACCCCATGCGGGTCAGGCGGCGAGACACGCGATCCACCGCATAGCCCTTGGCAATCGCCGAGAAGTCCAGCCGCATGCCGCCGGGCTGGTGGAGCTGGCGGCTGGCAGCGTGCCACTGCAGCGTGCGCCAGTCATTGAACGCCAGGGCATCCTGCACTGCACCGTCCGTGGGTGGCGCGAAGCCGGGATCGGTGTATCGCGGGCTGGGGCCGAAGCCCCAGAGGTTCACCAGCGCGCCAGCGGCGGGGTTGAACGCGCCAGCCGATACCTCGGCCAGCCACAGCGCCGCCTCCAACACTTCGGCCATGGCCTCGGGCACGGTGTGCACCGTGCCGGCCGAAGCGCGGTTGAAGCGCTCCAGATCGGAGCCGTCCAGCCACGTGCTCATCTGGGCAACGACCAGGTCCAGTTCCTCCTGCACGGCCAGGCGCACGGGCTCGCTGCGCGATGCCCCGGCCGCCGCCCACAGCACTTGCCAGGTCGTGCCCATGGTCTGGCCGTCCAGGCGATGCGCCTGAGCGCCCAGCAAGGGCATGGAACCATCCAGTTCCAGGGGCACCAGCACACGGTTCATGTTGCGTGGGTCAGAAGACAAAAAAACAACCCCAGCCATCTGCATGGTCTGGGGCATGCCGGCATGCGCCGGGGAATCAACGGGGCAGGACTTCCAACGTCAGGCTGTAGCCCGAGCGGCGAACCGGTTCGGCCAGCGTGCCCGCAGGGCCGGTGGGTGCTGGACGTGGCGCATCTGCGGCAGGGGTTGCTGCGGCAGCGGGCGCGCCCGGACCACCAGCACCGCCAGGACCACCCATGCCAGGTGCGCGCGGCGGCGCGATGTTCACCCAGTACATGCCGGCGGCTGGCCACTTGACCTTGATCTCGCCTTTGTCGTCGGTCGTGGTGCGAATCTCACCCAGCTCGCTGCGGTAGCGCAAGCCGGCCAGGATGACGGTGGCGGCGTAGCCCGCAGCGGGCTTGCCGTTGTCGATGAAGCGGAACGTGGCGGTGTCGCCTTCCACCAGATCGTTCGGGTGCGTCACCGGCACCAGCTCGATGCCACGGCCCGTGGGCTTGAGGGCTTCGGTGGTGGGCTTGCCGGAGGTCACGAAGGTTTCGACGCGGTTCTGCGACTGGCTCACGCGCAGGTCTTCGGCATTGGCGGGAATTTCCTTGGCCAGCGATTCGGCCGTGCCGCGCAGGCGCTTGCTCTCAGTGCCGACCTTGAAACTGGCGATGATCGCGTCGTTCACCAGTGCGAGACGGTAGGTGCCGGGCTTGTCGAGTTTCACGTCGAACATGCTGCGGTAGCGGCCCTTGGCCTGGTTCTCAGCCTGCACCGGTTGGCCATCGGGACCGATCACCACCAGGTTGTCCAGGCCCGCAGCGTTGTGCTCGTAATAGAAGATGTCGTTGGAGACGGCGGCATCGACCGACACCCAGGGCAGCTGGCCCGAGTAGATGGTGCCCGACGGCAGCAGCCAGGAACGGTGCGCATGAACGGCGGCCGGCAAGGCCAGCACGGCCGCAGCAGCCAGGGTGAGAACGCGTGCGCGAGCAGAAGTGGTTTTCATGAGGGTCTCCAGTCGGGGTCAGGGTTTGACGGTGACGCTGATCGCGCCGAGTTCGTGTTCGCCACGGGCTTGTGTGGTGGTGGCCGCCTTGGGGGGCCACACGAAGGGCACCTTCACCACTTCGCGGCCACCGACTTCGCGCGCGGCTTCGAGCACGACGTGGTATTCACCCGGGGCCAGCTTGCCCAGCGCCGTCGTGTCGGGGAACTGCACCGATTGCTCACCGGGCGCGCGCGTGGCGCCACTGATGCCGTCGACCGGCATCGTCAGCTCGCGGCCACTCTTGCGCCACCAGGCGCGCATGTCCTTGAGCCACTTGGTGCCCTCGTTGTTGCGCATCTTGATGTCGTACCAGACCGCAAGATTGCCCGCGAAGGACTGGTCGGCCTTCTCGATCCAGATCGCCACATAGGGGCGGTGGTACTCCGCCACGGTCAAGCGCGGAATCTCGACTTTGAGCGCCATATCGGCGGCCAGGGCGGGGAAGGCAAACCCAGCCGCAGAAATGGCGGTGGCGTATCGGATCAACATGGGAACGCAGCTCCTTCAACAATCAATGGATGAACAGGATCACGAGCAACAAGGGAATCACCAGGCCCGCGCCCACCATGGGCCAGGTTGTGGGACGGCTCGTCGCGTGGAACTTGAGAATGAACAGGCCGGTGATGCAGAACACCAGGCAAGCCACCGAGAAGATGTCGAGAAACCACTTCCAGGCCAGACCGGTATGGCGGCCCTTGTGCAGGTCGTTCAGGTAGGAGATCCAGCCCCGGTCGGTGCGCTCGTACTCCACGCTGCCCGACTCACGCTCGATGCGCAACCAGGCATCACCACCCGGGCGTGGCAGCGAGAGGTAGATTTCTTCCGGCGACCACTCGGCGGTCGTGTCGGGCAAGGCCACGTCCAGCGCATCCGCCAGCCAGCGATGCACGTCCGGCGGCAGCACCGCGTTGTCTGGCTCGTCGTCCTTGGGCGCCAGCGCCGTCTGGAGTTCGGCGGGCAGCTGCACCACCTTCTGCTGCACCTGCGGGGCGGCCGCGATGTCGGCCGCGTGGTTGAGCGTGATGCCCGTGAAGGCAAACAGCAGCATGCCGATCAGGCACAGGGCCGAGCTGATCCAGTGCCACTGGTGCAGGGTCTTGAGCCAGTAGGCACGGTTGGAGGCCGCTTGGGCGGCTGGAGGGTTCTTCACGGGAGTAGAGACAACGCAGAAACGGATCGGAAGCCAACGGGATGCGGAACATCGCGAGGGCGGAAACCGCCTGCGCTTATCAGCCTGAGAATTATAACTATTCTCATTTAGAAAAGCTCCCGGAGCCCCGCAAAAAGTTGCGGCCCTGCTTCACTTTTTCAGGAAATCGGTGGTGGCGGGCCGGCCCAATCGCCACCCAGGGCCTTGTACATGTCCAGCGCGGCGGTCAGGCGCGACAGGCTTTGTGTGGCCAGCGCGTCGAGCGCGGTGAACAGGGTGCGCTGCGCGTCCAGCACCGAGAGCAGATCGCCACTGCCCTCACGGTAGCGCAGCTCGGCCAGCTGCAGCGATCGCCGCGCCTGCGCCACCACCTCGCGCTGAAGGGCCTCCTGGCGCTGGCTGCGCTCCACATTGCCCAGGCCGTCGTCGACTTCCTTGAGCGCCGTGCGAATGGCCTTGCCGTAGTTCTCGATCAGCACCACGCGTTGAGACTCGGTGCTGCGGATCTGCAGCCGCTGGCGGCCGCCGTCGAAGATCGACTGCGCCAGCGAAATGCCCAGCGACACGCTGCGGGTCGGGTCGGCCAGGCTGATCAAGGCCGAGGTGCCCAGGCTGCCCGACGCGGACAGTGACAGGCTCGGCAACAGCGCCTTGCGCGCAACTTCCACGTTGGCATCGGACGCGGCCAGTTGCGCTTCTGCAGACGCCAGATCGGGACGGCGCGTGAGCAGGGATGACGGCAGGCCGGGCGACAACGCCGGCACGCGCAACTGCGTGAACTCGCCGGCTTCAGGCAAATAGCCTTGTGGCACACGCCCCAGCAACAGCGCGAGCGCCGTGGCGGTCTGGCGCTGCTGCAGCTCGATGGGCAGCAAGGCCGTGCGCTGCGACAGCACCGTCGTGCGCTGCTGCGACACCTCCAGCGCCGTGGCCACGCCGTTGCGCTGGCGCGCTTCCACGATGGCCAGCACGCGCTCGGCGATGGCCAGGTTTTCGCGTGCAATGCGAAGGCGTTCTGCGGTGTTGAGCCACAGGAAATAGTTGTTGGCCACGGCGGTGAGCAGCGTCAGGCGCGCGGTCTTCCAGTCGTACTGGCTGGCCTGGAACGAAGCTTCGCCTGCGCGCACGCCGGCCGCGATGCGGCCCCAGAGGTCTACCTCGTAGCTGACGGACAGCCCCGCACTGCTCGACTCGCGGGAGGTGGACGCAATGCCCGGCGCCTCGGTGCGTCCGGCCGTGCTGCCCAGGCTGCCGCTGACCGATGGCAGGCGCGAGATACCGGCCTGCTGCAAGGCGATGTCAGCCTGACGCATGCGCTCGATCGCGATGCGCAGATCGGGGCTGCCTGCCTGCGCCTCTTCGATCAGGCGCTCAAGCGGCTGCGAGCCAAAGGACTGCCACCACTCGGTGGTCAGTTGAGGGGCTTCGACGGCGGGGACCGCAGGACTGAAGGCGGCGGGCATCTCGACCACCGGCCCACGGGCGGGCTCGGTGCTGGCGCAAGCCTGCAAAGCCAGAGCGACGGCAAGAACCAGGGGCTTGGCCAACGGGAACGAAAACGGTTTCATCACGGTGCTCATTCGGAAGACAGGGCCACGACGGGATCGAGCCGCGCGGCCTTTCGCGCGGGCAGGTACCCAAAGATCAGGCCGGTGGCAAAAGCGCAGCCAAACGCCAGCACAACCGGGGTGACGGAGAACTGCACCGCCGTGCCGGTGGCACCGATCACGAAGGCCACCCCGAGGCCGATGACAACGCCAATCAGGCCACCCAGCGCGGAGACCACCAGCGCCTCGATCAGGAACTGTTGAAGGATGTTGCGCATGCGCGCGCCCGTGGCCATGCGGATGCCGATCTCGCGGGTGCGCTCGGTCACGCTCACCAGCATGATGTTCATGACACCGATGCCCCCCACCAGCAGCGAGATCGCGGCGATCGAGCCCAGCAGGATGGTCATGGTGTTCTGCGTCTCGGTCGCGGTGTCGATGATCGACGCCATGTTGCGGATCTGGAAGTCGATCACGCCATGGCGCTCGGCCAGCAAGGACTCCACCGCCGACTGGGTTTCGTCGATGCGGCTCACATCGGCCACGGCCACCGTCACGTTGCGCAGGAAGCGCTGGCCCGACAGGCGCAACTGGCTGGTGGCGTAGGGCACCAGCACCACATCGTCCTGGTCCTGGCCGTTGGGCGAAGCCCCGCGCGTGCTCATCACGCCCACCACCTGGAAGATCAGGTTGTTGACCAGCACGAACTTGCCCAGCGGCTCCTCGCCGCCCGGGAACAAGGCCTTGGCCACGGTCTGTCCGAGCACCGCCACGGTGGCGTATTCCTGCTCGTCCTCGTCGGTGAAGAAGGTGCCACGCTGGACCTTCCACTGGCGCGCCAGCGGGAACTTGGACGAGGTGCCCAGGATGCTGCTTGAGTAGTCGGATTCGCCATAGCGCAACGTGGCGTTGCTGCTCTGCTCGGGCACGGCCGCCAGCACGTTGGGCACTTCCTTGTCGATCGCATTCACGTCGGCCAGCACCAAGGTGGCGGTGTTGGAAAACCCCCGCTGGTTGGGCGCACCCGGGCGCACCAGCAGCAGGTTGGATCCCATTGCGCTGATGCGGTCGATTACCACCTGTTTGGCACCGTCGCCAATTGCCAGCATGGCGATCACAGAGGCCACGCCGATCACGATGCCCAGCAGCGTGAGGATGGCGCGGAACACATTGGCACGCAGTGCACGCAGCGCGGTCTTGGCGGCCTCGACCACATCACTCAGGTGAGAGATGCGGCCGGCGCGCGCCGTCCAGTTCTGAGCCGCCAGCGCAGCCTGGCCTTCGGGCGGACGTGGGCCGGGGTCGGCCAGGATGTGGCCGTCCTTGATTTCGATCACGCGCTGCGCGTGTTGTGCGACTTCGGCCGCGTGGGTGATGAGGATCACCGTGTGCCCCTGCGCTGCCAGCTCCTTGAGCAGCACCATCACGTCGGCGCCGCTCTTGCTGTCCAGCGCGCCGGTGGGTTCGTCGGCCAGGATCACGCGGCCGCCGTTCATCAAGGCGCGGGCGATCGAGACGCGCTGCTGCTGGCCGCCCGAGAGCTGGTTCGGCCGGTGGTGCATGCGGTCGCCCAGGCCAAGCGAACCGAGCAGCTCGCTGGCACGCTGATGGCGCTCGGCCGGCGGAATGCCCGCGTAGACAGCAGGCACCTCGACGTTGTCGGCCGCCGTGCCAGTGGCAATGAGGTTGTAGCTCTGGAACACGAAGCCGAACGCATCGCGGCGCAACTCCGCGAGCTCATCGCGCTCCAGTTCGGAGACGTCCCGGCCCATGAACAGGTAGCGGCCGGTGGTGGGCTTGTCCAGGCAGCCCAGGATGTTCATCAGAGTGGATTTGCCCGACCCCGAGGCGCCCATGATGGCCACCAGCTCGCCGGGGTAGATCTTCAGGTCGATGCCATGCAGCACCTCGACGGACAGATCACCGTTGTGATAAGTCTTTGTGATGCCGCTCAAGTCGATCAGCGGCACGCCCGCGCTCTGCGGCGCGGCGCGCAGCGCCTCGGCCTCATGCGACTGTGGCAGCTGACTCATCGACGAGCCCCTGCGGGGGCGCCGCCTGGCATGCCACCGGGTCCCCCCATGTTCTGCGGCTGACCAACGCCTGTGCCCTGCTGCTGGTTCGCGGGACGGCGTTCGGGTTCACGCACGCCGGCAATGACGCGGTCACCTTCCTTCAGACCCGACAGCACCTCGGCATGCACCCGGTTGCTGATGCCGATGGTGACGTCGCGCTCTTCGATCGTGCCGTCTTCGGCCATGACCTTGACCTTGGCCTGGCGGGGACCACGCGATGGGCGGGTCGGGGCATCGTTGCGGGGAATGCCGCTCACATTGGGGGCCGTGGGTTTGGCGGCGGCTTCCTTGCCACCGGTATCAGCTCCCGGGCTTGCGCGCTTCTGCGCGGCGGCACCGCCGCCAGCGCCAGGCGCTGCAGCCGCTGCGCCTCCGTTGGCCTGCGCCTGCTCGCGCTCCTTGCGGCGCTGCTCGCGGAAGCGGGCACGCTCCTCTTCGCTCATGTTCTGGAAGGCCTCCGGGCTCATGCGCGGGCGGTCGCCTCCAACCCCGGCCGCGTTGCCCGCACCGCCAGGCGCGGCACCACCTGCCGCTTCACGTTCCTTGCGGCGCTGTTCACGAAAACGCGCGCGCTCTTCTTCGGTCATTTTTTCAAATGCCTCGCGGTCCATGCGAGGACGCTCGCTGTTCGAACCACCCGCCTGGGCGACCACCGTATCGGCGACCTTCTTGAAGGAGGCCGAAGGAATGGCGGAGGTGCTCGTACCGCGCTGCGTCGGCGCCGCCGGTGCAGCACCCGGCGTGGCGGGTGCGGGCGTGGCACCAGCAGGCGCCGCCGGCGTGGGTGCGCCTGCACCCGGGTTGTTGCGACCACCTGCCCCACCCTGCTGCCCGCCCCGGTTGCCCTGGGCACCGCGCTGGATCGTCAGCGCCGACATCGGCACCACCAGCACATCCTTGGCCTCGGCCACAACGAAGAACACCTGCGCCGTCATTTGCGTCATCAGACTGCGGTTGCTGTTGGGCACCTCGAACAGCGCGTTGTAGAGCACCACGTTGTTGGTCACCGTGGGCGTGGGTTCGATCTTCTTGAGCTCGCCGTACCAGCGGCGGCCCTGGCCACCCAGGGTGGTGAAGTACACGGGCATGCCGCCGCGCAGCTTGCTCACATCGGCTTCGGACACCTGGGTCTGCACCGTCATCACCGACAGATCGGCAATGCGCATCAGCGTGGGTGCCGACTGGTTGGTGTTCAGCGTCTGGCCCTGGCGCGCGGTGATGCTCACCACCGTCCCGGCCATGGGCGCGTAGATCTTGGTGTACTTGAGGTTGGCCTCTTCCACCCGCATGCTGGCCTGCAGCTGCTCCATCGAGGCCTTGAGCGACAGGATCTGCGCACGCGCCGTCTTCACGGCGGTTTCCGCGTTCTGCAACGTCTCGGCGGTGGTCGCCTCTTCAGCCATCAGATTCTTCTGGCGCTGCAGGTCGCGCTCGGCCTTGGCCAGCGTGAGCTCGCGCTCGCCCATCTGGGCCTGCTGCGAGCGCAGCTGGGCGCGGCTGGCGTCCACGCGCGCCATCGAGGTCTCGGCATCGATCTCGGCCAGCAGGTCGCCTTCCTTGACCTCGCTGCCCACCTCGACGTGAATCTTGCGCAACTGGCCCGATACCTGGGCGCCCACATCCACATAGTCGCGCGGCTGCAGCGAACCGGTGGCGCTCACCTGGTCTTCGATGTCACCGCGCTGCACCGTCGCCGTGATGTAGGCGCTCTCGGTCTTGGCACCCGGCCCCCAGCGGTAGTACGCAAAACCGCCACCGCCGAGCACGGCCAGGCCCACGAGCGCAATCAGCGCCAGTTTCCAGGGCTTGCGGCGGCCGGCGGGGGTCTTGCCCCCTTCACGTTTGACTTCGTTCATGACAATGCGTTGGTGTTCTGGATGGATGGCGCCAGCGAGGCGTGCCGGGATGATGCGGGATATTGCCCGCGAAATATGGAAAGAATGAGCAAGCAGAACGGCATGGCTTGCACAAAGTTTGAAAGATTTGGGTTTAGTCTCGGCAGCACCATGCAGAACGACCGTGCCACCCCCTCGTCCAGCCGCCGGGCCTGGCTCTCGCGCTTCGACACCCTGCGCGTCAAGCTCTTCCTGGCGATCGCGGGTGCGAATGTCGTGCTGGTCATGTCCGCATACCTCATCTACAGCTGGAGTTTCGACAAGGGCCTGGTGGAGTACCTGAACCAGGCCGACGAGAGCCGGTTGCAGCCCATGATTGTGCGGCTCGCCGAGGGGTATCGCCAGCACGGGAACTGGTCCTGGATCACTGAAGATCGCCAGCGTTGGCAAGACCTCTCGCGCGAAGTGCTGGGCACCGGCCGCATGCCGCGCCGCCCCGCCGAACAGCAGGCAGCACCCGGCATCCCGCCCGTGCAGACGCCCGCCGACGTGCAACCCCATGTCGCGCACTCGCCGCCAACCCCACCCTCTTCGCCCCCGCCGGCACCTGTCACGCCGAACGTGCCCCCGCCCTTCACCATCGACCCCAGGCTCCTGCTGCTCGACCCGCAGCGCAACCTGCTGGCCGGCCCGGAAGGCCGCACCGAACAGGCCGTGCTCAAGCCCATACAGGTCAACGGGCAACTGGTGGGCTACCTCGGCTACGTGCCGCGCCTGCAAATGGTGGCCTCGCTGGAGCGCGTGTTCCTGGCCCAGCAGACTCGCACCTTCGCCGCCATCGCGCTGGGCATGCTCGCGGCCGTGCTGCTCAATGCCGCGCTGATCGCACGCTGGCTCTCCCGGCGCCTGCACGTGCTGGGGGAAGGCACGGCGGCCGTGGCCCAGGGTGACTACAGCGTTCGAATGCCCGCGCGTGGTCACGACGAGCTTGCCCAGCTGGCCGACGCCTTCAACCACATGGCCACCTCGCTGCAGGCCGCGCAACACGCGCGGCAGCAGTGGATTGCCGACATCGCCCACGAACTGCGCACACCGCTGGCAACCTTGCGCGCCGAGATCGAGGCCTTGCAGGACGGCATCCGCCAGCCCGACACCGCCAACCTCGATTCGCTGGCGCAAGAGGTCAGCCGACTGACGCGGCTGGTGGAAGACCTTCGGTTGCTTTCTCTGTCCGACCTGGGCGCGCTGGACTACCGCTTCGCCCCGCTCGACCTCGGCCGTTTCGTGGGCCACCACCTCAGCGACGCGGCGGGCCTGCCGGGCAAGAGCCGCCTTCAGGTACGCGCCGAACTCGCCGACGGCGTGGAGATCCGCGCCGATGGCGACCGGCTCGACCAGGTGCTGAACAACCTGCTGCAGAACACGCAGCGCTACAGCACCGATCCCGCCACGCTCAGCGTGCAGGTGCGCCGCCACGCCACCGAGGCCCAACTGACCTGGGAAGACACCTCGCCGGGCGTACCGGCCGATGCCCTGCCCCGCCTGACCGAGCGGCTCTACCGTGTGGACGAATCAAGGGCCAGTGCGAGCGGTGGTTCGGGCCTGGGCCTGGCGATCGCTCACGCCATCATCGTGGGCCACGGTGGCCGCATGCAGGCCTCGGCCAGTGCGCTCGGCGGCCTGCGCTGGGACATCTGGTTGCCCCTGAACACGGAAACCGCGCATGGCTGATCGCATCCTGATCGTCGAGGACGAAAACAAGATCGCCGGCGTGCTGGTGGACTACCTGAAGCAATCCGGCTTTGACACACACCACCTCACACGCGGCGATGAGGTGGAAGACTGGCTGGAACACCACCCGGTAGACCTCGTGCTGCTGGATCTGATGTTGCCCGGCAAGAGCGGGCTGGACATCTGCAAGGCCCTGCGCACCGGCAGCCCGGGCGGGCGGGCGCCGGCCATCATCATGGTCACAGCCCGCGTGGAAGAGATCGACCGCCTGCTCGGCCTGGAACTCGGGGCCGACGACTACATCTGCAAGCCTTTCAGCCCGCGCGAGGTGGTGGCTCGCGTGAAGGCCGTGCTGCGCCGGGGCACACACGCCGTGGCGGCGGCCGACGAACTGCCGCATGGCCTGAAACTGGACGATGCGGCCTGGCGCGCCACCATCGACGGGCACGATCTCGGCCTGACCGCCGTGGAATACCAACTGCTCAAGGTATTGAGCGCACGGCCAGGACGCATCTTCTCGCGCGAACAACTGATGGACTCGATGTACCAGGACGAACGCATCGTTTCGGACCGCACGGTCGACAGCCACATCAAGAAGCTGCGCCGCAAGATCCAGGAGCACCTGCCTGAGCAGGAGCTCATCCACTCGGTCTACGGCCTCGGCTACAAATACGAGGCTTGACCCACCCCCGTTGCTTGCTCACTGCGTGTAGCCGCATCCCCTCAAGGGGGCAATACCAGCGGCCCGGCAAAGCCGGTTCCGCGGTATTTCTGGCATCAGACATGTCGCGCCGGCCGGCTCTTTACCGCGAGGAGGCGATGGCGCTTAGTCGCTGGGCGTTCTCGCGCAATTCGGCGACGGGGTCTCGGCCTTCGGTCAACAACACGATGCTGCGCACGCCGGCCTGCTGCACCGCCTGCGCCACGGGTGGAGGCAGGTCTCGGTGGTGCAGCACGGCGGCCACCGACGCACTGCGCAAACGCTGCGTCAGTTGAGCGAGGGCTTCCGGTGTCCAGGCTTCGTCGGCGCGGGCATCGGTGCCCGCGAGATCCAGGTTGAAACCGTTGACGAGGTAATCGAGCCGGTCTGACAGGCTGAACACCGCGAGGTTGCTCGCCGTGGCCAGGCGCGCCTCGCTCTGCGCCGTGATGGCCAACAGTTGCTGGCGCAGCGCGCCCACATTGGCCTGCAGGCGAGGCTTGGCGGCGGGCACCAGGCGGCCGACATCGCTGGCAATCACGTCCGCCATGCGGCCCAGGTTGACCGGGTCCAGCCAGGGCAACGCATTCGCTGCGGCATCGTGCTCTTGCAGCGCCATACCGGGCAGGGAGGCATCGAGCGGTCGCGCCGCGTCGATCTCGATCAGCCGGATGTTCTGCCGGCGCGCCAGCGGAAACAACGGATCGTCGGGCCAGATGGAGCGCAGGGCGATCACGGCATCGGCCTGGCGCGCGGCCTCGCCGAGCCCGGCCGCGCCA
>Ga0247738_10000391_pt1 | contig 17330 bp, 14 predicted proteins | sample UWRJL013104B2_FD_180936 | JGI IMG/M metagenome (GOLD analysis project Ga0247738, IMG submission 180936) | Plant litter microbial communities from Arlington Agricultural Research Station in Wisconsin, United States - UWRJ-L013-104B-2 | ecosystem: Environmental > Terrestrial > Plant litter >...
ATCGTCACGTTCTGGGTCGTGAACACCGGCGGGGTGTCGCTGAAGTCGGGATTGCCGACGGTGACGGTCATGTTGATCGTGCTCTGCAGACCGTTGACGTCGTCCTTGTTGGCGCCGTCGGTCACGACGAAGCTGAGCGACGCGGTGCCGCGGTAGTCCTTCCCGGGGGTGAACCGCAGGGTGTCCTTGTCGACGTAGACGCTCTCGCCGTTGCTGTTGGTCGCGGTGACCGTCGACTCCTCGGTGATCGATGCGGTGCGGCCCGACGGCACGATGATGATGTCGGCGAGCTCCCACTCGATCGTGCCGTTCATGTCGACGGTCTGGGGCGGCAGGTCGGGGTCGAGGTAGGGCGGGTAGGCGAAGTTCGCGCTCACCGCGGGCGGCACGATGATGAAGGCCGAGCCGCTGAGTCCGTCTTCCTCATTGGTGACCGTGTAGGCGATGGCGACCCGGCGATCGGACGCGGTGACGGTGATGGTCTGCGCGTCCTGGTCGACGGTCGCGAGCTCGGCATTCGGCCCGTCGACGGTGATGACGAGGTCGCGGGTGCGACCCGACGGGTTCGCGATGAGGCCGTCGAGGTCGACGAGCACCGCCTCGGGGTCTTGAACGACGTCGTCGACGGGCACGTAGTAGTCGAGGGCAACGGGGTACTGCGGCTTCGCGTCCTCCGTGACGTTGACGAGGATGAACGCCGTGTCGACACCGCCGTTGCCGTTGCTGATGCCGTAGCGAATCGAGAACGAGCCCTCGTCGTCAGGCGCGGTGATGACGACGTTGTTGTCCTCGTCGACCTCGGCGGAGATGCCCTCCCCCACCTCCGTGAGCTCGGTGACGCTGAGCGGGTAGCCCGCGGGGTCGGAGTCGTTGAGCAGCACCTGCACCGAGGCGGTGCGCCCCGGCCGAATCTCGACCGTGTCGTCGACCGCGTTCGGCGGATCGGCCTGCGCGGTGCGCGGGATGACGCCGATCGAGATCTTGCCGATCGCCTTGGCGCCGTAGGTGTCTTCCACCTCGTAGTAGAGGGTGTCGGTGCCCGCGTCGGAGGCCGACGCCGTGTACACGAACGAGTTGAGCGTCTGGCCCGACACCGAGCCCTTGGTTCCCGGGTTGGTGATGCGCGAGAGCAGCACGGAGTCGCCGTCAGGGTCGATGCCGTCGAGCGGGATGGTGATCGGCACGCTCGCCCCCGCGAACACACGGGCGATGAGCGGCTCGGGCGACGGCGGCACGTTGTCGTTCGGGTCGTCGACCGGGGCGATGACGACGAGGGTGACGGTCGCGGTGGCCGACTCCCCGTACTGGTCGGCGATGCGATAGATGAGCGAGTACTCGCCTGGCTTGGTTGGCGCCTGGTAGCGCACCTTCTGGGTGTTGACGAAGGCGAGTGCACCGTCGCCGATGCTTGCGGTGTCGGCGAGCACGGGCTCGAGAAGCACCTGGGAGTCATCCGGGTGGTAGTCGTTGGCCAGCACGTCGACGCTGACGTAGTCGCCCGCGCGCACGTTGATGCGGTCGTTGACGGCGACCGGCGGCTGCCGGTTGACGATCGGCGGCACGGGCACGACGGTGACACCGGCGAGGGCTGTCTGGGCGCCGTCAGAGACGGTGTAGGTGAACTGCGTCTGGCTCACCAGCGCGTTGGTCGCGGTGATGCGCACGGTCGTGTTGTTGAGCACCTCGATGGTGAGGGCGCCGTCGGTTGAGGTCGTGTCGATGGACTGCACGGCCAGCACGAGGCCGCCAGGCGAGACGTCGTTGGCGAGCACCTTCACCAGGGTTGGCTCTCCCGGGCGAAGGTAGGCGGTGTCTTTCACCGCGACCGGGGCGAGCGCGACCTCCGGGTTGACGAGCACGTCGACCCGCACGATGCCGATGCTCGAGGCCGTGCCCGTGCCGAGCGAGTAGAGAAAGTAGTAGGTGCCGGCCGCGGTCGCAGAGAAGGTCACCTTGCCGAGCTCGAGGTTGGGGGTGACCGTCGTGCCCGAGGGAATCTTGTCTACGCCGAGCAGGTCGGGTCGACCGCCGCCCGGTGCGATGTCGTTCTTCGTCGGCTCGATCACCACGTCGTCGCCGACGAAGACCTGGGCGAAGTCGGGGGCGCCGATGGGCGTGAGGGTTCCCGCGGCGGCGACGGAGACCATGAAGGTGCCGGTTGCCTCGAGGGTGCCGTCGCTGATGGTCAGGCGCACCTCCTTGTCGCCGAGCTCAGCGGTGCGGCTGGTGAAGGTGATGAAGCCGTCGGGAGTGAAGCGCACCTCGTCACCGCTCACCGGGGAGGCGCCGACGAGGGTGAGGTCGTCGCCATCCGGGTCGGCCCAGTCGGTGAGCACGTTGTACTCGATCGCACCGCCGACCTCGACGCTCAGCGTCGTGGAGCGCTTCTCGATCGGCGCGCTGTTCTCGCTCTTCGGCACTACGCGGATGGAGACGTAGGCCTGCGCAACCCCACCGCGACCGTCGTCGATCGTGTACGAGAAGTTGCCCGTCGAGGCCCCGGCGGCGGGGGTGTACTGCAGCGCGCGTCCGCCATCGATGATGTCGAGGATGCCGACCGAGGGATCCACCGCTGTCGTCTCGATCACCGTGAGCACGTCGCCATCCGGGTCGGAGTCGTTCTCGATCACCGGCAGGATCGTGGTGCGCCCGTCGCGCACGCCGAAGCTGTCGTCGCGCGCGATCGGCACCGTGTTGACGTCGGTGCGCTCGGCGAGGGTGTCTTCGAACGAGAGCACGGACGACTTCTCGTCGCCCTCCTCGGTCTCGTCCTCGAGGGGTGGAGTGACCTCGTCCCAGTTCTCGACGAGGCGCATCTCGTTGTCGACGAGCCAGACGTTGCCGTTGTTGAGGTTGTTGAGGGCGATGACAGAGCGGTTGACCCGAAACTCGAGGATGTCGCCAGCGGTCTGCTGGTCGATGTTCGACGTCTCGACCGATGCGCCGTCACACCACAGCGCATAGCGCTGCGCACCGCCCCACGCCCCGTGCGCACAGCCGTCGAGCCACACCGGAGCAGAGACGCCGTCGGAGTCGGTGACCGGCCGCGAGATGTCGGCGGAGCCGACCTCGGTCGATCCACCGCCGAGGGGCACCCGCAGCAGGGAGTCGCCGGTCGCGACGACAGCGAAGTCGTTGTCTTTGCCCGACTGCTGCAGCTTGAGCCCGATGTCGCTGCCGAGATCGATCGTCGAGCCGTCGGCCCGCACCACCTCGTTCTTGTCGGTGTCGAGAATGACCGGGGTCTCGCCGACCGCCGTGAGCTGGTGCTCCGGCGAGAAGTCGAGGGCGGTCTCGACGGGCTTCGAACCGATTCCGGCGATCGTGTAGAGCACCTGGTCGGAGGGGGAGGTCGCGAAGACGGTGCCGTCGGGTGAGACCGCGACGGCCGCATCCGGTCCGAGCTCCAGGGTGGGGTCGTCGACCGGGTCGTAGTCGAGGGCGACCGAGATGTCGATGACCCACAGGTCGCCGTTCGACTGGTTGAGGATGGCGAGCGTCTTGCCACCCAGCTGGATGGCCGCATCCGAGGGAAGGTCGACGCGCTCCGCGAGACGGGTGAAGGCGGGATCAATGCGCTCGAGCGACCCGGCGTCAAGGTCGAAGAGGAAGACATCGGTGCCGCTCTGCACGACGTCGAGCTTCGGGGTCGCGCCGGCGACGGCGGCATCGAGCTCCTCGATCTGACGGTTGAGGCGGCCAGCGAGAACGTCTTCGCCGTTGGTCACCCAGACGTCGCGGGTGGTCAGCTCGACGTCGGTGACGGGAAAGCCCTTGTGCAGCACCGCGACGCTGAAAGGCACGCCGATCGCGACGACGAGCGCGGTCGCAGAGGCCACAGCCTTACGTCCGCGTGTCCACCACGTGGTTGCCCTCACTGACCCAACTCCTGACAAAGACGGAGGGATGCTATCGCCCCCCACGCAAACGGCTAGGCCAACCTAACATGACGTTTGCTTAGCGTTGTAGTCCCACTAGACCGCTCGTGCCGCATCCAGCAGCGGAAGGTCATCGACACTGACGAGACGGCTCGCGACGGCGTACTCCACGAGCCGCGTTCGCCGGTTGGTGGCGAGCTTCGCCTTGCCCCCGCGCAGGCCCTGCACACCGAGCTTGTCGAGCTTGTCGCAGACGTTGTCGAGCTTGCGGTTGAAGGCCGTCATCGTCCAGCCCAGCCGCTCCGCGGCCTCGGCCGAGGTCGGGATGGAGCCGCGCCCTGGCACGCTCTGCTTGAGCACGTGCTCGGCCAGCGAGAGCACGAGAAGGCGCTGACCGCTCGTGAACGCGACCGGCATGATCGTCGTCGAGCCGGCCGCCATGTTCGTGTTCACCGAGGTGTTGTAGTAGTCCTGCTCGGTGTGGATCGTGAAGTCATAGGTCGTCGATCCGGCGCTGAACATGACGTGCATCGTCTCGAACACAATGGGCAGCTTCGCACCGGGGGCGAGCCAGGCCTGCACCTGGCCGGTCGTGTCCGACACGGTCGCCGAGAGCAGGCTGCCGGTGTTGACGAGCCACCACAGATCGAACTCCTGCTGCACCACGAGAAAGGTGCGGTGCAAGTAGGGGTTCTCGTCGATCGACAGGTCGCCCTCGCGGCCGATCGTGAACGGGGTCTCCTCCAGCACGTCGTACCACTCGCCGCAGTACTCGATCTTGATAGCCGTCATGGTTCTCCTACTGTTCCGGGTAGCAGATCGTCAGCGGGTTGCTCAGCTGACCCGCGCGCTGAATGTACGCGTCCACGCAGACGAGGGCGCCGGGGGTGACGCCGTCGATGGTGACGCTGTGGCCGTCGGCGGGCATCCGGTCGTTCGGCGTCTCGGATCGGGCGTAGCGGTAGCTGTCGCTGTCGTCCTCATCCGGGTTCTCCCAGGTGAAGGTCACCGAGGTGCCGTCGGCCGACGGGGTGCCGAGGCCGTTCTCGGGGTTCGGCACGGACTGGTCGACGATCGCACTGCCGCCGCCGGGCTCATCGGTCTCGTCCGCATCCGGGTTCTCGGTTCGCACGCCGCCAAAGATGACGGATGCCGCAATAACCGCCCCGATCAGCAGCAGGGCAACGGCCGACACAATGGCAATCACGAGCCCCCGCCTCGACGCGGGTGCGGAGGGCGCGGGCGGCTCGACGACCGGCGCGGGAACCTCAGCCACCGTCGGCGCGGCGGCAGGCTGTCGCGGGCGCACCACGGTCTCGTCATGCGCCGACTCGAAGACCGGGATCTGAATCGGGGGCGCGACCGGAGCGGCAACCACCGGCTGCGCGGCAACGGTCTGGATGTCGCGGGCGCGCGTCTCATCCTCGCCACCCGGCACCGCGGCGGGGCGGTCCTGCGGCAGGTTGAGGTTGGGCACCTCGATGCCGGTCGGCGAGTAGCCGAGCTCCAGCTCGACGCGCTGCAGGGCACGGGCGAACTCGACGGCCGACGAGTAGCGGTTGTCGCGGTTGACGGCCATGCCCATCCGCAGCACCGCCAGCAGGGAGCGGGGCACATCGGTGCGGTCCATCGGGGTGACGACGCCGCGCTCGATGCGGCTGATGAGGTCGATGGTTCCGTTGCCGCGCCCCGGCAGCTCGAAGGGCGTGCGGCCGGCGAGCAGCGTGTAGAGCGTGGCCGCAAGCGAGAAGACGTCGCTGCGCACGTCGGGCTGCGGGTCGTCCTCGAACATCTCGGGCGGCGACCACGGAATGCTCATGCCGACGGACTGGCTCGCCCCGCTGCCGGTGTCGAAGGCGCCCGCCACGATCGTCGTCGTGTGGCTGGGCAGCTCGTCGTCGAGTGTCGACGAGATGCCGAAGTCGGTGAGCGCCGGCCAGCCGAAGTCGTTGGTGAGCACGTTCGCGGGCTTGATGTCGCGGTGCAGGATTCCGACGGAGTGCGCCGTCGCGATCGCGCTCGCGAGCCGCACGCCAATGCGCAGCACGTCGTCGACGCTGAACTGCTCCGTCTTGTAGCGGCTCGAGAGGCTCGGCCCAGAGCAGTACTCCATGACGAAGTAGGGCTTGTCTCCTGGCGCGACATCAGCGTGGTAGATCGTGACGATGTACGGATGCGCCGACAGCTGCGCCATGACGTTCGCCTCGTCGACAAAGGCCTTGCGGCTCGACGGGTCGAGTCCATCGGTGAGCAGCACCTTGACGGCAACCTGTCGACGCGGCAGCTTCTGCTGGTAGAGGTAGACATCGGAGAAGCCACCCGTGCCGAGGGCGCGGATGAAGTCGAGCCCCGGAATCTCGGGGGGCGCGGATGCGGCGCGCGCCATCAGGCCTCCCGCACGGTGAGTGAGATGCCGCCGCCAAGATCGACGACGGTTCCGGGAAGCACCGCGGTGGGCTCGCCCTTGCGCAGCATCTGCGGAGGCTTGCCCGGCAGGGCGACGGAGGTGCCGTTGCGCGAGTGCAGGTCGGTGACCACGACGGTGCCGCCCTCGACCGCGAAGCGGGCGTGGTTGCGTGAGATGTCCTGGCTGCCCGGGATGCTGACCAGCCGCGGCAGCTCGGTGCCGCTCACCTGCGAGACGCTGGGGCTGCGGCCGATGATGACCGGCTGGGTGAGCGCCTCGCGCTGGTTGTTGGGCAGCTCGAGGTAGATCGCCCGCGCCGGCGGAGCGACGGACGGCGCTGCCGCCACCTTCTTGCGCTTGCGCAGCTCGGAGATGTCGGCGCTCATCACCGTCTCGCCGTCGTGGTCGCCGAGACTCGTGGCTGCCGGGGCCGGGGCTGCCGGGGCCGGGGCTGCCGGAACGACCGTGCGTTCTTCCGGCTCCTCCTCGCGAATAGCCGCTTCCTCGATGCTGCGGTGCACCGTCTCCTCGAAGAGGTGGCTGTAACTGGTGTCGATGGCGGGCGGGGCACTGGGTGCCGCGACGGGCGGGGCCACCGGCTCGGGCTCTTCATCGCGCTCGACCATGGTGTGCTCGCTCGGCAGGTCGGGGTCGGTGACCTCGGCGGGCGGAGCGACGGCCACCGGTACGGGAATGACCGCCACCGGCGGCTCGATGACCACCGGGGCGGGGGTCTCGATGCTCGGGGCCAAGGCAGCGGGCGGCAGGACGGGCTCGACCAGCGGGGCCACGACGGGCGCCGCGATGGCAGCGCCACCGGGCTGGAAGGCGAAGCCGGAGGCCCAGACAACCCCGGATCCGATCGGAAGGTGACCCGCGTGCTCGCCGACGCTGAGGGCGGTCACGCCGTCGACCGTCGTCTCGCGCCACGTCGAGACGCCGGTGCCGTCGATGGCCTCGGTGCCACCGGCGGCCACTGCGTCGAGCACGATCGGTCCGCGAACGAGGGCGTGCAGGGTGTCACCCACGACGTGGCCGAGCGCGAAGGAGGGCGCGCTGCCGAGGCCATTGCGCGTGAAGATGTCGAGCACCGCCTGCACGGGCGCGCCCCCACTGACCGCCGCCCACAGCTCGTCGACCGCGGCAGCCACCGCAGCCTCGGCGAAGAGCACGGTGTCACCGGTGACGAGCAGCAGCCAGGTGCCCGGCTGCGAGGGGGTGTAGCTGGTGGTCATGCGATCCTCGGTGTCGTGTCGTGGTCGATCATCTCGGCGATGCGGTTGTCGATGACGTCGCCGCCGCTCACCCCGGTCAGGGTCGCGCGAACAACGACCGCGGTGATGTTGTCCTGTCCTCCGGCGGCATTGGCCGCGTCGACGAGCGCCTGCGCGACCTGGTCGCTGCCACGGTGCTCCGCGAGAATGGCGGCGATCTGCCCGTCATCGAGCTCTTTGGTGAGCCCGTCGGAGCAGATGAGAAAGCTCTCGGATGTCAGCACGGGAATCAGCCAGACGTCCGGCTCGATCGCGGCCGTCGCCCCAACCGCGCGGGTGATGATGTTGCGTTCCGGGTGCACCCGCGCCGCCGCCTCGGTGATGGTGCCCGCGTCGAGAAGCTCCTGCACGGCCGAGTGGTCGACGGTGAGCTGCTCGAGGGTGCGCTCGTCCCAGGTGTAGAGGCGCGAGTCACCGACGTTGATCGTCATCCAGTGGGTGGCGACGCCGTTCTCGGTGCCGACGAGCACCATGCCAGAGAGGGTCGTGCCGCTGACGAGTGGCACCCCGAGCTCCGAGGTGAGGCCGCGTACCGCGTCGTTGGCTGCGGTGATGGCGGCGAGCACGCCCGCGGCCGTCGGCAGGGTCTGCCCGAGCAGGCGCTCGCGCAGCACCGCGACTACCGTCTGGCTCGCGCGGTCGCCGCGGTCATGGCCGCCCATCCCATCGGCGACAACGAAGACGGGCGGCTCGGCGATGAAGCTGTCCTCGTTGACGGCGCGAACAGATCCGGTCTCGCTCGAGGCGGCGACTTCGAAGGCCACGGAGCCGAAGGGCAGGGCAAAGGCGAACGTCGGTTTCACGGCTCCCGGTCCCTGTTCTCTGCGCGGTCAGTCCCTACGGTAACAACTGACTCACGCTCAGTGTTAGTTGTGTTTAGGCGCGACCGATGTTGATGACGGTATCGCCGAGCTCGACGCGAGACCCCGCCTCGAGCTCGGTGCGGCCGCCGACTCCGATGTCGTCCTCGCGGCCGTTGGGCCTCGTGACGATGACGCCGTTAGTCGAGCCGAGGTCTTCGACGACGAGGGTTGCCCCGTACAGCGAGAAGCAGGCGTGGTTCTTCGACACCGAGCGGGTCGGGTCGGGCACCGGGATCAGACGCGCCTGCGGCAGGGCCGGCATGAACTGCGGCTCGCGACCCACGACGATCGCGCGGTCGGTCACCAGCTCGACGGCGCCGTTCGGCATCGCCAGCGTCCAGTAGGTCGGCTTGCTGCGGCGCGCAGAGAGGGTTGTGTGCTCGTCGATGTCATTGATGATCGGAGCGCTGAATCCTCCGGATCCGAAACCGCCCATTCCCGCGGGCGGCGGGTCGTCAACACGATCGGCCGCACGGGGCGGTGCCCAGAGGGATGACGCCGGAGGAGCCTGCCGCGGGGGCGGCGTGGCCCTCGACTGCTCGCTCGCTCGCGCGTCATCATCGAGAAGCCACGTTCCGCAGCTCGTGCACAGCCGAGACCCGAGTCTGATCGGCTGCCCACACGATGGGCACAGCATGCGTGATGGTTCCTTTCGCCGCTGTCATCTCGGGAGGCCGACGGCCTGACAACAGAACATGACAACCGTAACAACCCCGGACGCGGGCGAAGGACGACGCACTCAGGAGAAGACGCTGTTCACCATGTCAGCCGTGTAGCCGTACTGCCCGTGCCCTCGCCAGTGGGTCGCAAACCACAGACCGTCGCGAAAGAAGTGCGACTCCCCGCTCAGCTCCGACCCGATGCGCTGCTCGATCACGTAGCGCACGCCGCCGAGCTCGCTCAGCGAGGTGAAGCCGAGCTGCTCGAGGCGGGCGGTCGCGAGGCCGGTCTCGTGGCTGCTGACCTGCGCGACCTGGGTGAGCAGCATCGGCGACGCCGCGGTGTCCCCCGTCCAGTGGCAGTCGAGCGCCGCGTCGTCGAGCAGCGCCTGCAGCTCGGCGTCGGCACTGCCAGAGTCGACGTCGCCGCGCCAGTCGGAGCCGAGATCGAGGCCGACGCCCTGCAGGGTGGCGACCATGCCCTCGCTGAACAGCTGGTCGCATCCCGCGGGAATGAGACTCGGAACCGGCGTCGAGGTCTGCGTGGCGACCGGCACACTCGCGGTCGCCGTGGGCGTGCGCTCTGCGCCGACCCCGCTTTCCTCTGCCGCAGGGCGCGATAGCGCTGCCACCAGAAAGGCGATCGCCGCCAGGGTGCCGCCACCGAGCAGGGCCCCTAGCCCGATCGTCAGGCCGCGGTTGCGCTGTGTGCGCTGCGCGGCATCAACCACTGGATCATCGAAGCGCGTCACCCAGTCGAGAGGATCGTCGTTCTTCATGGCGGGACCGTAGCCCAGCAGCCTTAAAACCCGCCCAGAGCTAGAGCTCGCGCTTCGCGTCGACGCGAATCTTGATGAGGCTCGCGATCGTCGCCACGGCCATCGACGCAACAATCACGATCAGCGAGAGCTCCGTGCTGATATCGGGCGCCCAGTCAACGTGCTGTCCGCCATTGATAAACGGCAGCTCGTTCTCGTGCAGGGCGTGGAAGAAGAGCTTCACACCAATGAAGGCGAGGATGAATGCGATGCCGTAGTGCAGGTACTCGAGCTTGTCGATGAGGTCCCCGAGCAGGAAGTACAGCTGTCGGAGGCCCATGAGCGCGAAGACGTTCGCCGTGAACACGATGAACGGATTCGTGGTGATTCCGAAGATCGCGGGGATCGAGTCGATTGCGAACACTAGGTCAGTGATGCCGAGTGCCACGAAGACAACAATGATCGGCGTGAAGACCTTCTTGCCGTCGATGACGGTGCGCATCTTCGCCCCGTCGAAGGTGTCGGTGATCGAGATGCGCTTGCGCAGGAAGCGGATGATTCCGTTCTCCTGCTCCTCCATGTCGTCGTGCTTCTCGAAGGCCTGACGTACTGCCGTGTACAGCAGGAAGAGACCGAAGATGTAGAAGATGAAGCTGAAGTTCTCGACCAGCGCCGCGCCAGCAAGAATGAAGATGCCACGCAGCACGAGCGCGATGAGGATTCCGACCATCAGCACCTCCTGCTGGTACTTTCTCGGCACGTTGAACCTCGCCATGATGATGACGAACACGAAGAGGTTGTCGATACTCAGGCTGTACTCGGTCGCCCAGCCGGCGATGAACTCGACAGCGTGGTCAGCGTCGCCAATCGCGTAGAGCATGCCGGCGAAGAGCAGTGCGAGGCCGACGTAGAGGCCGACCCAGAGGCCGGATTCCTTCGTTGAGGGGATGTGCGGTCGGCGATAGGCCAGAACGAGGTCGACGAGGAGGATGAGCACCACGACGATGAGCGAGGTGACCTCGAACCAGACCGGAATTACCGTGCCGGAGCCAGGAGTGGAGGAGGCAGGGCCTTCAGCGCGAAGGGCGCCTTCGATGAGGAACGCAGGAAGCACGGATGTCTCTTTCAGCAAGAAATGGGCGGGACAAATTCTGAAAGTCTCTCCCGCATCCCCATTCTTTGAACGGTTGGATGCCGCCGTGTCCGGGGCTTCGACGCTGGAGCCCGTGCTGACGATCACGGCGAGGTGGGATACTCCCCTTCGCGATTGCAATGCTAGCCGACGGAGGGGCAGGTCAACCGACCGGTTGAAGCGGCGGATGGGGACCCCGCCCTACCGTGGAGGCATGACGAACGACACCCCCACCGACGACCTGCGCAAACTCGCCAAGAAGCGTCTCAAGGCCAAGCAGGACTTCAAGCAGTTTCTGGGCATCTGGCTCGGTGTATCGGTGCTGCTCGTCGTGATCTGGGCCTTCACCTCGTACAGCACCGGATACCCGTTGTACTTCTGGCCCATCTGGCCGATCGGCGGCATGGGCGTCGCCGCCTTCTTCATGGGACTCGACGCCTACGGCCCCGGCCAGCGCGGCATCACCGAGTCCGACATCGACGCTGAGGTGGAGCGCATTCGCGCCCGCAACGGCGGGCTGTAGCGAGACCCCGTAAACAGAAAGGCCCACTCCGTGCTTCATCAGCACAGAGTGGGCTTTTCTTGTTGGTGACCCCAACCGGATTCGAACCGGTGTTACCGCCGTGAGAGGGCAGCGTACTAGGCCGCTATACGATGGGGCCGTCACGACAACTAGACGAGTATGCCACACCTGCACTGGCGCGACAAACCGGCGCCTAGCTGAAGGCGGGGGCCGTCTCGGGGGCGAGGATCAGCAGCGCGCCGGGCATGATCCTGATCTCGGCGGGCAGCGGGCCAAGCGTCTCACCGTCAGCGGTCGCCGAGATGTCGTCTGCGTCAACGATCACGTGCTTGGCGTGCGTGATGCTCACCCGCGGGTCGGTGATGTGCTCTCCCTTGTACACGCGCGGGAAGACCCGAAGAAAAGCCAGGCGACTGAGCTTCTGCACGATCAGCACGTCGAGCACGCCGTCGTCGACCTTCGCGTTCGGGGTCACGAGCATGCCGCCGCCGAGCGACTGGTTGTTGGCGACGGTGATCAGCGACGCCTGAAAGGTCGACTGCACGCCGTCGAGTGTCAGCCGGTAGGTGATGGGCTTCATCTTGGCCAGCTCGTAGATGAGGGCGAGGTTGTAGCGGCTCGGCCCCTTCGGGTAGGTCCAGCTATTGGCCCGCTCGTTGACGATCGCGTCGAAGCCTGCCGAGACGAGGCAGGCGAACCAGGTGCGTGTCTCGTCGCCTGTCTCCCGGTGAGCGTGGGTTGCCAGCCCTGCGTCGATCGCTCGCGGCTTGCGATCGAGGGCGCTCGCAAGAATGCGAATCGCCTCCTCGGTGTTGTTGAAGGGAATGCCGAGCCCGCGGGCCATGTCGTTGCCGGTGCCCGAGGGCACGATGCCGAGCGGCACCTTGGTTCCGGCGACGAGGTTCGTGCCGAGGTTGACCATGCCGTCCCCGCCAACGACGACGAAGGCGTCGGGCTTGGAGGCGACGGCCTTGCGCCCCGCCTCGAGCAGCGAGAAGTAGTCCTGCTCGATGAGCGGCTCCACGGTGTGGCCCATGCCGCGCAGGCTGGTGATGACCGCGGGGCCTACGTGCTTGCCCTTGCCGAACGACGCACTCGGGTTGACGGCTACGACTATTCGCTTCGGCTTCGTTGGCATTCGGCCATTATGACGGCCTACGACCCCAAACGCAGACGACGCAGCAGTTGCGCGTTGAGAGCGACCACGATCGTCGACACCGACATGAACAGTGCACCGAGCGCCGGCGAGAGCAGGATGCCCGCGCCGAACAGCACGCCCGCCGCCAGCGGAATGCCCACGACGTTGTATCCCGTCGCCCAGAACAGGTTCTGCTGCATCTTGCGGTACGTCGCGCGACTGAGCTTGATGGTGCTGAGCACGGCGCGCGGGTCACTCGAGGCCAGCACGATTCCGGCGGACTCGATGGCGACATCCGTTCCTGCCCCGATCGCGATGCCAACATCGGCGCGCGCGAGGGCGGGTGCATCGTTGACACCGTCGCCGACCATGGCGACGCGGGTGCTGTCTTCCTGCAGGCCCGCGACGACGTCGGCCTTCTGGCCAGGAAGAACCTCGGAGAAGACCTCGTCAATGCCCAGCTGGTCGGCGACCGAGTGGGCGACGGCGTGGGAGTCCCCCGTGAGCATCGCGACGCGAATGCCCGCCTTCTTCAGTCTCGCGACGGCTTCGACGGACTCCGCTCGCACGACATCCGACAGCGTCACCAACCCGATGACCTGGCCGTCAACCACGACGAACACGTAGCCCGCGCCCGCCTGCCGCGCGGCCTGTGCCGCGTGCACGAGGTCGGACGGCGCACTCAGCCCGCGTGCCGTCACGTGCCGCTGGCTGGCGACGGTGACCCGCTGCTCGGCCACCGTGGCCTCGGCCCCGAGTCCGGCGAGCGCCGTGAACTTGCTCGACCGCGCGACCTTGAGCGTGCGGGTCTTCGCCTCGGCGACGATGGCACGGGCAATAGGGTGCTCCGACTTCGCCTCGACCGCCGCGGCAAGTGCGAGCACATCATCGGCGTCGTGGCCGTCGGTGGCGACGACAGCCGTCACGCCCTGGCGCCCCTCGGTCAGGGTGCCTGTCTTGTCGAAGAGCACGACCTGAATGCGGCGGGCGTCCTCGAGGGCCGACCGGCTGCGCACGAGGATGCCGTTCTTCGCCGCGATCGCGGTGGAGATCTGCGCCACGAGCGGGATAGCCAGCCCGAGGGCGTGCGGGCAGGCGATGACGAGCACCGTCACCACGCGCTCGATCACGAACGCGGGGTCGGAGGGATCGATGAGCCACCAGGCAGCGAGGGTGATGAGCGCGGCCGCCAGCGCGACGTAGAACAGCCAGGACGCGGCCCGGTCGGCGAGCATCTGCACCGCGGACTTGGAGGCCTGGGCGTCGGCGACGAGCTTCATGACGCCGGCGAGGGCGGTGTCCGATCCGGTCTTCGTCACCTCGATGGTGAGCGAGCCGGAGCGGTTGATGCTGCCGGCGACCACGAGGTCTCTGGCCTTCTTGGGCACGTCGACCGACTCGCCGGTGAGCAGTGCCTCGTCGACGTCGGACTCCCCGTCGATCACGACACCGTCGACGGGCACCGCGGCACCGGGACGCACGAGCACGTGGTCGCCGACCGTGAGCGAGGAGACCGCGACCGGCATCACATGGTCGCCGTGCACCATGTCGGCCTCGTCAGGGATGAGCTTGGCCAGTTCACCGAGGGCATTCTGGGCGCCCATCACGGCCGACATCTCGACCCAGTGGCCGAGCAGCATGATCGTGATGAGGGTGGCCAGCTCCCACCAGAAGTCCATGCCGGGGAATCCCACCAGCACCGCGATCGAGTAGCCGAAGGCCACGACGATCGCGAGCGAGATGAGGGTCATCATTCCGGGCTGCTTGGCGCGCAGCTCGGTCCACGCACCGCGGAGGAAGACGAGGCCGCCGTAGAAGAACAGCGCGGTGCCGAACACCGCGGGGATGAAGTCGCTGTAGGCGAAGCGCGGGCCGGTGAGGCCGAGTATGTCCTGCAGCCCCGTCGAGAAGACGAGGGTGGGGATGGTCAGCGCAAGGCTGATCCAGAATTTGCGCTTGAACTGGTTCGGGTCGTGGGCGCTGTGGTCCATCGTTCCGTGGTCGCCGTGGTCCATCGCGCCGTGGTCCATGTGCTCGTGGTTGCTGTGATCCATTGTCATTCCCTGTTGCCGATCTCGTACACGCGCAGCAGCTCGTCGACTGCCATGGTCTTCTGCTCTCCCCCGGCCGCGAACATGTCGCTCACGTGGGTGCGCAGGTGGTTCTCGACGAGCAGCTTGTTGAGGCTGCGCAGCGACTTCTGAATGGCGAGGGACTGGGTGATGATGTCGATGCAGTACTCCTCGCCCTCGATCATCTTCTCGAGGCCGCGCATCTGCCCCTCGAGAATCTTCGTGCGGTGCAGCGCCCGCTTCTTCAGCTCGTCGATCATGTCAAGAGTATACCCCCCGGGGGTACTGGCAGTTCTAGTGTTGCGAACATGAAGCTGACGAAGTTCGAGCACGCCTGCCTTATTCTCGAAGTCGCCAACGAGCGACTCATCATCGACCCGGGAGTCTTTACGATGCCCCTCGGCGATCTCGGCGAGGTCGTCGCCGTCGTCGTCACCCACGAGCACGGCGACCACTGGACGCCCGAGCAGCTGCAGCGCATCATCGAGCGCAACCCCGATGTCGTGATCTACGGTCCGGCGGGAGTCGTCGCAGCCGCCGGCGAGATCGCCGTCACCGCCGTCAAGGACGGGGATGTGATCGAGGTCGGGGCCTTCACTCTGAAGTTCTTCGGCGAGAAGCACGCCGTCATCCACGAGTCGATCCCGGTGATCGACAACGTCGGCGTGCTCGTGAACGACGAGCTGTTCTACGGCGGCGACGCGCTCGTTGTTCCTCCGGTCGCGGTGAACACCCTCGCCGCCCCGGTCGGCGCCCCCTGGCTGAAGATCGGCGATGCCATGGACTACGTCGTCGCCGTCAACCCGAAGCGCGCCTTCCCCGTGCACGAGATGGTGCTCTCGACGGCGGGCAAGGGCATGGGCAACGACCGCCTCACCTGGGCGTCAGAGCAGGGCGGCGGCAGCTACTTCGTGCTCGAGCCGGGCGAGTCGATCGACCTCTAGGGAGCCCACTGGGCGTCGGCGTCCATGCTCCAGACCGCGGCGAGCATGACGTCGGCGCCGGGCTCTGACGAGAGCAGCGTGGCGATCAGCGCGCCCCACGCGGGGTTGACGGGCGGATGCGACCGCAGCTCTGCGATGACCTCGGCGTAGGGTCGCGTCGACTCCACCCGGTGGAACAGGCGATCGCCGTCCTGCCAGATCTCCCAGCGCACGACACCCGCAGCGCGCAGCTCGTCGACGGCGTTCTCGGGCAGCCGGGCGTGCACGCGCGCGTATTCCGCGGCCTTGCCCGGCGCGGTGGTCGTGCGCCGCGCGGCGACATGCCGCTCAGCCACGGCGCACCCCGTAGACCCGCTCGGCGGTCGCAGCGAGAACCGCATCGCTCTCGGCAGCCGACGCGCCCAGCACCGCCAGCAGTGTCGTGACCTGGTCGTCCGGCCCGCCGGTCACCGGCCAGTCGCTGCCGAACAGCACCCGCTCGGCACCGAACACCGCGAGCACCTGCTCGACGGCGGCGCGCGGTGGCGCCGCCGAGACCTTTATATAAGCGTGCGGATGCCGCGCCGCCTCCCCGATGAAAGCCCGCCACGCGACGCTCCCCACCGCCCCGCCCCCGCTGTGATCGAGCACCACGCTGCCCGAGGCCTCAGCGAGCACCTGCAGTGCGTCCTGCCAATCGGTCTCGCCGAGCAGCAGGTCGAGGGGGGATGCCACCGGGGTGATCGGCTGGTCGAGCGTTGCGCGATAGCCCACGATGCAGTCATAGCGCTCGGCGTTGTCCAGCCCGAGAGGAGCGATGAAGCCGCGGATCCACGCGTGCTGCTCGGCGAGGCGCTGGGTGGCGCGCGCCTCGGCGACGGGGTCGGCGGCTCCAGCCTCGACGAGGATCGCCGACCAGTCGCCGTGCTGCGCGGCGCCGAGGGGCACATCGCGGGCTCCGAGCCAGGGGTAGCGCAGTCCGTCGACGAAGATGTGGCGGTGGCTGTCGAGAACGGCGGCGGTCATGTGGGAAGTAGTGCGCCATCCGGCAGGAGGCCGAGCCCGGAGAGCTCTGTCCAGACCGCGGAGGGCACCGCGGCACCCCATACGGCGAGGTTGTCGTGCACCTGTCGCTCGCTGCTCACCCCGAGCAGGGTGGCGGTCACGGCGGCGGGCGCGGCCGAGAAGGCGACGGCGAGATCGCGCAGCGTCACCCCGTGCTCGAGGGCGACCCGCTGAATGGCTCGAGCGCGCGCAAGCCTCTCGACGCTCGCCGGTCGGTAGTCGTAGCTGGCTCCGTCGCGCGGGTTGGCAAGGATGCCGGAGTTGAAGACCCCGGCGATCACGACGTCAACGCCGCGCTCGACGCACTCCGGAAAGAGCTCGACGGCGGCGCTGGCATCGAGCAGCGAGTAGCGGCCGGCGATGAGCAGCACGTCGAGATCCGACTCGCGGATGAGGCGCAGCGGCACCTGCCACTGGTTCATTCCGGCGCCGACGGCCCCGATCACGCCCTCGTCACGCAGTTCGAGCAGAGCCGGGATCGCGGTGGCGAGTGCCTCATCCGCGTGGTTGTCGGGGTCGTGCACGTAGACCACGTCGACGCGGTCGACACGCAGTCGCCCGAGGGATGCGGCCAGACTGCGCAGCACCGCATCGCGGGAGTAGTCGAAGTGCCACTGCCGCGTGTCGGGGTCGACCGT
>Ga0247738_10000392_pt1 | contig 17303 bp, 18 predicted proteins | sample UWRJL013104B2_FD_180936 | JGI IMG/M metagenome (GOLD analysis project Ga0247738, IMG submission 180936) | Plant litter microbial communities from Arlington Agricultural Research Station in Wisconsin, United States - UWRJ-L013-104B-2 | ecosystem: Environmental > Terrestrial > Plant litter >...
AAGCGGTGGCCGCCATCGCCGCCGCGCCGGGCGTGCGAGGTGTGTTGGCGACCAGCGCCAAGGACGTGTTCATCGTCGGCGCCGACATCACCGAGTTCGGTGAGAAATTCAAGCTCCCGCACGCCGATCTGGTGGAGGACGTGCGCGCCTCCAACGAGGCCTTCGTCGCGCTGGAAGACCTGGCGCTGCCCACCGTGGTGGCGGTGGACGGCTACGCGCTGGGCGGTGGTTTCGAGTTCGTGCTCACTTGTGCGCTGCGCGCCATGTCGCACCGTGCGCAAGTGGGCCTGCCCGAGGTGAAGCTGGGCCTGTTCCCGGGCTTCGGCGGCACGGTGCGCCTGCCGCGCGTGGCCGGCGCGCAGACCGCCGTGCAATGGGTGGCCGACGGCCAGCCGCGCGGTGCCGAGGCGGCGCTGGCCGTGGGCGCGGTGGATGTGGTGTGCGAGAGCGAGCGCCTGCGCGCGACCGCGCTGGATCTGTTGCGCCAGGCCGCCGACGGCGCGATCGACTGGCGCGCCGCACAGCAGCGCAAGCGCCGCCCGCTCAATGGCCATGCCAACGGGCATGCGAACGGCTCGAATGGCAACGGGCACAACGGCGCGCAGGCACTCGACGGTTTCGCGGAATGGCGGGTGTCGGTGGCCGCCGCCAGCGGCGCGCACCAGCCCGCCGCGCTGGCCGCGCTGGACCTGATGGAGCGCGCCGCCCCGCTGGACCGCGACGCCGCACTCGCGCTGGAGAGCGAGGCCTTCGCGCGCATTGCGCGCACCCAGGCCGCCGCCGCGCTGGTGCAGAGTTTCCTGAGCGAGCAGGTGGTGAAGAAGATCGCCAAGCGCCGCACGCAGGGCGCGCAGCCGGTGAGGCAGGCCGCCGTGCTGGGCGCCGGCATCATGGGCGGCGGCATCGCTTTCACCAGTGCGCGCGCCGGCATTCCGGTGCGCATCAGCGACCTCTCGCCCAAGGCGCTGGACGCCGCCGTGGCCGAGGTCGACCGCCAGCTCGCGCGCCAGGTCAAGGCCCGGCGGCTGAACCCCGAGCGCGCGCAGGCGGTGCAGCGCGCCATCACCACACAAACCGGCCACGCGGGCTTTGGCGAGGCCGATATCGTGGTCGAGGCCATCGTCGAGCGGCTGGACACCAAGCGCCAGGTGCTCGCGGCGCTGGAGGCCACGCTGGGCGAGCACACCGTGCTCGCGAGCAACACCTCCAGCCTGTGCATCGACGACATCGCGCGCGCGCTCAAGCGGCCCGAGCGTTTCGTTGGCATGCACTTCTTCAACCCCGTGCCAGCCATGCCGCTGGTGGAGATCGTGCAGGGCAAGGCCAGCAGCGAAGCCGCCGTGGCCACCGCCGTGGCCTACGCGCACGCCATGAAAAAGACACCGGTGGTGGTCAAGGACGGCCCGGGCTTTCTGGTCAACCGCGTGCTCATGGCCTACACCGGCGCGGCACTGCGCCTGATTGCCGAGGGCGGCGACTACCAGGCCATCGACCGCGCCATGGTGGCATTTGGCTGGCCCATGGGGCCTTCGCACCTGCAGGACGTGATCGGCATCGACACGGGCAGCCACGTGGCCGATGTGATTGGTGCGGGCTACCCGCAGCGCATGCCGCCGATCGAGCGCGACGCGCTCAAGCTCATGCTGGCGAAAGGCCGGCTGGGTCAGAAGAGTGGCGAAGGCTTCTACCGCCACGGCCGCGACGGCGCTGGCCGCCCGCTGCGCGAGGTGGACCCGGCCGTGCAGGCCTTGCTGGCCACGCTGCAGCCCGAGGGGCCGCGCAGCTTTACCGATGAGGACATCGTCGATCGCCTCATGCTGCCCTTCATCGTGGAAGCCGCGCACGCCTTGCAGGAAGGCGTGGTCTCCACGCCGGCCGAACTCGACATGGCGATGCAGCTCGCGCTGGGCTGCCCGGCCTACACCGGTGGCCCACTCAAGTACGCCGACTGGCTGGGGCTGGACGAAGTGGTGCGCCGCTGTGACGCGCTGCGCGTGCACGGCGCCATGTACGAACCGACGCCGCGCATGCGGCAACTCGCCGCCGGCGGCGGCACTTTTTACGAACAAGGAAGCTTCTGATGCAATTGGGAACCGACATCGCTGCGGTGGTCACCGGTGGGGCCTCGGGCCTGGGGGCCGCGACGGCTCGCCGGCTCGCGGCGCAGGGTGTGAAGGTCGCGCTGTTCGACCTCAACGCCGAACAGGGCGAGGCGCTCGCGAAGGAGATCGGTGGCGTGTTCTGCCGCGTCAACGTGACCAGCGAAGAGGACGTGGACCAGGGCTTCGAGCGCGCGCGCCAGGCGCACGGGCAGGAGCGCATTCTGGTCAACTGCGCGGGCACCGGCAACGCGGTGAAGACCGCGAGCTTCGACAAGGCCACCGGCAAGCCGCGCCACTTTCCGCTGGCCGACTTCGAGAAGATCATCCAGATCAACCTGATCGGCACCTTCCGCTGCATCACGCGCTCGGCCGCCGGCATGCTGGGCCTGGCGCCGCTGGCCGATGGCGAGCGCGGCGCGATCGTGAACACCGCCTCGGTGGCGGCGCAGGACGGCCAGGTGGGCCAGGCGGCCTACGCGGCCTCCAAGGCCGGCGTGGTCGGCCTCACCCTGCCGGTGGCGCGCGACCTGATGGGCGACGGCATCCGCGTCAACACCATCCTGCCGGGCATCTTCGACACCCCGCTGTTGCAGGCCGCGCCCGACAACGTGAAGGCGGCGCTGGCCGCGTCGGTGCCTTTTCCCAAGCGCCTGGGCCGGCCCGAGGAGTTCGCCGCCGTGGCCGAGATGCTGATCACCAACGGCTACGTGAACGGTGAAGCGATCCGCGTGGACGGCGCCATCCGCATGGCGCCGCGCTGAACAGGCCGCCACCATGAGCACCCCACCACCCCTCGTGCGCTGCGAGATCGTCGACGGCATTGCCACCGTCACGCTGCAGCACCCCAGCAAGCCCAACCCCATCACCCAGCCGCTGCAGCGCGAACTGCTCGCCACGCTGCACCGCCTGCAGGCCGACACGTCGGTGCGCGCGGTGGTGCTCACCGCCGCCGGCCGGGCCTTCTGCGTCGGTGCCGATCTGGAAGAGATGCAACAGGCGGCGGCCGACCACCCTTCGCTGGGCGAGTGGACGGCCGAGTTCATGACCGCGCTCACCAACCCCATCGTGTTGGCGCTGCGCGATCTGCCGGTGCCGGTGGTGTGTGCCGTCAACGGCGCGGCCGCCGGGGCGGGTGCGGGCCTGGCCATGGCGGGCGACGTGCTGCTGATGGCGCAATCGTCCTACCTGTACTTCCCCTTCGTGCCTCGCCTGGGCATCGTGCCCGACATGGGCAGCACCTGGCTGCTGCCGCGCCGCCTGGGGCGCCAGCGTGCCCTGGCGCTCACGCTGCTGGGCGACCGGTTGAGCGCGCAGCAGGCGCTGGAATGGGGCGCGGCCTGGGCCTGCGTGCCCGATGCCGAACTGGCCGGGCAGGCCCAGGCCATCGCGCGAAAGCTGGCGCGCTTGCCGGCCGAGGCCGTGCTCGAAGCGCGGCGCGCCTTCGACGCGTCCGAGCGCAACGACCTGGCACAACAGCTCGACTACGAGCGCGACCGCCAGCGCGAATTGATCAACCGGCCCGCGTTCACCGAAGGTGTGAAGGCCTTCCTGGAGAAACGCGAGCCGGTGTTTGCACCGAGAGGTTGAACCCACCATGCACACCGAATGGATCGAGGGCCTGCGGCAGGCCGCGCGCACGGGCGTGCCGTGGGGCACGGACCCGGCCAGCCTGGCCTGTGACCTGGACGAGGCTTATGCCCTGCAGGCCGAGCACCTGCGGCAGGTGCTGGTCGAGGGCGATGACGCCGTGGTGGGCGCCAAGCTGAGCGTGACCAGCGCACCCGCGCTGGAGCGGCTGGGCCTGCGCGCGCCACTGATCGGGCCCATTCTGAAATCGCGTCACCACATGAGCGGCGCCACGTTGCCCCGCAGGGGTTTCATGGTCTGTGTCGTCGAGGCCGAGGTGGGGTTGCGCCTGGGCCGCGACATCGAAGGCATGCTCTCGCGCGAGGAATTGCTCGACGCCATCGACGCGGTTTTTCCCGCGATCGAGATCGCTGACAGCCGCTACGCGCGCTGGGCCGAGGCACCGGCCCCCGCCATCGTGGCCGACCTGGCCTACGCGGGCTCCTGGGTGCGCGGGGCCAACTGCGCGGCCTGGCGCGAGCTGGACTTGCGCGACCTGTCCGTGAGGCTCAGCCGCGACGGTGTGCTGGCCCGCGAAGGCCATTCCAGCGCGGTGCTGGGTGACCCGGTGTTGGCGCTGGGGCAGGCCGTGGCCGAGGCTGCGAGCCACGGGCGCGTGTTGCGCGCGGGCACGCTGGTGAGCACGGGCACCTGCACTGTGCCCTGGCCGCTGGAGGGGGGCGGCCATCTGAGCGCCGACTTCGGGCCGCTGGGCCGGGTGGAGCTCACGCTCTCGTGAGCTTTTCCCACCCCACACCGGCGCGCCTGCAGGCGATGCTGATGTTGAACATGCTGGTGTGGGGCATCAACATGCCGGTGGTGAAGTGGCTCACCGGCCATTTCGACAGCCTGCTGCTCGCGGGCCTGCGCATGCTCGCGGCGATGTTGATGATGACGCTGCTGCTGCGAGGGCGCACGGTGTCGCTGAACCTGCGGCGCGAACAGTGGGTGCAGCTGTTGTTGTGCGCGCTGTGCCTGATTTATCTGAACCAGTGGTTGTTTGCCGAAGGCCTGCGCCGCAGCACGGCCACCAACGGCGCGTTGATCGCGGCGCTGCAGCCGCTGGTGGCTGCGCTGGTGGCCATGGTGCTGCTGCGCGAGCGTTTGGGTATGCGCCGTTTGCTGGGTGCGTTGCTGGGTTTGGGCGGTGCGGCCCTGGCGATCCTGCACCGCCCGGTGGCGCAGCTGGTAGAGGCCGGTGTGGGCGACGCGCTGGTGATGCTGGCGGTGCTGGTGTTCTGCCTGGGCGCGGTGCTCACGCAGCGGCTGGTGCGCGAGATGGACGCGGTGGTGTTGACGATCCTGGTGCACGCCATCGGTGCGGCCGCCTTGCTGGGGCATGCCGGGCTTGCCTGGGTGTGGAGTGGCGAGCCGCCACGTGCGCCACCGGCGGGATGGCTGTGGGCCGGTCTGCTGTTGTCGGGGGTGTTGTCTGCCGGCATCGGCAACCTGCTGTGGACGCGCTCGATCTCGCTGATCGGCATGGCGCGGGCTTCGCAGTGGCTGCATTGGGTGCCGATCTTCGGCATCGCAACGGCGGCGGTGTTTCTGGGTGAGCCGATCACGCGCTGGCACGTGTTTGGTTTGGTGCTGGTGTTGGCGGGGACCCGGTTGGGGCTCGAGCGCTCGTGATTTGGCTGGCAAGCCGGCGGCAGGCGAGGTGTGAGTGCGCCCACGGTCGCATGCCAAGCATGTCTGCGTCAGGAGAGGGTCTGCCCCCTGGGGTGGCGCCTGATGCAGTGCCGAGGAGCGCAGGGCTCACAGGGTGCCGCGCGCAGCGCGGTCAAGTTCGCATGTTTGAACGAAGCGAGTTTGCGAACTTGCCTGTGAGACCGAGCATCGCAGGGGACCCCTCGCGAAGCGAGGGGCGCTGCATTGAAGCCACTCCAGGGGGCAGACCCTCTCCTGACACCCACCAAAAAAGCAGGCGCTAAATCCCGACCACAGCAGAAGCTCCCCCATCCACCGGAAGAAGCACCCCGGTGATGTGTTTCCCCGCATCGGAGGCCAACAACAACACTGCCCCCTTGAGCCCCTCGTCGTCCCCCACCCGCCGCAAAGGCAGTTGCGCCACCAGCGGCTCGATGGAACCCGGCTCCAGAAAATGGCGCGCCATGCGGCTGGGAAACACCCCCGGCAGGATCGCGTTCACGTTGATGCCATGCGGCCCCCATTCACAGGCCAGCGCGCGCGTGAGCGTGGCCACCGCGCCCTTGCTTGCGTGGTAAGCCGCCGCCTGCATGCCGTTGCTGCCACCCAGCGCCGCAATCGACGAGGTGTTGACGATGCGGCCCTGGCCGCGCGGCAGCATGCTCCGCCGCGCCACCTCGCGCGAGAGCAAAAACACGCCGCGCACGTTCAGATCCATCACCTTGTCCCAGGCGTCCAGTGGGTGGTCCTGCGCAGCAGCGCCCCAGGTCGCGCCCGCGTTGTTGATCAGGATGTCGATGTGCCCCAGCGTGGCCAGCGCATGGTCCACCAGCGCCAGCACCTGCGCCTCATCGCGGCCGTCGGCGGCAAAACTGTCCACCGTGTGGCCCGCCTCCCGCAGCTCGGTGGCGGCCGCGTCCAGATCCGCCTGCTTGCGTGACGAGATCAGCAGCCGCGCACCCGCCTCGCCCAGCGCATGGGCCATCTGCAGACCCAGGCCGCGCGAAGCGCCGGTGACCAGGGCGGTGCGCCCCGTGAGATCGTGCAGCTGCGTAACGGTGCGGGCGGTCGCCATGTGTGTCTCCTCGGGCTTGTGGTCTGGCGCCAGCTTACGGGCGCACGCGGTGCGCGCAATCGTCTGTTGCGACGAATACGCGCGCGTGCCTCGACGGCACCATTCGCCCCACCATGCAGACCGAAACCCTTGACGCCTTCCTGCGCCAATCCATCGACGGCCTGTCCGGGCCGATGCGCTTGCAGAAGATCGGTGGCGGCCAGTCCAACCCCACCTTCTTCGTCAGCTACGACCAGCGCGAACTCGTGCTGCGCAAAAAGCCCGCTGGCGACGTGCTGCCCTCGGCCCATGCGGTGGACCGCGAGTACCGCGTGATGAAGGCCCTGGCCGGCACCGCGCTGCCGGTGCCCCCCGTGCTGCTCTACCACGCCGAGCCCGACGTGGTGGGCACCCCCTTCTATGTGATGGAACGCGTGTCCGGGCGCGTGTTCAACGACAACGCCGCGCCCGGCATCGACCCCGAGGAACGCCGCGCGGTCTATCTCGCGATGGCCGACACCATGGCCACGCTGCACACGGTGGACTGGCAGGCGGCGGGCCTCACCGGGTTCGGCAAGCCCGGCGGCTACTTCCAGCGCCAGCTCGGGCGCTGGCAGCAGCAATGGGCGCTCTCGCGCATCGAGCCCATCCCGGCCATCGATCAGCTGCTGGCGTGGCTCGGTCAGCACCTGCCGAGCGACGACGAGACCACACTCGCCCACGGCGACTTCAAACTCAACAACCTGCTGTTCCACCCCATCGAGCCGCGCGTGGTGGCCGTGCTCGACTGGGAGCTCTCCACCCTGGGCCACCCGCTGGCCGATGTCGCCTTCAACACCGTGGCCTGGCGCACCCTGCCGAGCGAGTACGGCGGCATTCGCGGTCTGGACCTTGCGGCCCTGGGCATCCCGAACGAGCACGAGTACCTCACGCACTACTACCGCCGCACCGGCCGCGACGACCCTGCACGCCAGGCCACACCCTTTCACTGGGCCTTTGCGTTCATGCGCTGGGCCGTGATCTTTGCCGGCATCGCGGCACGCGCCGCGCGCGGCAGCGCCACTTCCGACAACGCGGCCGAGGTCGGCGTGCTCGCCGTGGCGCTGGCGCAGCGAGGCCTCGAAGCCATCGACACCCCCATGCCACCGCTTTGACGGGACCCTCTCTCATGCACTTCCAGTTTCCCGAAGACACGCAGCAGATGCAGCGCGCGCTGCGCCAGTTCATGCACCGCGAGGTGCTGCCGCAGCTCGACGCCTATGAACAGGCCTGCGCCACCGGCGCCTACCCCAGCGCGGTCATCGAACCGCTCAAGGCGAAAGCACGTGCCGCCGGCCTGTGGAACCTCTTCCTGCCCGCCCTGCGCGAGGACGAGCCCGGCACGCGCCTCACCAACCTGCAGTACGCGCCGCTGGCCGAGATCATGGGCGGGGTAATGTGGGCGGCCGAGGTCTTCAACTGCAACGCACCCGACACCGGCAACATGGAGCTGCTGCACCTGTTCGCCACGCCCGCACAGCGCACTCAGTGGCTGGAGCCGCTGCTCGATGGCCGGATCCGGTCGTGCTTTGCCATGACCGAGCCCGACGTCGCCTCGTCCGACGCCACCAATATCCAGACCACCATCCGCCGCGAGGGCGACCACTACGTCATCAACGGTCGCAAATGGTTCACGACCGGCGCCCTGCACCCGAACTGCCGCTTCTCCATCGTCATGGGCGTGAGCGACAGCTCGCCAGATGCGCCGCGCCACCGCCGCCATTCCATGGTCATCGTGCCCATGGACACACCGGGTGTGTGCGTGGTGCGCAATGTGGCCGTGATGCACCACCTCGCGCCCGAAGGCCATTGCGAGCTCACCTACACCGATGTGCGCGTGCCGGTGAGCGACGCCCTGCTGGGAACCGAGCACGAAGGCTTTGCGCTCGCGCAGGCGCGCCTGGGACCCGGTCGCGTGCACCACTGCATGCGCACCATCGGCCAGTGCGAACTCGCGATGGCACTGATGTGCGAGCGCGCTCTGACGCGCCGTGCCTTCGGCAAACACCTCTCGGACTTCGCCAACGTGCAAGACTGGATCGCGCACTCGCGGATCGAGATCGACCAGGCACGCCTGCTGGTGCTGCAAGCCGCGTGGAAGATGGACGCGCACGGCAACAAGGCTGCGCACATTGACGTGTCTGCCATCAAGGTGGTGGCTGCGCAACTGCAGACGCGCGTGCTCGACCGCGCGATGCAGGTTTTCGGCGCCATGGGCCTCACGCCCGACACGCCACTGGCGCTGCTCTGGTCCTGGGGCCGGGCGATGCGTTTTCTGGACGGCCCGGACGAGGTGCACCTGCGCAGCGTGGCGCGTGCCGAATTGGAGCGCGCCCGGGAGACGCTGGGCGCGACCGCACCCCACTACCGCCGGCCGGTGATCAGTATGTGATGGTCACGGTGTGCGCCTGGGTGGCGGTGCACACAGGCCCGCTGCAGGTGCCTGCCTGACCAGCTGGCATGCTGCCCGTGAGGGTGACCGACTGACCCGTGTTGCCGTTGCCGCTGCCCGACGAGGGCGCCGGCGTGATCGTGTACTGCAGACCTTGAAGGACAGCGGGATTCGGACTCACCGAGATGGACCACGACAGGCCCGAGCTGCAGCGCAACATGAAGCTGGTGTTCGCCGTCTGAGCGCTGGCACTGAACGCGGTGTAGTTGAACACCAGGTTGCCGGGGTAAGTGTTGAACACGCACTGGCTGGTACGCCCACGGTCATCACCACGGGAGCGTTGGGGCTGAGCACGCCCGCGTCGCTGTTGGGGTACTGCGCGAAGACGTTGAAGGTGTCGCTGTAGACGCCGGCGGTGGGTGAGGCCGGGTTGCCGCCGGCGTTCACCCGCACGCGGATGCAATAGCTCAGCGTGGTCGTTGCCGTCAGGAGTGCGCCGAAGTTCGCTCAGCACCGTGCTCACGCGCGTGCAGGGCATCAGCTCCGGCACCTTTTTTTCCATTTCACTGATGTGGCCCCTGGATCAGCAGGTCAACACCTCGACCCACTTCACGCATCGGGGCGGGCAGACCGACGCCTACGTCAGCGCGAGCCAGGGTCTGCGCGGCGACACGGGTCTGGGCTGGCGCGCGCTGGGTGGCAGCCGCAACGGAGCGGCACAGGCCGAAGGTGGGGTGTACCTGCAAGGACCTGGCAACCTGTTCACCGCAGACGTGAGCACCTCAGCCGCGCTACAGGCGCTGCGCCTGGGTACCCGGGGCGGCCTGGTGTTGATGGACGGGCGCGCATTCGCCACGCGCCCCGTTCAGGACAGCTTCGCACTGGTGAAGGTGCCCGGTCTCGCCGACGTGGGCGTGGGCTTCCAGGGGCGCGAGCTTGCTCGCACCGATGACAGCGGTGTAGCCCTGGTGACCGGGCTGCAACCCTACAACGCCAACCAGATTCGTCTGAACCCGTCCGACGTTCCGCTGAACGCCGAGATCGACAGCCTGGAGCAGACGGTGGTGCCTCGCCTGCGCAGCGCGGTCATGATCGCCTTCGCGGTGCGCCATGGCCAGGCTGCGCTGATCACCGTGCGGCTGCAGGACGGTCAGCCCGCCCCTCCCGGCGCCGAGATCGAGGTGTCGGGCGATGAGCGGCGCTTCCCCGTTGGCCGAGGCGGTCAGGCCTTCCTGACCGGTCTGCAACGCGAGCATCAACTGCGCCTGCGATGGAAAGGTGCCAGTTGCCTGATGCCACTGACGCTGCCGCCGGAGCGCCCCGAAGACATTGCCCGCCCGCCGCCACTGGTGTGCGAAGGAGTCTCGCCATGACACGCATCGGGATTTTTTCAGCCATGCTGCGGCAGTGCGGAATCGGGCTCCTGCTGGCCATCTGCCCGCTTGCTTACGCGGCTTACAGCTGCACGGTCACGGCGACCGACGCGAGTGTGTTGGCCAACGCACTCTCGGCTGAAACGACGACGGGTTCGGTCACGCTCACTTGCACCCGGTCTGCAGGCGATGCCCCCACGCTCAGCTACCGACTCAAGGCCACGACGGGCTTGTACAACACCGGTTCGCAGCCCTACCGCCGTGTGCGGCGGGGAGGTGCAGGCACCCCAATGGAGTATTCGTTGCGCCGTGGTTCCACCTGCGGTGCCACCAGCGACTGGCTCGCGCCGGCAACAGGCACCACCGATGTACAGACCGGAACCATGAACTTCGGCACTGCGTTGGTGGCCTCGACCACGCTGGCCTATTGCATTCGCGTGCCGGCGACCTCCGTGTCCTCCGGCGTCTATACCGACACGTTTCTGGTCTTCGCACAGTATCCCGACAGCGACATGGGCAATCTCAGCCCCCAGGCACCCGCGACAGTCACTGTCGGCGTGGGTGATGAATGCCTGTTCAATACCTATCCGGGCAACCTTGTCTTCAACTACACCGCGTTCAGCACCACAGCCCAGACGGCATCCACCGGTTTCGTGCTGCGCTGCAATTCGGGCCTGCCATGGGAGGCCTTCCGATCAGGGTCACGGCTTCTATCCTGAAGTCGTCGCGACCGTGGTGTTTTTTTTGGTGGGCTATGTCGTTTCGGCCTTCAGGGCACGGGAGCATGCATACGCTCGGCGAGCCCAGAAAGACCGACAGGAGGAAAAGGGGCATCTGGTACAGCAAGTGGCGCATCTTCAAGAAGCCCACGCAGCGAAGGCACGACTGCTGGCTATGGTCAGCCACGACCTGAGGCAGCCTGTTCATGCGCTTGGGCTGATGCTGGGGCGGTTGAGGCGCGAAGCTTCGCTGTCTTCCCTGCGGGTCGAGGTTGAAGCGGTGAACGAGGTGGTCAATTCGCTTTCCAAATCCCTCACCATGCTGATGGCCGTCACGCGGCTGAACTCTGGACAGATCGTCACCCTGTCAGAGGCCATCTCATTGGAAAAGCTTTTTGGCTCGTTGGCCAATGAATTCGAGGGGACCGCCACAGCAAGTGGCCTGACCCTCATTTTTGAAGCGCGCGAACTGAATGTCCTGACCGATCCCAATCACTTGAGAACGATCATGACCAACCTGGTGTCCAACGCGATCAAATATTCGTCTCGCGGCGTGATACGAATCACCGCCGTGTCTCCGATTCCACAGACTGTGGTCGTCAGCGTCGAAGACAACGGGATTGGCATACCTTCAGATGACCTGACAAGAATATTTGAACCCTTCGTCCGGCTGCCTTACCGAAAAGGCTCGGTGGATGGCATCGGCCTTGGGTTGGCCATCGTCAAGCAGACGGCAGATCTCATCAAAGCCCCGATAGAGGTGGAATCGGTTCTGGGGCAGGGGACCACCTTCTTTCTCACTTTGCCTCGCAGCGAGGACTTGGAGGCGGCGGTCGCGCCAGCCAAGGAAACGTTCCTCCGGGGCGTGCGCATTGTGGTTGTGGACAACGATGAAATCGTGCTCGAGAGCATGGCCCGCACACTAGAGGAGTGGGGTTGTCGAGTCATCGCCGCCGGTGACTGGGTTGGTCTGGAAGCCAAGCTTGAAATGACGTCCAGTCCGATAGATCTGATCCTGACCGACTTTCATCTTGACGCTGGCTTGTCCGGGTACGAGTTGATCAAACGTGTCCGCAAGCGCCTGGGGGTGCGAATTCCATCCATTTTGCTGACGGGTGATGTGGAAATCCGACATGGCCCGGAAAGCACGGCAACGGCTGTTGTCATCGCCTACAAGCCTTTGTCCTATGAAAAGCTTGCAGGCCTCATTCAGGAAACCATTTCCTCCTTTGGAAGCGTGGAATCACAAGGGGCATCCTGAAAAATGGGTGAGCCTCGCGACCGAGGCAGTAGGCCGCCGCACCTCCTGAGCCGTTTGGCTTGGGGCTCCACATTCGGCCAGAAAGTCGGTCCTTTTGTGTTACAATACGCAGTCGCCTTGAGCGACCAGCCGCATCTCAGCTTCACTGCAAGGATGCAACCGCCCCCGGCAGAGGGGCTGCTGGTCCAGCCCCTCCAAGGTGCCGCCACACCGCTTTCTCACAGCATCGTGGCCCTCTTCCTCCCTGCTGTTGCCGATGCCTCTGCCGTGGCTCGTGCGCCGGTTCTGGTTTGACGCATCCGCGTCACGCCAAGACCGGATGAACCGGTGGGGCACCCCGGCGCATGGGGCTGCCACCTGTTATTTGTTTAGGGCTTTCACGACGTCACGGTATCGACCGTGCGTCCCCGCCCACTGATGTTTTTGATGATTCACACGAACGATACAACGACCACGAGACTGTCTCCCCTCACCATGGGCAAATACCGCATCGCGGCTTTGCCCCGCCTTCTGCCGGGCGGCCTTTTTGCCGCGCAGGTCTCCATTGCCAGCGGCCATGGCAGCGCATCCACCGACCGGGTGATCCGGTTCGACAGCGCCTTTTCCACACACGACGCGGCGGCCGATTACGCCCTTGCGCAAGGCATTGACTGGGTGCACGACTCGGTCCGCCTTTCCGCCCGCCCGAACTGACCGATACACTTCAAGCAAAGGAAACACCATGGCCAAAGAAGAACTGATCGACATGATGGGCATCGTCAACGAGGTGCTGCCCGACACGCGCTTTCGCGTCACGCTGGACAACGGTCACCAATTGATCGCTTATTCGGCCGGCAAGATGAAGAAAAACCACATCCGCATCCTGGCGGGTGACCGGGTGTCGCTGGAGCTCTCGCCCTACGACCTGACCAAGGGCCGCATCAACTTTCGCCACATCGAAGGCCGCGGCCCGATGGTGCCGCGCAAGCCGCGCTGACCTTTTTTCAATAGAACAGGGCCTGCAGGTCGGCGCTGCTGCGTCGGCCCACGTCGGCGTGGTGCGCCGACAGCCAGGCGCTGCCGTGTTCACGGCCCAGCGCGAACAGCATCTCGAAGAAGCGCATGTTGGCCGCGACCTTGCTCTCGGTGCTCAGTTCGCGCATGACTTCGCTGGCTTCGATCACGTGAAAGTGCGTACCGGCCAGGCGCCGGTCAAGCTCTCCCCGGCGCCACCACGGGCTGTGGGCCGCGCGCTCGCGCAGGTGCGCAAACATGCGCATCTCGCGCAGGAAAGTGGCGTTGAACGCCAGTTCCATCATGCGGCTCTTGATATCCGCCGCCGATTGCGGCGTGGCGCTGTGCTTCAGCGGCGCCAGCATCACCAGCACGATGTCGCGTGCGCGGCACTCGTGGAACAGCGGGAACACCGCTGGATTGGCCGCATAGCCACCATCCCAATACGGTTCACCGTCGATCACCACGCTGCGGTGCATGGTCGGCAGACAGGCCGATGCCAGCACCGCATCGGGCGTCAGTTCTGCAGATCGAAACAGCCGCAGCTTGCCGGTGTTGACGTTGGTGGCCGCCACGAACAGCTTGACCGGGCAGTGCGCGCGCAGGCGCTCGAAATCAACCTGGCTCGACAGGATCTTGCGCAGGGGGTTGAGATCGAACGGATTGAGTTGCTCGGGTGAGAAATAGTGCGTCCATTGCAGCATGAGCTGCATCGCTGGCGCCAGCCGCATGTTCTTGCCATCGGCCGTGGGCAGGGCGACCTCGAACGGCATGCTGGTCGCCACGGCGCTCCAGAAACCACGCAGCGCGGCACGCGCGCCCTCCGCTCCCCCGGCCATGAGGCCCTGTGCCAGTAGCACGGCGTTCATGGCGCCCGCGCTGGTGCCGCTGACGCCGTCGAAGCGCAGGCGCCCGTCCTCCAGCAAGGCGTCGAGCACGCCCCAGGTGAAGGCACCGTGCGCGCCGCCGCCTTGAAGGGCCAGGTTGACGGTGGGCGGGCCGCGCCAGCTCAGGGCCATGGTGCCTACCCGCGCGCGCGCCGCGCGCGCACGGCAGCCGCCAGGCCTTCCAGCGCCGGCACCGTCTGCTCGAACGAGATGCATGCGTCGGTCACGCTCACGCCGGCCTGCAGGGGTTGGCCGGGCACGATGTCTTGCCGACCTTCGTGCAGGTGGCTCTCGATCATCACCCCTACGATGCGGCGCTCGCCCGCGCTGATCTGCGCGGCCACATCGGCTGCAACGTCGATCTGCCGGCGGTGCTGCTTGCTGCTGTTGGCGTGGGACACATCGACCATCACCTGCTCTCGCAGGCCGGCTTTCTGCAGCAGGCCACAGGCGGCTTTCACGTCTGCGGCGCTGTAGTTTGGTTGTGCGCCGCCGCGCAGGATGACGTGGCAGTCGTCATTGCCGCGTGTTTCAAAGATCGCGGCCTGTCCCATCTTGGTCATTCCCATGAAGGCGTGCGCGGCACGCGCAGCCTGGATCGCGTCGGACGCGACCTTCACGCCGCCATCCGTGCCGTTCTTGAAACCCACCGGGCAGCTCAGACCACTGGCGAGTTGCCGATGGCTCTGGCTCTCGGTGGTGCGCGCGCCGATCGCACCCCAGCTCACCAGGTCGCTGATGAACTGCGGGCTGAGCAGGTCCAGGAACTCGGTGCCTACAGGCAGGCCCAGCGCGAGCACCTCCAGCAACAGGGCGCGCGCCATTTCCAGCCCTTCGTTGATCGCGAAGCTGCCATCAAGGTGCGGGTCGTTGATGTAGCCCTTCCAGCCCACCGTGGTGCGTGGCTTCTCGAAATACACGCGCATGACCACCAGCAGGTCGTCCTGCAGCGCGTCGGCCTGTGCCTTGAGGCGCTGCGCGTACTCGATGGCTTGACCATGGTCGTGGATGGAGCAGGGGCCGACGACGACCACAAGCCGGTCGTCCAGCCCATGCAGCACGCGCGAGATCGCCGCGCGGCTGCTTTCCACCAGGGCTTGTGCGGGGTCGGGCGCGGGCAGCCATTCCTGCAGCAGGGCGGGCGTGATGAGTGGGCGCACCGCGCCGATGCGCAGATCGTCGATGCGGGTGGTGTCGTGGGTGGACAGGACGGTGTGGGGCGTGTGGGTTTTCATGGCAGATCGAAATGTCGGGCTGATGACAGAGAGGGCGGTTTCGAGGGATGTGGACGCCGAAAAAGTCACGCTCGGTGGATTCTGGGGCATGGGCGGTTTAAGGGGCCGGGCTGGAAGGTCGAAATTGACAGAGACAGACCCACTGCCTGGGTGAATGAACAAGGGAAGAACGATGAAGACCTTTTACCTCGCGCTCGTGGCACTCTGCCTGGGCAGCGGCCCTGCGCTCGCGCAGACGGCACCCAATGACCCAGCCGCCACGCCGTTGGAGGGTTTCAAGTCCGAGGTCTGGATCAACGTGGGCGGCTTTTCGCGCCACTTTTCCCGGCACAGCGGCTACAACGAAAACAACCTGGGCCTGGGTGCCGAGTACCGCACCAGTGCCGAGCTGTCGTACATGGCGGGCGCCTACGACAACAGCGTGCGCAAGACCACATCGTACGTGGCGGTGAACTGGCAACCCTGGTCCCTCGGACCGATCAAGCTCGGGGGCACGCTGGGTGTGATGAACGGCTACCCTTCGCTCGCCAAGGGCGGCACCTTCTTCGCCGCCCTGCCCATGGCCACCTGGGAGGGCAAGCGCTACGGCGTCAACGTCGGCATCATTCCTTCGATGGGCAAGATCGACGGTGCGGTGATCGTGCAGTTCAAGCTGCGCGTGTAGTGAGGGTGCCCGCGCCCGGTTGCCGCGTGTGCGTCTGGATGAAGCGGGGCAGTGCCGCGCGTGTGCAGCGCTGCAGGGCCATCAGGAACGTGTGATCGGGTTCGCTCACGCCATGGCGGGCGCGCAGGTCGTGCTGGATGCGGCCCAGCAACTCAGCCGCCATCTCGGCGTCGGCCAGCGCCCGGTGCGCCTGGCCGGTGCGCGGCAGCCGGAAAAAATCCACCAGTGAACCCAGCTTGTGGCTCGGCGCCTCGGGGTAGAGCCGGCGCGAGAGCAGCACCGTGCAGGCAAAAGGCTGCACCGCCTCGGCGCCGGCGCGCTCGAGCTCGGCCATCCAGAAACGGCGGTCGAATGAGGCGTTGTGCGCCACCATGGGCACCTCGCCCACAAAGCGCGCGGCTTCGCGCATCACGGCGTCGGCCGGCGGCGCGGCCTCGATCATGGCGTTGGTGATGCCGGTCAGCTGCGTGATGAAAGACGGGATGCGAACCCCCGCGTTCATCAGGCTCTGGTAGCGGTCTACCACGCGCCCCTGTTCGGTGATGACGATGGCCACCTCGGTGGCGCGGTCGCCCAGGTTGGGCGAGATGCCGGTGGTTTCAAAGTCGATGACGGCGATGCGGGACATGGGGTGAACTGTAGCGCGGCGCGCGCCCATACCCGAAGCCCCGGCGTCTCGCAAGAGGCCGGGGCTTCAGTGTGGGAGCGTTCAGCGCAGCTGGACCAGCGTCATGGTCTGCGTTGCGTAACGGTGCGGTGCGAGGTCCCGGTAGGTGGCGCCGGTCTGGCCGTCGGCCACGAGCTCACCGCGCGCCCAGGCGGTGCGCAGTTCGGCTTGCACTTCGGCGCGGGTCTTCGAGGACGGCGCGGGCATCGCGGGATACAGGCCGGGGTTCAGGTCGCGGTAGGTGGCGCCGGTCTGGCCATCGGCCATCAGCGTGCCGTTGCGCTGCGCTTCGGCGACTTCGGCGCGCACCTGATCGCGTGTCTTGGGCGACGAGGCGTCGGCGGCCAGCGCCATGCCGGCGGAGGCGGTGGAGAGGGTCAGGGCAATGAGGGAGAGGCGGGCGAATTTCATGAGGGGCTCCTTTGGGGTTGTGCCGGCCTTGCCGGCGTTGGCTTGCCCACTGAATACGCGTCCCACCCGCCACTGGATTCAACGGATTTCGTTCTCAGCCCACCGCCTTGGGGTACAGCACCATCTGCGTGCAGCGGAACAGCGCGATGGTCTTGCCGGTCTCGCGGTGCGTGACCACCGCATCCCACACCTGCGTGGTGCGGCCCAGGTGTGCGGGCCTGGCCACGCAG